>Ga0256831_1002287_pt1 | contig 10058 bp, 13 predicted proteins | sample 132544metaG_FD_189087 | JGI IMG/M metagenome (GOLD analysis project Ga0256831, IMG submission 189087) | Hydrothermal vent microbial communities from Lau Basin, Pacific Ocean - 132-544 | ecosystem: Environmental > Aquatic > Marine > Hydrothermal vents | place: Pacific Ocean: Lau Basin | collected...
GGATATGATAGCCAATTACGTCATCGTGGGTCTTGATAGGCACGTGACGTATAGTAAAGTTAGAGTAGCCTCAAGAATGATTAGCGGAGGAGCAGTATTTGTTGTTGCAAACACTGACTCGACACTACCCGTGGAAGATGGGGTTGATCCTGGTGCCGGGTCAATAGTTGAGATGATAGTAAGAGCTACTGGTAGAAAACCGGATTTTAACGCTGGCAAACCAAACACTTGGATACTCGATCTCGCGATTAAATCTACAAACAAAGAAGAAGTCCTAGTTATAGGTGATAGGCTGGACACGGATATTGCCCTGGGCAACCGTGCTGGTGTGGATACGTTGTTAGTGCTGACAGGCACTTCGAAGCCGGAGGATCTTGAATCATCGCCTTATATGCCGACATATGTAGCCAAGGATCTGTATTCATTCATAAATGATTATCCAGAGCTCTTTGGTTAAAACAAATTGTTACTCATATACTGCCTAGATATGCTTTTACTCGTTCACGGCTTACTTCGATTAATCCATAATATCCATGCATAGCAGGCCCCGGGTTAATTATGATCGTACCATTATAGTTTGTAGCATACCTGTATTCGTGTAGATGACCAGTAATCCACAGGCTTATCTTATCTGAATGCTTTTCTAAAAAATCACGGAGTGCTTTTGAGCCAACGTGTACATCCATAATTTTATCATTGATACCATGGATCGGTGCATGGGTGACCATAATGATGCTACGTCCGCTTGTATCTTCTTCAAACTTGTCGAGTATTTCCGAGATTTTTTCCTCAGGGAACTCGATAGGTGTACCGAAGGGTGTCGGGTTACTTCCACCTATACCGAACACAATATAGTTGTTTAAGCCATAGGATTTGCCGTGAATGTTTATAATCACATTATCTTTGTCCTCATAATTTAGAAGCTCTGGATCGTCGCAATTACCAGGTACAAAAAGTACTGTAGCATTAGAAGACTCCCGTAGTATCTCGAGTATTTCAACGGCTTTTTCCCATGGCTCAAAATGAGTTATGTCTCCAGCCACTATTACTATATCTACTTCTCTAACGGAGGCAAGAATCTTTTTAGTCTTAGAAATCCTGCCATGTATATCGGTTAGTGCTAAAATTCTCATAGTGCTCCCCTTATCTAGTGAAATGTAGAATAGAGTATTAAGGCTAGACTACAAATCTATTCGGGGTGGCAAGAGTGAAAAAGAAATTCCTATCGAAGAAAATCGAGGAAGCCAGTATAAACGTAAGGGTTGAGAAAGGGAGAATTAGCGTAGCTGGGCGTGATTATCACACTAGTCATGCATACCTAAGGGGCTGTGACAGGGCGCTTATAGAGATCTACCGTGATAGTTTAGGTCTAAATGCCTGGTTCGACAAGTTACCAGTAATACGTGAAGAGAACGGAACCATAGTAGTCTATGATAAGAATTTTGTAGATGAGAAGATAATCAACGATACTTTCAAGAAAATAAATAAGGAAAAAGACAGGGTAAAAGCCGTATTAATTCCCTTAAAATTGAGAATATGGGGAGATAAGGATGGTGTACAAATATTCATAGATGATAACTTAAACATAAGATCAGAAAGGGCGGTAATAACAGTAAATGTAAAATCAATTATAAACCTTATTACATGGCCTTTTCCCGCAGTATGGGTGTATGTCGAGAGAGCAAATCTAGATATCTTCCAGGATAAGAATACTATGAAAATCAAAATAACCAGTTTGTAGTTGTGATTTGTAGTTATGAAAAACTTTGGCACATCAGAGCTCCTTCAATGGTTCCCTGATCCAAGTTAACCTAGGATATGGCGGGAATCCACGCTTATGTCTACTCCTCCTATGAAGAGTTATCACACGTTCAATAAGTTCTAGACGTATACCTGCAAGTTCCGATAATTGTTCCTCTGTTAATCCTAGATCGAATAATCCATAGAGAATTAGGTCTATATCCTCATATTTCATGCCAAGTTCTTTTTCGGCTAGATGGCCAGGCCAGAGTCTCGGGCTACTAGGCTTCTTTATTATGCGCTCAGGCACGCCCAACCATTGCGCTATATGTCTAACTTGGGTCTTGTATAGACACGCGAGGGGTAATAGATCTACAGCGCCGTCTCCATACTTGGTGAAATAACCGATCAATATCTCGCTCCTATCACCCGTTCCCAAAACGAGATTATTGAATCTATTAGCAAAATAGTAAAGAATATTCATTCTCACTCTTGCTCTAAGATTTCCAGTAGCTATATTGTTGTCGGGGTCGAAGAACGGTATTTTGGAGAATGCATCAACGATATCATCAATATAGATCAAATGATATCTTACATCGAAAAGCTTCACCAGAGTCAGTGCATCGTCCACGTCTTGATTGGGTGTTGCCCTTCTATCGGGAAGAATTAGAGCGGTCACATGCTCTTTTCCAAGAGCTTTGACCGCTAATGCCAAAGCCACTGAGGAGTCTATGCCTCCACTAACACCAACAACCGCACCGTCAGCACCAGCGGCTTCAACATATCTTCGTATGAATTCGGCGATCTCGGTGATTGTTCTCTCTACGGGAAAAGTAAGCAATGCATTGATTGAGAGCTTCAATTCAGACACACCCCAGTATATAGTATCATGGTGATAATATGAGGTGAACAGATTATAATAGCCTCTGCACATTAAGAAACAAAAATTATACTTAAGCATAACCTATGTCATAACTATAAATACTGAGACAAGGTGCCCAGTATGGGTGAAGAGGGCATATTTACTCATCGTTTTAAGGACTATGTTGAATCACTACTTTTGGAGAGAAGGCTTAGAGGTGTTCCTGGAAAAACAGTTTACAAGCCAACATATTTTGAAAAACCATCGCCCTTACTAATGAGTAATGAAAATTTATTCTGCATTCGCTTAGTAGGAAAGATCGAGACTCTACTCAATGCAATACAGATGATAAATGATACTGAAAATACAAGATTAATCGATTGTTACATACGTTTTAAATCAAGCCCTTACCTCACATGCATTTTGTCGTCTAAAAACAAAGATAGTATATGGGCTTTAACAGATAAACTTGTGTCTCTCAACGATCTTCTATACATCGATGTACTCAAAGCCGCCGAACCCTCGAGCCGCGGTTACATCGTAAATCCCTGGCTTTTTCCTATAGAGATAGGTAGAGAGACTATGTCATTAATTCCTCTCAAGACGTTATGCAGAATAGACTCGGATTATGCAGGGGCTATTATTGATTCACTTGTCGATTTAATCAAGAATCGCCTAGGAATGGATGTTAAGGACAGAGATCTACTGATCGATACAATAACGGTTCTTGGGCTTGGCAAAGTTATCAGGAAATGGTACGACAAGGGTACCCAATTCGTTGAGATAACATGTGGTTGTCCAAGCGATACTTATTGCGAGTTCATAAGAGTACTACTTGAAAAATTATCGGGCATAAAATATAGGATTCTCCATAAGGGCTCGGTCTGCTTATTATCGTCCAGTATTTGAGTTCTTCTTACATAGCTCTATATATTCGCGGTTTAAATCTCTCTCAATAATTTCACCACCAGGTCTTAGCTCCTTGAAAGCTCTTCCTTCGTAATAATACACCCTTGTCGAGTTGTCCAGCCAGCAATCAGGTTCTAATCCCGCCTTTATGCATGTCTCAGCAAGGAAGGTTTCCTCGTCCCAGCAATACTCCACCGGAACCATAGGGAGGAGCGTACCTCTAAACCACGCTTTTTCCACCACAAGACCATGTTTACCGATAATTATGTGTTTAGGAAGTTCCCTCCGATCCTCGACGTCGAAGGGAAGAGGCTCAGATAATACCGTGACCTCTATAACTACATGGTCTAATTCTTCACTCGTCATCGGAGGGAAACGAGGATCATTAATAGCGGCCTCAATAGCCGATCTAATGATGGCTTCGCCTAGCGAATATATAGGCGCTAAGAAACCTATACATCCCCGAAGCTCCGTCATGTTTTCTCCGTGATAAGTTTCTATTGTTGTAAATACCATTCCGGGCCTCTTGAAAATTAATGGCGCATCAGGAGGTAGAGTTATTACTCTGTTGTTGACGAGCTTCTCTCTAATCGCTCTTCTCGCGAGCTTTACCGCGTATATCCCTTCTTCGAGGCTTAGCTCACGTGGGTGTACGGGGGAGGTCATATTATTCCCTCCATGAAACAGGAAACTCCACCAGTTTTCATTTTCTCAAGAACCTGCCGGGCTTTCTTCAGTGTTTCCTCTATTCCTTTCCAGTGCCCGCCAACCCAATATATTTTCCCACACCTGGTGCATTCCCAGAAATCATAATGTAGTTCATAGACCTTCTTAGGGACACGGCCTTTGACGGCTTCCTTGTTCACTTTCTTTAGCTCACCATTGCATACTGGGCACCGGGATTTGTCTAGATCAATGTAGAGCCTAATGCCTGTACGGTACGCAATATATGCTAGTCTTTCAGCCATATCATCCATATAGAGGTACAGGCTCCGTAGGCCCCTATTAACGGCACGGTGATGAAGCCCTCTGTCCCTAGTGATTATTATCCTATTTTCTTTCTCGGCGAGATACAGTATTTTCCAGTCCTTGTATGCTCTGTTATATAAGGTGTCATAGCCTAGCATGCGTAGCCATCGCGCAACGTTCCCAAGCATAGAATCGATGATGAATCTAACTTCTTCCAAAATATTACCTCGGAGCTATATGTTTATTAGAAAAGAAGCATTCGAGTCTGATCAGCTCAGGAGCTCTTGTTTATTAGTTACCAAGTGTTTCAGCAGTATGTCGATCGTGACAACACCAGCAACTTTACCAATCTCGTCTATGACTACGGCTCCTCTGCTATCCTTCTTCATTATTTCTGCAACAGCCTGTGATACCGTGTCGGTTAGTCTAAGTTTTGGCGGCCGGAACCTCATAATATCTTCGATGATGAGGTGTGTTATTCTCTCTTTCTTGTATTTCGAGGGAACAATGTCTTCAAATTTCATGAAGGCGTATGCTAGATCATATATCGTTACGTATCCCACTAGTTCATCGTTCTCGTCAAGGACTGGTACAAAGCTGGTGTCTGTGGCTAGCATGTCCTGCCTGACCTTCACTACCCTATCAGTTGTTCTAGCAAGTACTGGTGATGCGTCCATTATTGTTCTTACCTCTGTATCGTCTTGCTCGAGTAGCCTGGCTATATCTGTTTTTAGTATGGCGCCAACGACATTTCCTCCGCTCACGACGGGTAGGATACCGATTTTCTTGCTAATCATAAGGTTCGCGGCCTCCAAAACGGATTTATCTGGCCCGATTGTTATGGCTGGCGAGTTCATAAAGCTCGCAACATGTAGTCTACCAGGCGTAGTTCTGCTTAGCCTCTGGGTTGCCAGCTTGAGTACAATGTCCCTACTGGTCATAATACCGGCAAGCGTTTTCACCTCTTTGCCGGGCGTTATAATCCTGTTCTCTAGTACAATGACTTTGTCGATGCCGCTTTTCTCGATTAGTTTAAAAGCGTGATAGAGTGTGTCGTTCTTATCTATGCGTGGTACGTCTTCTCGTATTAGATCATTAACTACTCTCGCCATAGATGAACCACCCGGCTAAACTAGTGTTTAGCCGTTACAGCGTAGAGTATGTCCCGCTCTGTTATTATGCCTATGAGCTCCATTTTATCGTTAACCACGAGGGCCGAGCCCACATTCCTCTCAGCCATTCTCTGGGCAACATCGCCCAGATCCTCGTCTGGTCTGGCCGTCACTAGTTCTCTGACCATTAGGTCATCAACAGGTATCGATAGGGCTTCCTCAATGTTGCCGGAGGGAGCATGCTTGAATGCCTCATGGGTTCCAAAGTACTTTACTACATCCATGGCTGTGATTATGCCTAGGACGACGTTGCCTCCCACGACGGGGATACGTCTGAAGCCGTACTTGATCATTTTCTTCATCGCATCTATTAATGGCGAGCCGGACTCTATCGTTATGACGGGGGACGACATTACATCGGACACCGTGACGCCTATTTTGACCCCGCTTATGAAGTACTTTAGTAAGTCGTGCTCCGTTATGATACCGTATACTTTACCGTCCCTGAGCACGACTGGTATAATACCTACTTCATTAAGAACCATTTTCTCCAGCACATCCGGAATTTTTTCATCGATGTAGGCCACTATAGGGTCTTTTATCATAAGTGTTTCGACTTTCTCTTTGTTAAGCGCTTGGTATATGTTGTAGTTGTATCTCTCCTTAACTATGTTGTAATAATCGCCGCCTCCTAAGTAGTTGATTATGTGTGATAGAAGGAGCAAACCTCGAAGATATCCAGATTGTTCTACTACGAGGCTTCTGTAGCCCTTAGACATCTTCTCGACTGCTTCAAGGATCGGTGACTGCGGAGATATTGTCTCTACGGGTCTCTTGGCTAATATCTCCATTTCCTCGGTGGTCTTGTATATCCGGTCTTCAAAGTTCGGTTTTCCATCGCTTCGAAGCCATCTGTGTCTCTCAGGTCTACGGGGTACCCCCCTTGACAGCCCTAATCCTCTCCTGGACAAGCTCTCACCTCTAGGTTAATACTTTGTCTATAGAGGATTAACTAGTTATCCTAAGAACAAACAGTTACCAATAATTCAAGTCCTGCGATACAACATGTTACATTGTCAAATTATATAAAACGATTATTTCTCTTCTTCTGATGATAGTTTCTTTTTGACAATATCGAGGAGATCACGTAGGAGCATTACCAGATCATTATCTGTTATAATACCGACTAATTTATTCCCCATCCTCACAGGTAAATGTGTCAGGTTATTCCTAAGCATAGTCTCTAATATTACTTCTATTTCATCATCGGCATTAACTGTTATCAGTGGAGAGGACATTATCTTATCAACTGTTTCTTTCTCGGCGTCTCTCTTCTCGAAAAGTACCGCCCAAATTATGTCTCTCTTCGTAACGATCCCGACAGGGCTTCCCTGGTCCGTTACGATGAGAGAACCTATTCCCTCGTTTATGATGCGTTGAGCAGCCTCTTTAATCGTCGTGTTCTTGTCCACGTATCTTAGCTCGGGAACCATTATGTCTTGGGCTCTTAACGTGTAGGCCAAAGCTTGACACCTAGCCCAGAGCTATTTCGGGTGCTACCTGTCCATAGTTTATGCTTACAAATAATATGTGGCTACCACGAATCAGAACTTTTCCATAACGGGCGACCTTGTTGCCCTGATCATCGTACTCCTCACAATCGCTTAGCACAACGTTCATAGTGTGGTCTACGAGCTCTAGTGTGCCTATATATTCATAGCCGTCCTTCAGCTTGATTAGTACGGTCTGGTTCACAGCGCTCCTAAGGTATTTGAGCGGCGTTGAGGGTCTAGTGGTTCTAGCGGCTACCATGGGGTTCATCCTCTTCAGTGGTTTTCCCGGTCTGCTTTACCATGATATAGTTAGGTGTATTTAAGAATTGTCTGATTGACTCCTTTTTATTATAAACATATATGATATCAATATCTTCCGCTATTGCTTTGAATTTTTCATCTATCATGTCGGGAGTTATATCCTTGGCTTTTTTAAGGATGGTTACAACAGCCGATCCCTCCCCAGCCATAATCCTGAATATTTCCTTTAATGTTTCTTTCTTATTATCGATGTTATTCCAGACAGTTATCATAAAGATCTCGGAGAAAACCGTGTCTCGGAAAGGCATTTGTTCAGCATCTGCTAATATGAAGACTATCCTGGGGTTATCGCTGTGTTTATCCCGTGCTCCCCGTATCATGCCTTCACTAATATCCATACACACGTATTCATTAAAACGTATGTTATTTTCCTTTAGATAATCTATTAAGAGGCCTGTCCCGCATCCTATATCGGCAACAATGTTGAGACTATTTTGGCCGAGTATCTTAAAGATAGTTCTATACTTTCGGTATTGCTCATCCCGATAAAGCGTGTCATAAGAACGTGACGTTATATTGTATAGTTCATCGACGCTTAAGGAACCGGTCAAGCGTGCTCATCTCCTTCTCGCGGCTCTTTTTCTTCGTACGCCACAGCTTTTGTATATTGATCTCTTTCCACTCAATACCCATTTTTTCAGCAACGTCTATTGCCGACTTATAGAATGTCGGTGCAACAAGTATGCCTCTCGGTCTAATACCATACTTTTTCTTGTATTGAACAATATAATTATAGAGTTGTCTCACCGCCTCCTTGGAGGCGGGCACTCTTTTTAGCTCTATGATTACGGGGTTTCCATTAATATCGTATCCAAATAGGTCGATATAGCCTATATCTATGGGTTTCTCCTTCTCCACTATTCGGAGGCCTTTCTCAAGTATTTCTGGGTTATCATAGATTATGTCCCTGATCTCGGCTTCGCTGAGGTACATAACGAATTCTCCATTATCGTTAAGGCGCCCCTTTATCACTGCTTCGATGTTCGTGAAGTATATTCTCAGTATTTCGCGTGGCCTAGACCTAATGGCCGTTATTAATAGTTTGCCGTCATGCAGAAGCCTTACTTCAATACTTGAGGTTGAGGGCTGCCAATTGACCGGAGAATAACCCTCCGGTCTGTGTAGGAGGACCGCTCCATCTTGCTTAACTATTAGCATTCGTTCACCGCTGGTCAGCCTTGACGAGCCCCTGCCCTCGTACTCTACGTAGCATTCTCCAAAGACTACCAGATAGTCCCTGCTGTTTAACGCTTTCTTGATACATGATAATGCTTTTTCTAGGCTCGGTTTCTCTATGATCTCTAGCCTCAAGCCGCTACACCATCGCAACCGCTTAGAACTAAGTAAATAAGCATGGAAATAATTCTTTCACTATGAAGAGCTCTGGGGAAGGATGTATTTGCGGGCCAAGATAAAGCTGATCGGTTTCGATAGCATGGGTACTAGGGGGATGGCTACAGTAATTGATATTGGGTCACATAAGATCTTCATCGATCCAGGCGTTAGTTTCGCCCCTAGAAGATATGGGTTGCCCCCACATCCTATAGAGCTTGAGAGGTTGGAGAAGCACTTGGAGATTATACATGATGAGATGTACGATGCAGACATAGTTATCATAAGCCATTACCATAGAGACCACTACTTATATCGTGAAGGAGAACAGGAGTTTTACCGTGGAAAGATACTCTACATAAAACACCCGGAGCAAATGATCAATCACAGCCAGAGGGTTAGAGCCTATATATTGTTGAAGAAAATGGGGGTACATAGTATAGCCCGAAAGATAATCTATTCCGATGGGAACTCATATGTCTTAGATGATGGTGCTAGGCTTGTATTCTCACCGCCAATGCCTCATGGACCCGACGATACCAGGCTGGGATGGGTAATAATGACTCTCATAGATATAAACGGGTATAGAATACTTCACGCCAGCGATGTACAGGGCCCAATAAGTGAGGCGCCCCTCAAATGGATTCTAGAGAAAAGACCCGATATACTGATCATTAGCGGTCCCCCGACCTATTTTGAGGGGAAGAAGATGCGACGGGAAGACATAGAGAAGGGCTTGTACAATCTAATGAGAATAGCGGGTAATGCTGAAGGACCAAGAACCATCATTGTAGATCATCACTTACTGAGAGACCTAGATTATAAAGACAGGATCATAGACATCATAGAAATTGCCGCAATTCGTAATGCAGAAGTATTGACGGCCGCCGAGTATATGGGGCAACCAGTAGAGCAGCTTGAAGCCCGGAGAAAAGAGCTTTGGAGGGACAATAAATGAAGCCCACCATAGTGATCGAGCATCTTGAGCCTGAGATGAGCTTATGGATACTTCTTGAATACAGGCATGCGGGCCTAATAGTCGGAGACAGGGGCATGCTCTGGTTTACAAATATACCAGCAAGGTACAAGAGGATATTGTGCAAATATGGCCGAGTATATGAGAAGAGTATATTAGAGCTTGTGCCGCAAGAGAAGATCGTAATCCTTGATCCCCAGGCTGAAAAACCATTGACATATGATGATCTCCTCGGCAAATATATAGTAGTAGGTGGAATACTAGTTGATTACCCGCCACGTGGC
>Ga0256831_1002288_pt1 | contig 10057 bp, 8 predicted proteins | sample 132544metaG_FD_189087 | JGI IMG/M metagenome (GOLD analysis project Ga0256831, IMG submission 189087) | Hydrothermal vent microbial communities from Lau Basin, Pacific Ocean - 132-544 | ecosystem: Environmental > Aquatic > Marine > Hydrothermal vents | place: Pacific Ocean: Lau Basin | collected...
TATTTGTGGGGCATCCTGTTGGCGCTATCCATATTGCTTGGATTGATGAACCTGATTGGTCTATCAATCCTGATTTTGTGGTTGAAATTATGCAAGCAGCGACTAAAAAAAATACAGATAGTCCTTTGGATAATCCGCTTATTCTTATTTGTCGCAGTGGTGTCCGCACCTTACAAGCAGCCAAGGTATTAATAGAGGCTGGTTTTACACAAATTATTCATATTGATGAAGGCTTTGAAGGTGATCGCAATGAACATTTTCAGCGTAGTACGGTGGGTGGTTGGCGTTTTCATGGTCTACCTTGGGAACAGTGTTGATTGTTGATCTTCTTCAAATATTACAAGTGCTTTCAAATTAACAGATAACGGATGTTACGCAATTAAGTGTTTTTTAACCACGGAAAAGCACGAAATAATAATAGATAAACCTTTCTGTATAAAAGTCACCAACAGAATCCGTTATAAACAGGAAATTATTTAGTCACAAATAAAGTATGATCTGCATCACTATAAGCAGAACGACCAATCTGTCTTGCAACAGCCAGCAACTCTGGAATCACCTGTTTATTACTATTTACTTTCAGCACTGAGCCAGACTCAATCGCCTTTAAGCCTTGTTTTAATTCAAATACATGCAGGGGGCAAGCGATGCGCTCAATAAAAATTTCTTTATCAAAGGTAGCGTTGATTGCCTCTACTGTTGAATTATTGTTAAGAGTCGTTATAGCTTGCTGAGACATGATGATTTTCCTTGTTTAAGTTTGCATATTCTTACGCAAGTTGATTAGTAATAGACGCATTAAGAGCTATTTGTTAGTGACGAATCACGGTAAAAACAATCTGCTTACTTTTACTAATTTCTTTGCCTTTTTTACCTTTAATAATGACATAAACCTCATGTTCACCACGATCTAGATTGGTGAGATTTACCATTCGCAAATCGCCTTCTGCCATTTGTTTCTCATCTAAAAACACACTTAATGTATGTTCAGGTAATAATTTTGGTTTAAGTGATAGCATGACGGTCACATCACCATTATTCGCACGAATAGCTTGCTTGTCTTTAGGCGCCAAAATAGAAAATTTTGTATAGATTTGTTTCTTATTCTTTTTTTCCTTTGTAAGACCACGTTCTTTAGCCGTTAAAACAGGTTTATAAAGTTTGCCATAATCCTTCACAACCGTTAGCTCAGGAAGATCAACTGCTTTAGCTTTGACAGACTCAGGTGGGGAATCACCATAATGGACAATACCTTTTGCATCTTTCCAATTAAAAACTGTATCCGCAGTCACTACCGTGAGAACAGAAATACTGATTACTAGTGCTATCCAATATCGCATTTTTATTGCCTTAGTCTAATTTTATTAATTGTAATATCATTTTAGAAACCCGAAATGTAGGTAGATGCGTTATCGCTTGCCTACCTTAGGAACGTGCACGAAACAACTTCCCGATGGCTACCCAGTTTAAGACGGGACAGTTAATGTTTCTACCTATTCACCCGCACCCTTCGACAAGCTCAGGAAGCTAGTTCCCTGAGCTTGTCGAAGGGTGCGGGTTGTTTGCTATGACTTTACTTGTCCCGCCTTAAGTTGGTAGCCTTCCCGATCTCTAACTTGCTTTTTTATCCCAGCTTGGATGATTTCATTCGTTGCGTAGAGTGACTATGCGCCTTATCAGTTCATCCAATCTGAAATAAAAATTCTGCGTTAAAACTTCGGGACGTTATTCCATGCACGTTCCTTACATTGAAAATTAATGTATATGTTGATGATGGTATTACTATTACTAAGGGGGTGTTATTGTTTCCCGATAAGGGGCTATTCACTGACTGATGAATACCGTTACTTTGGCGAAGGCATTACTTAGGGTCTATGATATAATTCATTATCACTTAAAAATTAGGAAAAATAATGGCGCAAGCGACTCTAAAAACAGAACAACAACCAAAAAAGAAAAAAGCAAAATGGTTTCGTTACCTCATTGATTTTCTAATTATTGTTATGTTAATTATTGCCTTTAGATCTTGGCAACAGCGCAGTATGGTTTCGGGTGTTGCACCTGAAATTCAAGGGATGTTAATGAATGGAACGATTACAGAGCTAAAAAAATATCGCGGTAAGCCTGTATTACTGCATTTTTGGGCAACATGGTGTCCATTCTGTAAGCTTGAAGAGGATAGCATTACGGGCATTGCAGAAGATTGGCCTGTATTGACTATCGCTTATCAATCGGGTGATAAAACAGAAATTGAGGAGCATCTAAAAAAGCAAGGACTTGAAAGTTGGGCGGTCATTTCTGATCCTGACAGTCGTTTGGCTGAACTATACGGAGTCACAGGCGTTCCCACCTCATTTATTATTGATGCCAATGGTAATATTCGTTTTCGAGAAGTGGGAATTACTAGCGCGTGGGGTTTACGGGCTCGCCTTTGGTATGCAGATAAAATGCCAAATCCCGAGGTGACTGATAGGGGGGATAACAAGCAAACTACTGCATCTCTACAATAATTTTAATAAATGTTTAAGAAAGACAGGGATTATCCCTATTATCGCCTGTCGATATTTTATCTTTTTTTCTTCACTGCGCTGGGTGTATTCGTACCCTATTGGTCATTATACCTTCAATATTTACAGTTTAGTGCCGCAGAAATTGGTGAAATAATGGCACTTGCAATGGCAAGTAAAATTATTGCTCCATACCTTTGGGGCTGGTTAGCAGATCATAGTGGGCGGCGCATTGCTATTATTCGTATCACCGCATTTTTATCCAGCTTCTTTTTTGCAGGGATTTTTATTCGGAATGATTATTATTGGATAGCTCTAATCGTCACTTGTTTTGGATTCTTTTGGAATGCCTGTCTTCCCTTGTTTGAAGGGCTAACCCTCAATCATTTAGGTGATCATGTCACTGAATATAGCCATATTCGTATCTGGGGTTCGGTTGGTTTTATTATCGCAACCATTACCTTGCCACTCATTTTTGAAATCTATGGATATGCTATAATTCCAGCTATATTATTAACTTGCCTGCTACTGATGAGCCTAGCAACTTTTATTATTAGTGATAGATCCTACCCCATAAAATCACCTTCTCAGAAAAATATCTGGCAAATTGCACACCAACCTATGGTAATGGCATTTTTAGTCGTTTGCACTTTACAAGTTGCCAGTCATGGTGCTTATTATACTTTCCTTAGTATTTACCTAATTGATCATGGCTACTCAGCTATCGTCACAGGTTGGATGTGGGCGCTAGGTGTCATTGCAGAAATCATCCTATTTATTGTTATGCACCGTATTCTAAGATGCTATAACGCAGGGCTTTTATTAGCTTTAGCATTACTAGGAACCGCATTGCGCTGGGTATTACTTGCCTATTTTGTCAATTATCTAGTGATACTCTTATTTGTGCAGATACTTCACGCCATAAGTTTTGGGTTATTCCATGCTGCGGCTATTCATCTAGTACATGAATTATTTCCTAGGCATTTGCAAGGTAGAGGGCAGGCGCTTTATGCGGGGCTATGTTTTGGTATTGGTGGTGTTGCGGGGAATTTATTAAGTGGCTATGGATGGGATTCCGTTGGCGCAATCACCACCTTTTTGGTTTCAGGGGCAGTTGCTTTACTAGGTAGCTTGATTGCTTGGATTTTTATTGCACGTTCAGAAACCATTCTATTGCATTAAAAAAATCGCAATATTAGGTATTTTTAAAATAGTATTCGGCACATTTAAGTCATATCGTTACCCATAAGTCTGTGAGGCTCACTATTTATCAGCAATTCCCACTCAAGCTGTAGACCGCATTACATAAAGCTCTAAAAACAGCAGTGGTTTGCTGGTTTTTAACCAAATGGCTTACTATTGCTGTTTACCTTAAATTAGAGCAGGAATTGCTGACTATTTATGCATTTATAATTTCTCAATTGTACTTTCTCTATCCGTTAGTGCTTCCATATTTATGGTTCTGAATTATTTTTTTCTTGGGCGAGCACCGATAATCACTGTTTTATCTGTCGGTGAATGCTTGAAAAAACCACCTAAACCAAGTCGGTTTAATTGATAATACATATAACATCCCACACACCAGCCAGCATATGATATTGCTGTTAAGGCTATTAATACGCCGACAATAATCCAGCCCGCAGTTGTATAACCAAATTGTATTAGAGCCAATGCAAGCACGACCGTAATAGCTCCTATTAATTGACCAAATTTATGTGGCTGAATGTTATCTAAACGATAATCAGACTTAATAATTTTGAGTGGTTTAATAATCCATCGATAGAGGAGAGAAAAAGGACTCATTGATCTTACTGTCCCTGATAGCAAGAAAATACCTGCCAATATTATGAGAGGAATTATATTTTGCAATGCTAAAGCGATGCCTGAAATAATAATCGTTAATACTTGACCCATCTTTATTTCTGCATGATCTACTTGATTGTTCATTATTTTCTTCCTTTGTCTATATCAAAGCATATACACTAATGCATTCATAAATAACCGTATACAGCTAAATATGTATGAATAAGATTCAAAAATGAATAGTTTAGATTGGGATGATTTTCGGTATTTTATTGTTACTGCGGAAACGGGTAGCCTGACTTCTGCTGCGAAAAAATTAGGATCAAACCAGCCAACCGTAGGGCGACATATTGATGCTCTTGAATCTGCGTTAGGTATCAAGTTATTTCAGCGTTCAGTAAAAGGTCTCATTCTTACAGAGGAAGGTGAGTTTGTTTTTGCACAGACGCAAGCAATGCAATCTTCAGTTTTAACGGTTCAAAGAAAAATACAAGGTGAGAAGGTAGAGTTTAGTGGCACAGTTCGTGTTGCATTGCCTGAAGGACTTTGTTTGGAAGTGTTAACACCTCTGCTACCTGATTTTTATCATCAATACCCCCATATAAATTTAATTCTAAATGTCTCATCAAATGTTGCCAATTTGACAAAAGGTGAAGCAGATATTGCGATTCGTTTATTTAGACCTAAAGATGCAAACCTTGTTGTTAAAAATTTGGGGCATCTGTTGTTGGGCTTATATTCATCCTCAGATTACATCAAAAGATATGGTTTGCCAGCGAATGAAAGTGAATTAAAACATCATCGCATCATTAGTTATGGTGATCAGCTTTCTACTTTACCTGAAAACCAATGGTTAATAGAACATTCAGAACCATCCTCATTTGTTTTACGTAGTGACAATACGACAACACGTCTTAGGGCAACTATTTTTGGGGTTGGCATCTCTATACAGCCACATATATTTTGCCCAATAAACCCTGAATTAGTACCAATATTTGAACAGGTAGAATTACCTTCACATAAGGTATGGATGGTATATCACAACGATCTTCGACATTTAGGTCGAATACGTGCTGTTGTGGAATTTTTAACTACCGCTTTTCAGTTACAATAAGAATGACTATATAGATGTACAGATATTAAATTCTATTCAAATTATCAATTAACACTGTTCTAAATCATATCGTTACCCACAAGCCTGTAGAAGTTGCTGTATAAGGCTATCGAGAAGTAAAAATATTTCCCATTTTTCGCCACTGCGCTTGGCATTTCGTGATCTAATTAAGCAGGTCATTTATGAGGTGGTTGTAAATCATCCAATATAATTTTAGCTTATATTTTTGGGGAACTAATCAAATAAGCTATACTCCGCCCATGCTAAAACAACCCAAAAAGCTCAACGCTTATCCCAAATTCTGGCCGCATAAAAAAGGTGTCGTTCCCGCCCCTCTTTTACCTATGTCACGCACTGAAATGAATGACTTAGAATGGGATTGTTGCGATATTATTATCATTACAGGCGATGCTTATGTGGATCATCCCAGTTTTGGGATGGCAATTATTGGGCGCTTATTAGAGTCACAAGGGTTTCGTGTGGGTATTATTTCCCAACCTGATTGGAAATCTGCGGATGCCTTTCGCCAGCTTGGTCAACCTACGTTATTCTTTGCGGTTGCTTCTGGTAATATGGATTCAATGGTGAATCATTATACCGCCGAGAAAAAACCACGTTCCGATGATGCCTATACCGCAGGTGCAGTTGCGGGAAAACGTCCTGATCGTGCCACCACGGTTTATACCCAGCGTGCAAAAGAAGCCTATAAAGGCATTCCTGTGATTATTGGGGGGATTGAAGCGAGTTTACGCCGTATTGCTCAATATGATCACTGGTCGCAAACCATACGCCGTTCTATTTTGCCTGATTCCAAGGCAGATTTACTTATTTTTGGCAATGCCGAACGTGCGGTTGTTGAGGTCGCGCATCGACTGGCAGCAGGCGAAGATATTAAACAAATAACCGATATTCGTGGCACTGCCTTTATGCGTCAGGGGATTCCTGAGGGCTGGACAGTATTAGATTCTAGTGAAATTGATGCTGAGAAAAGTCTTCAGCATCCACAGGCTGATCCTTATATCGACACCTCTAAAGACAATAATCAACACTGTAAAAGTGAACAAACAACGAATAAAATCAATCCCAATCAAGGCGCTGCGCAGGTTATTTATTTTAATCAACGTAGCAAAGGTTTAAAGCGCGATACCACGGTAATTCGTTTACCTTCTTTTGAACAAGTGGTAAAGGATCGCTATTTATACGCACATACCTCTCGCGTATTTCATTTAGAAACCAATCCTGGCAATGCGCGAGCTTTAATACAGCGACATGGTGAGCGTGATGTTTGGCTCAATCCGCCCCCTATTCCCTTATCGATGGAAGAATTTGATAGTGTGTTTGAGTTGCCTTACACACGCAAACCGCACCCTGCTTATGGTGATTTAAGAATCCCTGCGTTTGATATGATTCGCTACTCGATTAATATTATGCGTGGTTGTTTTGGGGGATGTACTTTTTGCTCTATCACCGAGCATGAAGGGCGAATTATTCAGAGTCGCTCTGAAGATTCGGTTATCCGTGAAATTGAAACTATTCGAGACAATGATCCTGAGTTTAAAGGCAATATTTCTGATTTGGGCGGGCCAACCGCCAATATGTATCGGCTACAATGCAAAGATCCTAAAATAGAAGCCTCTTGCCGTCGCCTTACCTGTGTCTATCCTGAGATTTGTCCCAATTTAGGTACGGATCATCAACCATTAACTAAACTGTATCGACGCGCACGTAAACTTAAAGGTATTAAACGCATTTTTATCGCCTCTGGTTTACGCTATGACTTAGCAGTGCGTGACCCTGACTATATAAAAGAGTTAGTCACTCATCATGTCGGTGGACGCTTAAAAATCGCACCTGAACATACTGAGGAAGATACTTTATCAAAAATGATGAAACCTGGTATTGGTACTTACCATCGCTTTAAAAAATTGTTTGAACGCTATTCTAAACAGGCAGGAAAAGAGCAATATCTAATCCCCTATTTTATCTCCTCACACCCAGGCAGTAGTGATAAGGATATGCTCAATCTAGCGCTATGGCTAAAACGCAATAATTTTAAACCCGATCAAGTACAAGCCTTTATTCCAACCCCAATGGCAATCGCCTCTGCGATGTATCACACTGAATTAAACCCCCTCAAAAAAATAACCCGTGATGCGGAAACGGTTAAAACCCCCCGTAGTGGTAAACAGCGTAAATTACATAAAGCTTTTTTACGCTATCACGATCCTAAAAACTGGGGTGTGTTAAGACAAGCATTAAAACAAATGGGACGTGGAGATTTGATAGGCAATGGTGAAGAACATTTAGTGCCTTATACGGGAGGTAGTCAGTCAAGCAAGTCTACAAAATCTCGGTACAACGATAAAGATTTTCATCATCGTATTATAGTGAAAAAACAACGGGGTAAAGCGACTAGGACTAAAAAGTCATATAGTAAAAAGAGAAAAAACAAATGGCATTCCTAACTATCGCTCTTCTACTTCCCTAAAATATCATTAAGGAGGCTCGATAAAAACGGGCTACCAACTTAAGGTGGGACAAGTAAAGTCATAGCAAACAACCCGCACCCTTCGACAAGCTCAGGGAACTAGCCCTTAGGTAGACTCAGGACACCGCTTCCTGAGCTTGTCGAAGGGGGCGGGTGAATAGCAGAAACATTAACTGTCCCACCTTAAACTGGTAGCCTCGATAAAAACGTATTTTCTCTAAATTTCAGCAGTTTTCCAAAAAAAACTGAAGCACCGAGTGTAAAGCAAAAGCGTAGTGGTAATGTGCATGCGTTATTAAGCCTCCAACATCTCTTCCGCTAAATTAAGCGTACTATCCGTAATTTCAACCCCGCCCATCATGCGCGCAATTTCTTCTACCCGTTGTTGATGGTCAAGTTTAAGCATCGCGGTAGAGGTGCTTGATTTTCCTTTTACTTTGCTGACTTTATAATGATGATGTGCTTGTGAGGCAACTTGTGGTAGGTGGGTTACGCACAGTACTTGTAATTTATTACCAATGCGTTGTAATTGTTGCCCAACAACTTCTGCGGTGCCGCCGCCGATACCTGAGTCTACTTCATCAAATATAAGTGCGGGCAAGGTGACTTGCTGTGCGGCGATCATTTGTATGGCTAATGATATGCGCGATAACTCACCGCCTGAGGCAACTTTTATCAGTGGTTTTAGGGGTTGACCAGGATTAGCGCTGACTTCAAACTCAATTTGATCTAAACCGTATGCGCTTACTTTATTTTCTTTATTAAATATGACGGCGACATTAAAAAGCCCACCTTGCATACCCAGTTCTTGCATTGCAGATGTTACGCCTTTAGCTAGCTTTTTAGCCGCTATTTGGCGCTTTTTACTAAGCTTTTCAGCTTGCTGCGTATAGTCTGTTTTAAGTTGTTTGCGCTTGGCATCTAAAGCATCTAGATCATAGTCATCAGTATCCAATGCTTTTAACTCTGCATTGAGAAGATTCCATTTTTCATAGAGATTTTCGGGGGTGGTTTGGTGTTTTCTGGATAGGTTATGGATTTCTGATAGTCTATTTTCTACCCAGTTTAGGCGTTCAGGGTCTAGTGCAATGGCATCTTGATGCTGGCGCAATAAATCACTTGCTTCCTGTATTTGTATTTGTGCGCTTAACAGTAACTCATGCGGTTCGTTAAAATGCTCATCTAATGATTTTTGCTGTTCTATATCGGCATTAATGGCGCTTAATTGTGAATAGAGGGATTGCTCATCAGCATCGTAAAGCTGTTGGATGCTTTGTTTACAGACCTCCAATAATTGCTCAGAGTTGGATAATCGGTCGTACTCTTTATCCAGCGCTTGATACTCATTTTCAGCCAATTCTAAGGTATCTAGCTCTTGCGTTTGAAAGCGTAACAGGTCTAGTTTTGCCTGATAATCACTATGTTGACTGGTTAAATATTCAAATTGTTCGTTGACTTGTTTCCACTGCTGATAGCTTTTAGTCAATTTATTAAGCAAGGTATCGTTATTGGCAAAATCATCCAGTAATTGACGTTGTTTTTCTTTTTTCATTAAGGATTGATGCTCATGTTGACCATGAATTTCAACCAATTGCTCACCTAATTGACGCAATAGCCCAAGATTGGATGGTGAGCCATTAATCCAAGCGCGTGACTTTCCTGTGGCTGAGATAACACGCCTGAGAATACAGGTATCATCCCTATCTAACGCCTGATCTTCAAGCCATTTTTGCGCTATTGGCGTGCTACCAATATCAACGGATAAGGTAATTTCTGCATTTTTAGCCCCATGACGCACCACGCCACTGTCGGCACGATCACCTAATACAAGCCCAATGGCATCAACCAAAATAGACTTTCCTGCACCAGTCTCACCTGTTAAAGCAGACATTCCTGTTTGCAGTTCAAGATCTAAAGTTTCAATAATGGCAAAATCGCGAATATAGATATGAGTTAGCATAGGTAATTAGTTATTAATAATAAAAATGGTCTCACAAAGGCAGACAACAGATGAAGAAGATATAAGAAGATTCCTTTGTACGCCTAAATAATTTCATAGAAGTGAGCCTTTAGACACTGCTCCTGTGGAAAACATAATAACGACTATTCATTCAGCAGTGCAATAAAAGATGCGGCAACTAAATC
>Ga0256831_1002289_pt1 | contig 10054 bp, 11 predicted proteins | sample 132544metaG_FD_189087 | JGI IMG/M metagenome (GOLD analysis project Ga0256831, IMG submission 189087) | Hydrothermal vent microbial communities from Lau Basin, Pacific Ocean - 132-544 | ecosystem: Environmental > Aquatic > Marine > Hydrothermal vents | place: Pacific Ocean: Lau Basin | collected...
CTCTAATGAAGATAATTTAAATAAAGAGACAACCAAAAGTCAAGACCCTAGTCTTAGGGGTAACAATTATAAAAATTAAATAATTGTTAAAACCTTTACTTCCCAAACATTTATAACCACCTTGGAAGGCTTTCATCCCCAAATGAAAGCTTTTCCTTTTTTTATATCTTTGCATTAATAAATTAGTATCGATGAGGAGAAATATTTTTAGTCATAAGGAAAAACAGCAAGAGGAAAGTAACACCCTATTGCTCGACAGTCAAAATTTTGATTTAGTGCTATTTAATGATGATGTTAATACTTTTGACTGGGTGATTGAATGCTTAATAAACATCTGTAATCATGATGAAATACAGGCAGAACAGAGTGCTTTTATTGTACATTATAAAGGAAAATGCACTGTTAAATCAGGAGACTGGGAGACATTGGAGCCGATGCAGCGCGAGCTTTCCAATTGCGATTTGAGTGTAGAAATAGTCTAAGTGTATACTAAAAACCCTAAGTTTGAGTAAAGAAATTAATCCATTCAATATCCCGTTGATACATAATTTCAATTGGAAAAATCTAATATTAACTCTTTAAATCACCGAAATCATATTTCCATGGTCCTAACTTGGTATCGTAAGACATCGCTTTTTTCATCATTCTATCAAAAGTAGTACGGCTCACTTCTTTGGCTCCCATTCTAAAACTATGGGGATTGCTCACCTGCGAGTCGATAAAATGAAAATTCCAATCATTAAGCATTTCCGAAAGAGCCAATAGTGCTACTTTGGAAGTATTGGGAATACTATGAAACATACTCTCTCCAAAAAAAGCTTTTCCCAAAGAAACCCCATAAAGACCACCAACCATACGACCGTTAAGATAAACTTCTACGGTATGCAGGTATCCAAGTTCAAAAAGAATACCATAGGATTCAATAATCTCCTCCGATATCCAGGTTCCTAAATCGTTATTCCGCTTTGCGGTGGCACAATTCAGAATCACCTCTCTAAAGTTGGTATCAATTTTTACTTCAAAATTAAATTTACGAAGAGTATTTCTTAAACTTTTACTCTTCTTTATTTGTCCGGGGAAATACAAAGGACGGTATGGACTTACCCACCACATAATTTCGTCCTCAGGATTAAACCATGGAAATATTCCCATAGAATAAGCCAGAAGTAAACGATCGACATTTAAATCACCTCCAATGGCAAGGAGGCCATTCTCTTCGGCTAATAAGGGATTAGGAAAAACAATATCTTCATTGAGCAGAAAAACCATACCATTGATATATTATGCTTTAAACTCAAGCTTATAAATAAAATAAATATTAAGACTTGGGAACCAACCATATTTACGAAAGAGAGATTGTAATTGCGAATTGGTCTGTTGAGCTATGGGAGTGATAATACGATAATCAGATTGTAAGTTATGATGAGAATATACCGTTTTACTCAACGCTATCTCTAGTCGTAATTCAGTCTTTTTTTTCCGTAGAGGGATAATTTTCCCAAAGACAATACCAATATTAATATAATTAGTATTTATTGTCAAAGGCTTTCTACTCTGCCATTTAGCTATGGGGCCTATGGGTATATCTGCTGAGTTCAAATCAGTATTGAAAGCCTTATTGATTACCTTATCTTTTATGTCCCGCTTAAGTAAATTCATCCATTGCGTGTTCAGAGCAAAATAATATCTTCTACTATCAGTACCAAAATAATAATGCATTCCTAAATCAATACCTGCCCCTATGGAAAAAGGCTCTTTCAAAATAGCAGTAATATCAGCATTAGCACCCAACATATTCATCATATTTATGGGAACAGCTGAAAAAGGAATTGTAATAAACTGAGTGCTGACATACCCTGCCAGACGGGTATTAAAACGAAAGAAATATCCAATATCATAAGTGTAAGGCAACTTTATACCTACTCTGTATCCTTGTTCCTCCAATTGAGCATTGACAAATTGAGTACTAATAAACAGTAAATTCAATAAAAACAGTACCCTCAAAAAAAATGTTTTATATGACATCACAACAATTGTTTGGTAAATATAAACTCAATCTTTTACATAAAAATGCTCATTGATAGCTAATGATTCTCGTACTTTTATCTCCACACAAGCAATAGAAACTAGGGGTATAGTAAAAGCCTGTTGCTTATGATAAGCTCGCATCATAAAGGATTCGAATTTACGCAAAATAATAATTTAAGCAACGACATTTATATCGGGCCTGCTGAGAAATACATAAAATATTAAACTATAAATATTTATGAATGTATAACACATAATAGGTGCAAGATTTTTGAGCATAATAGTATAAAATCCGTACAATTATTTTAACGATCTACTTTTCCACAAGCACATTTCCTGTCATTTGTTTCGGAATATCCAAACCCATGAGAAACAACAAAGTAGGTGCAATATCTGCCAATCGCCCATCTTTCATTTTATTATAGCGTGGGTCGATAATAAATACAGGAACTCTATTAAGGCTATGTGCCGTATTAGGGCTACCATCTTCATTCATCACAAAATCTGAATTGCCATGATCAGCAGTAAGTAAAACTGAATAGTTATGTTCTTCTGCTGCTGCCACAACTTCCCCAACATAATGATCCACAGTCTCTACCGCTTTAATAATAGCGGGATAAATGCCGGTATGGCCAACCATATCACTATTGGCAAAATTAAGACAAATAAAATCATATTTTTCTGTGGTAATAGCTTGCACCACTTTCTCACTTACTTTTTTGGCCGACATTTCCGGCTGCAAATCATAGGTAGCCACTTTAGGCGAATTAACCATAATACGATCTTCCCCTTTAAACTTTTGGTCCCTTCCTCCCGAGAAGAAAAAACTAACATGGGGATATTTCTCTGTCTCTGCTATTCTAAGTTGGGTATTCCCATTTACAGAAAGCCATTCTCCCATTGTCATCTGAATTTCATCCTTATCGAAAATTACCGTAACTCCTTTAAAGTTTTCATCATAGCGTGTCATAGTATAATAATGCAAATCAAGTTTATGCATTCCCTCCTCAGGCATATCTTCTTGACTAAGTACAGTTGTTATCTCACGCAATCTATCGGTACGGAAATTAAAACAAATCACCACATCACCTTCTGCAATGATAGAGAGAGGTTTACCACTAGTAGGATCCACAATAATAGAAGCTTCTATAAACTCATCGGTAATATCTCTATTATACGAAGTTTTGATAGCAGTAACAGGATTAACAAAAGTATGGCCCTCACCTTTTACCATAAGGTCGTAACCTCTTTTAATTCGCTGCCAGCGTTTATCTCTATCCATCGTATAGTAACGACCAATTACGGAGGCCACAGAAGCCGTTTTATCTTTTAAATAGTTCTGCATATCTTCCATAAAACCCAGACCACTTTTAGGATCAGTATCGCGCCCATCCATAAGGGCATGAATAAATACTTTTTCCAATTTGCGTTCATTGGTCATTTCAATTAATTTTTTTAAATGAACCAAACTAGAATGCACGCCACCATCAGAGAGCAATCCAAGAAAATGAATTTGCTTATTGGACTTCTTGGCATAATCAAAAGCCTCATTAAGGGCTATATTTTGTTCTATACTATCGTCTTCAATGGCTTTATTAATTTTTACCAAATCCTGATAAACAACTCTTCCCGCACCAATATTCATGTGACCAACTTCGGAATTACCCATTTGTCCTTTTGGCAACCCCACTTCATTCCCACTGGCATCAAGATGCGCCTTTGCCACTTTTGGATTGGCATACAGTTTATCAATATTAGGAGTATTTGCATTATAAATGGCATCTGCTTTATTATGGGCACCTTCGCCCCAGCCATCCATTATAATAAGTATTGATTTTTTGATATTATTCATAATTATAAATTTTTAAATGATTTTTCCAATGTCTAAAAAACATATCTCATTACCAACAAAAAATTGGAATTAGTATCATTTAAGGACGAATATCAGAAAAATAGTTTTATCTTTGTCTCTTATTAATCATGCCTGATGGTGTAATGGCAACACATTCGATTCTGAATCGAAAGAGTCTTGGTTCGAGTCCTTGTCAGGCAACAGTTTTAAAAGAGATTGGCATTTCCCAATCTCTTTTTTTTATTTCAATGGGCTGGCGCTAACGTTCGGTATAAACAACTTCCATAAGTGTTTGTCCGACAATTTTCAGCGTATTGGTATCAATTTTACTCATATTATCTTCCACTGTATGCCAATAGGGGAAAAATCCTGATTTACTATTCGGGTCATGCTGAATAATATCGATGGTAGGGATATAGGCAAATTTATTAATAAAAACATGATCATCCAGCACTCCACCACCATCTTGAAATTTAAAATAATCGCCATAACCAATCTTAGCGGCAGCATTCCATACTTTATCAAGCACTCCGGAGGCATAATGTTTTGAATAATATTCCTCATAGAAATTAGCATCTTTAGCACCTACCATATCCAATAATATTCCAAAACGGGCATCATAACCCGGAATATGAGGATTCTTAGCCCAGTATTGGGCTCCCAGTCCCCACGTATCCTCTGAATTTGGTATTGGTTTCTCATCAGCCTGCTGACCATAATCTTCTAAGTCGAGGAGCAATATATCAACGCCAATTTTGGGTTTATCTTTGGCCATTTGGCGAGCCATCTCCATAAGTACTCCCACTCCACTAGCTCCATCATTGGCTCCATCAATAGGGGTATGATGTTTTTTAGGATCCGGATCCTGGTCAGCAAAAGGACGAGAGTCCCAATGTGCTGCCAACAATACTCTACGCTCTTCTTTCGGATTTATCGAGGCGATAATATTATCTCCACTAAGGATTTTATGGTCGAAACTTCGGGATTTGAATTTTTGTTGATATACTTTAACACCTAGTCTATTAAAGAATCGTACATAGTAGGCAGCACATTGGGCATGTGCTTTACTTCCCGGCACTCGTGGTCCAAAAGCCACTTGTGTCTTAGTATAATAATAGGCCGAATCAGCATTAAAATTTGGAATACTAATTTTAGGACTTACAACGGTATGTTTCACCCTTGTCGGCTGTTCATTATTACACGCCTGTAATGCCATTATGCCTATTGATAATGCAAATAATAGGATTCGATAATTCATAGTTATTCTTCCTTTAGTTATGCTTAATGTATTATGCTAATTCCCATTCAGAGCCTTCTTTTGTATCCTTAATAAGAATGCCTAAGTCACTAAGCTGATTTCGTATTTTATCTGCTGTTGCCCAGTTCTTATCAAGTTTAGCTTGATGCCGAACCGAAAGCATTAAATCAATTAATTTAGCACTAAGCTGACTACCATCTCCGGCAGATTTATCTTTTCTAAGTCCAAGTATTTCAAAAACAAAAGTGCGAAAGCTCGTTGTCAACAGGGTTAAATCGGCAGCACTAATTTTCATTTTTCCATCTTTAATGGAATTGATATACTTCACCGCATCAAACAAATGAGCTATTAAAACAGGGCTATTGAAATCATCATCCATTGCCGCATAGCACTTTTCTTGCCATTGGGTCACATCGAAATCAGAGCTGTTAGCGGTTTTAAGATGTTCCAGACTATCGTCTGCTTTCATTAGCTTAGCAAAACCTTTATGAGCGGCCTGTAAGGCTTCATTGGAGAAATCTACCGTAGAACGATAGTGTGCCTGAAGCATAAAAAACCGTATTGTCATAGGCTCATAAGCTCTCTTAAGAATTTTATGCGTACCGGTAAAAAACTCGTCAAGGGTAATAAAATTGCCCAATGATTTACCCATTTTTTGCCCATTAATGGTAACCATATTATTATGAATCCAATATTTAACCGGTTCTTTTCCATTGGCGGCAACACTTTGAGCTATCTCCGATTCATGATGAGGAAAACGCAAGTCCATGCCTCCTCCGTGAATATCGAATGTCTCACCCAAATATTTTGTACTCATAGCCGAGCATTCCATGTGCCAACCGGGGAAACCACTACCCCAAGGAGAATTCCATCGCATAATATGTTCCGGCGAGGTTTTTTTCCAAATGGCAAAATCCACATTAGAATGTTTCTCTTGCTGTCCTTCCAGTTCTCTTGTGTTTTCCAGTGCTTCCTCTATATTTCGTCCTGACAGCTCACCATAATTATGTGTTTCATTATACTTAACCACATCAAAATAAACAGAGCCATTAACTTTATAGGCAAAGCCTGCATCAAGAATTTTATCCACCATTTCCATTTGCTCAATAATATGTCCTGAGGCACGAGGCTGAATACTGGGCCGAAGAATATTCAGTGAATCCATATTATCCATATAACGATCAGAGTAATACTGAGCTATTTCCATAGGTTCGAGCTGCTCCAAGCGTGCTTTTTTCTCTATTTTATCTTCACCAAAATCAGCATCATTTTCCAAATGACCCACATCGGTAATATTACGAACATAGCGCACCTTATAACCTAAATGCTTAAGATATCTAAATATTAAATCAAAGGCTACACCCGGCCGGGCATGGCCTAAATGAGCATCTCCATAAACGGTAGGGCCGCAGACATACATTCCCACATGAGGACTGTTAATGGGAATAAAATCTTCTTTCTTTCTTCCCAGCGAATTGTATATTTTTAGTTGATTTTCCTTGATACTCATAATGATAAAAAGTTAAAGCGAGGCTTAAAAAGCACCACTAAATTGGTCTAAAAAACGTTTGTCATTTTCAAAAAACAAGCGCAAATCTTTTACTTGGTATTTTAACATGGCAATACGTTCTACCCCCATACCAAAGGCAAAACCGGTATATTCTTCAGCATTAATACCGCAATTACGAAGCACATTAGGGTCCACCATTCCGCAACCTAATATCTCAAGCCAGCCGGTATATTTACAAACATTACATCCTTTTCCACCGCAAATATTACAGCTAACATCCATCTCGGCGGAAGGCTCGGTAAAAGGGAAATAGGAAGGGCGCAATCGTATTTTTGTTTCCTCACCAAACATTTCTTTGGCAAAATAAAGTAGCGTTTGTTTTAAATCGGCAAAAGAGACATCCTTATCCACATAAAGACCTTCTACCTGGTGGAAGATACAATGCGCTCTTGCCGAGATAGCCTCATTACGAAATACTCTTCCCGGAGAAATGGTACGGATAGGCGGCGGAGTATTCTCCATTACCCTTGCCTGTACCGATGATGTATGAGTACGCAATGCCACATCAGGATCTTTTTCAATAAAGAAAGTATCTTGCATGTCTCGTGCCGGATGTTCTTGGGGAAAATTCAATGCAGTGAAAATATGAAAATCGTCTTCTATTTCCGGTCCTTCTGAGATCACAAAACCTATACGATTAAAAATATCAACAATCTCGTTGCGCACCAATGATATGGGATGTCGGGCCCCAAAATGCGAAAATTCAACGGGACGAGTTAAATCCAATTCATGTGCATCCTCTTCCTTGTCGCTACTAATGTTTTCTTTAAAAGTATTGTAAGTCTCTTGAGCCTGATTTTTCAAAGAATTAATCATCTGTCCAACCAATGGCTTTTCTTCCTTTGAAACATTTTTAAAATCAGAAAACAGACTTTGTATTTTACCTTTCTTGCTTAAAAATTGCAATCTGTATTCTTCTAATTGCTCCGCTGTTTCAATACTTAAATCATTCAATTGCTGTTTAAGTGTTTCTATTTTATTCTTCATGCCTTTAATGCTATTCGTTATCGTCGTATTACCCCTATTTATGCCATAGGGAACTCTTTAAATATTTATTATTATGCTTATTTTACCAGACTATTAATCATCGATTAAGCTTACTGTCATTTTAATATCTTTTACCGGTCTATCACCGCGAAGTGTTTTTACTGCCGCAATTTTATCAATTACATCCATCCCCATAATCACCTCACCAAAAACAGTATAGTTCATATCTAGAAAAGGTGTTCCTCCCAAAGTTTCATAAACTTCTTTCTGATCGGCAGGTATTATTCGGCCCATCTGTCGACCCAATGTAGTAAGTTCCATATTGGTAAATGTACGACCCTGTACAATGTAAAACTGGCTCCCGGAGGAGGCCTTTGTTGGGTTAATGGCATCCCCTTCACGGGCAGCAGCAAGCGCTCCCTTTTTATGAAATAATTGTTTATTGAACTCTGCAGGAATTGTATAACCAGGACCTCCATTACCATACATCACTCCGGGCTTGGGGTTTCTAGATTGTGGATCACCACCTTGAATCATAAAGCCTTTAATAACACGATGGAAGATGGTTCCATTATAAAATCCTTCCTTTACCAGCTTAATAAAATTATCGCGATGTTTAGGTGTTTCATTATACAATTTAATAATCATATCACCATAATCGGTACTTATTTTTACCAATTGCTCTTTTTTATGCTTAGTACTATCCTGTTGATTATCAGCAATATTACTAGTATCATCTATATTGGTAATGGCCTTATCAACGGAAGTATTTCTCTTTTGGGCTTCGGTATGCGAACAGGAGCTCGTTAGAAAACCTATATTGACCAACAAAATAAAAACAAGAGTTATTTTACTCATATCTAGATAATTATAAATTATAAACTATTTTCGAAATAGGCAACAAAGGTATAAAAATATGTTTGTGGCAACTAGGCTTATTTATTAATTATTTAAGCGCCTTAATTAGCTTAATCATTAAGACCTATAAAAAAGATATACCATTAAAAAGAATCCAAAAAACACCTTACTACCAGTGACAAGAAGCAAGCAGATATTATAGCAAATCATCACTCTGTGAAAATTTAATTTTCTCAATACCTTTTTTTCTCAAAAGCAACCAAGGCAAGGATACCCCTATGGCCAAAGAAGCCAGAATAAAGAACATATTTACGGCATTTTGGGTTATTGATAGTATCGTATTAACCTCATTAGTAGAATCTTTAGACATTGCAATTTGCATTATACCCAATAAAGTTTTATAACCAAAATATCCAGGAATCATGCCAATAACCGAAGGGATTGAAACAACAAAAGGGCTGGTAAATTTATACCGTGAGATAGGAATACTAATAAAACCAACCACTGAGGCTGCAGCTAAGGCAGCAAAAATCATATTGTAGCCTAAAATAAGCGTTCCAAATTTAGCTAAACCGGCCAAAAAAGAAGTCAAAAATATTGCCACTAATAAACGATAAGGGACATTAAAAAGTACAGCAAAACCAAAACCTATAACTCCTGCCCAAAAAGCTTTTTCTATCAAATCAACATACATAACTATAAAGATTGAATGTGAAACAAATACATAACAATAAATAGAGAGGCCGCAATGGAGATAACAAAAAGGAGCCCATGAACAAACCTAACCATGCCCGTGATAAAATACCCATCCATAAAATCAATAAAGGAATTAATTAAAGGAACTCCTGGTACCGAAAACAACACCGAAGTAGCAATGGCAATATCCGGATTAATACCGGGGAAGAAAAACTGCATAATAGCAGCTACTATTGCACTGGAAACTAAAGTTCCCATAAATGTTCCCAGATAAACATTAAATTCTTTTTTATGCAAAAACTGCTTAACAAATAGTCCAAAGAAAGTGCCAATACACACTGCTAAAAAGCCGTAATAACCGCCACCAAAAACAATGTCGAGGCCACCGCCTGCCAGGGCAACTGAAGTTAATACTATAAACTGTGAATGGCGTGATTCTTTCTCTATTTTATCTATTTCTGCCTTAAGTTTTTTGAACTTCCAGTTTTCATTTTGTGCCTTAACACCCGCTTCACTCAAAGAAGATATTGTACTGAAATTAACCACATGAGGAGGCAAGCGTTTTACAATGGTAGTTTTATCTCCATTCCTTTTGTCGGTAAGGCTAATAATAAATGCCTTATGATTAATAAAAAGCTGAGCATCTACATGCATTAAAATCGTAAATTTATTCATTATCAACAATATACGATTCGTATTAGCCCCGGATGTCATTAGCATTGAAGAAATCTTTAACAGCAATTCAGCCATCTCATCAGTCAACTTATTGGAACTTCTCATAGTAGTATATTATATTGTTTATTCA
>Ga0256831_1002290_pt1 | contig 10053 bp, 11 predicted proteins | sample 132544metaG_FD_189087 | JGI IMG/M metagenome (GOLD analysis project Ga0256831, IMG submission 189087) | Hydrothermal vent microbial communities from Lau Basin, Pacific Ocean - 132-544 | ecosystem: Environmental > Aquatic > Marine > Hydrothermal vents | place: Pacific Ocean: Lau Basin | collected...
CTATTATATAAAGTATGTCAACTATTATATTGAGTATATGTAAAAGATCCATTTTCATTCACCCCCTTTCATAATCAATTCCTATTTTAATTTGAATTTTGTATTTCAAACTGAGCGAATAACTCATAAAAGATTCTACCCACCTTTTTCAAAACTCTGGGTCAATTTCGAAGACGAATTCCGCACGACGAGGATGGGGGGCATAGGCAAAGATCCTTTTCCTGAAACTTCAAGAAAGGAGCTTATTATCTATAAAGCTTTCTATAAAGCTATGGAATTTTTTTGAGATTGCGTTTAAATGCACTTGTAGAGCTGGATTGCGAAAATGTGTCACCCCGTTTATCGCCGCTCTGTATTCCGTTGTGATACATAGTATTGCGTTGTATTATATTGTGATACATCGTAACCTATAGTACGCAGCGCGGGAAAGCATGGATAAAAGCTCTTTTCCTGAAATTTCAAAAAGGGGTATTTTATATATAAAGCTATATATATAAGGCTATGGGAGAATTTCACAATCGAGCTGAAATTAACTTGTAGTGCTGGAAATCTCAATTCACAAACCCCGTTTCGCGTCCTGTTTTCCCCGTTTCGCGTCCTGTTTTCCCCGTTTCGCGTCCTGTTTTCCTGTTAGAAGGTCTCGAGAGGTTATAAATTGTCACTATATTTCCTGACAGCTCATATTCAATATCTCCGATGCTTTTTAAAGTATTGAGATACTCAAGGATCTGTTTCTCCATAAGAGACTTTTCGTGTCTTTTCCGACTCGATAATCCTGCATATCCGGCGAGAGTTTCGAGATTGGCTCTCAAGGGTTTTGTAAGGGTTATAAATTTGTTTCTTAGAGCCAAGACAGCTCGTTGAGCCTTAGAGTTTGTTTTCTTACCTATCTCTCGAAGTTTCCAGAGATCATCTTTTATGACTCGTTTTGTTTTGGATCGAATATAGAATATGGCGTGTGGATTTACCTGAATAAAGTATAGTTCTTCACCGTTAACACTAACTCGAACTTTGTCATACTCCCAAAGGTGAGCGGATTCAATCTCCCCCAAAGAGTTTTTAATGTACAAGTCTTTCTTTGCAACGCGCTTTATTGCTGGGTCAGACCCTTTTTGACCAAGAAAAATCTTTTTGATCTCTTTTTCTGTTAGTCTGAATCGCCTTATCAGATCTTTTCTGCCTATCGTGAGAACACCATTATGTTCTGAGCTTTTCATATTTGAGGGTTTGAAGTAAAACCTTATGGTTTTTATGTTCGGCTTTTTGTATACGAGTGTGGACACTATTTCGATTGCCATCTGTTCGTATATACTGCTTATCCCTGAAATCAGGATTTCGTGCTCCTCTTTAAGGAACTTTTCGAGAATTTCAAGAGCTTTTGGATGTTTTGTAAGCTCCGGAAATGTGAAATGCGTGATGTTTTGTGAACGAATTTTTTGAGGGTTGTAGGGTTGGATAGCTTTGCGAAGCTCGATACCGCTGTATACGGGAGCTCTCTTTTCGAGGTACTTAGAGATGATAGGATAAACTATCTGCGTGATGATTGAACCAACCAGAAGGCGAGATCGTACTATTTTAGGAAAGAGGTCTCCTAACATCCTCTTCAGTTCTTCTTCGGTGAAGAGATGTTCCATCATATCGTTGGTAACATCCTTTGCGTCGTTTAATTCTGGTAACTCATCATCCTCTGGATAGGCTATATAAAATTCGCTTTCTGGGAGTATGTAATAGACTATTGGGCGTTCCAATGCGAAACCATGCTTTTTGATAAAACCTTTCCATCCTTGTCTTAGACGGTCGAACATTTCCAGGGGATTTTTAGTTGCTTCCTTTCTGGACTCGGTATCAAGTATGTTGTCATTGATGATGTAAAACCAATATCCAAGATATCTGAATTTGTAAAATCCTTTTCTTTCGAAGATCCAGAACACGAGAATCACCCCACAATGGTATCAGGTCTGCTTTCTGGTTTTCTAACTTTTCTCGTACTCCAGTCAACTTTTAAGATTCCTTCAGTGCCGGATACTCCCCATCTATTGAGCTTTATCTCGTATGTGATTTCATCTGAGTTCTCTTGTTTTTCCAGATGGATATGGATGCTTGCGGCGTGTTCTTTCTCTCTTGAATATCTGGCTTTTCCGTCTTCATTGACCTGAGAGAGAATTATTCCTATGCTTCCAATCTGCGTAGCTACATCTTTTAGTGATCTTATGATGTAGGCGAGCCTTCTCTCTTCACTTTCAAAGCGCCCTTTTGTTGGTACGAGCTGGTCGTAGTCGACGACGAAAACATCCGGATGAAAGAGCCACAGAAAGTCCAGGAGATCCTCAAGACTCATACTCTCTTTGATGGATAGGCTGTTTCCGTATCTATCTAAAAAACTTTCTTTATCTTCCTGATCTACATCTTCCCAGTTTTTCCCTTTCTCCATTCCTACCAGCATTCTGAAGAGTTTCTTCTTGGGGACTTCATAGGTTACATAGAGGGCTTTCTTTGGTGAAAATTTGGCTTCTTCTGGATCGAATGTCTCTTCTGTTTTCATGAGCGATAGAAGCATATTCATAGCGAGGGTGGTCTTCCCGCTCTTTGTCTGAGCCGTTATGAGGATAAGGTCTGAAGGATAGGATTTCACATTGACGAATGGGATTATCAGCGGCTCTTCTTTGTCGTCTTCTAAGAGCTCTTCCTTTTCATCGTTGAGAGTGAATGCCCATCTCTTTTCGTTTATCTTCAAGCGGATATCTTTGATGTGTTCGGTTAGTTCTTCAAGAGAGATTTTCCCTTTTTTGTACTCGTCTATGAGCTGTTCTAAAACTCTTTTCTTGTATCTTTCTTCGAGTATATTCAGGTTTGCTTCGACTGCGAGGAATGATGGGTCAAAACCATCATTTAAGGATAAAAGGCGCTTGTCCTTGCTGAGGATTTCCACAGCTTCTTCTTCCGCCTTTTCTACACCTCCGGATCTAAAAGCATTTTGCAACCTGTGGAAAATATCCTGATAGTGTGGAAAGTACTCAGGAGGGGTCTTAAGGAGTTTTTCCATAAAATCTCCAGGATCGTTGAGGAGTGCCAGGATAACATATTCCTCTGGGCTTATATTAGTGCTATAATCCCTCATGAGGAGTGAACCTCCTTTTCGTAAGTTTTTTGGATGGGCATGCGGGGAGCGATCAGCGATCCCCGCATTCGTATTTTACAACTTTTTGGATAAGTATCCGTGCTTTCTTATGAGTTAATTCAAAATAAGAGGAAAACGTCTTAGCATCCCAACCTTCTTTGATCTTTTGACAGATAGTTTTATATAAGCTAACATTCACAGATGAATTCATAAAGATCCCCTCCTTCTTCATCTTTAGTGTGATAGGAGCAGGAGGGAGACCCGGCGGGCAGGAAAAAAGATGTTTCTATATGGAATTTTTAATATGTTGGTGTAAAATATAAGGTACCAAAGGATAAAGCTTCTCCTGTCCACCGGGCGGTCCCCACAGCTCTGCCCGGTTTTCTTTTAACCCATACCGTATTTTATCACACGTCTCAGTTGACACCTTATAAAGCTTTAGAAGTTTTATGAAAGTCATCTATATAAGCGCATTTCCGTGCTCGTGAAAAGGAAGATATTTACTTTTTTTTATCTTTCACCATTCGTTGAACATCTCAGATAGTATTTTTAGGGACAGACAAAAATCTCGGAAATGCAGATGTAGACAAAGATAGCGAAAATTCCAACTCAGATTTTCGAAACATGGCTTCTGATGCGGATTTACAGGATTTTAAATTGTATTTTAAAGAAAATCAGGGCTTAAAAATACCAGATAAGTATAATGACCTTAATGAGAAAAAATACCCCCTTATTTTTTCGGAATATGCAAAATCGACCTTGAAATATATCTTATCTGAGCTACGAAAATCTCACCAATCACACTCTTTTGCTATATATATATATTCTCAAAAATTTTTGAGAAAAAATCTTTACCGCCCGATTTAGGCATTTTTTGTAGGGGTATCCAAAAGTGATTGAAACAAGTCAAGCGTAATCAGATAATCCATCGTATCCTCACACCACCTTCGGGACGAGAACACTCTCACCGGCTATCTTCAGATAAATCCCGGTGGTTGCCAGCGATTCATGCCCAAGGAGCAGCTGGATCTTGTTTACAGGAACGCCTTTCTCTATCAAAAGCACGGCGAAAGTGTGGCGGAGGATATGCGGCGTCACTCTCTTTTTTATCCCCGCTTTCTCTGCGTACCTTCTCAGAGCCCTCTGGATCGTCCTTGCCGATACCTTTCGTGACAAAACCCCAGCCTCTATCGCTTCCTTTACTACATCCGCAGGTACAGCTATTATGCGTTCCTTGCTTCCTTTTCCCTTGATCCTTATCCTCGCCGTCTCGCCCGTTATGGATATGTCGCTCTTTTTCAAAGATAGGAGCTCGGATATCCTCAAGCCTGTGCTCAGAAGGAATTTAAAGACTGCCCTGTAGTACGGATCATCCGTCGCTCTTATGAGGGCTTGAACCTCGTTCTCGTCAAGGTAGCGCGGCAGAGTCTTAGAGCGCGGCGGCTCTGCGCTCTGCCAGAACCTCTCACCCTTTATGAGCCCCTGATCCGCCTTCCAGTCAAGATAGCTCTTCACAACGAGGAGCTTTAGAGCCTGCGTCTTCGGAGCGCTTGATGAGATGTGATCCAGATATCTCAAGAACGAGCTCTTGGTAGCGGGCTCGAAGTGTTGGAACTCCCTCAGAATGCTTTTATACTGACGGAGCGTTCTATCTGATCTTCTTTTAACCACACGAAGGTAGTCTATAAAAGCATTTACGCTCATTCGTATCTCCCCCTTCTGATGTCGTATAGCATACGCTATACGACAACACACATCAAACCCGCTCTATAACTAGCCTTGTGCCTTGGCAAAATCTGAGGCTCATAGAGGGGTGTTTTTTGCCCCCGCCAGTACCCTTTCCCTCATGAACGATTTTGGATGCCTCTATGAGCCGTATATTCGATCTGAAAGAGCTATTCAGACTCAGAACTCTCACGAGATATCCTCCTTCATCTCCTCCAGACGCTCTTTTACCTTCTCGAAGTATTCATCACTTATCTTTCCCGCTTTGTAGTCGTCAAGGAAATAGAAAAGCGCCGCTGTCAGCACCATCGTGAAAGATGTATCCTTATCAACCGCTATGTACTTGAGCCCTTTCCTTATCTCTTCCGGAAGCACCACTGTCGTTCTCTTTATCTTCACCACTCTCGCCTCCTCTTATGTTTTCTGTCCATATCTCGATTACCCTCGATCTTATACCCTCGCTGAAATCTTCCCATGTGTCGCCTCTGTGATTCATCCGGTAAACAACTTTTTAGTCCACGGATCGTATATTCTGAGCTCCGAAGCTTCAAAGATTATGTCTATTCTGCCAAGACTGTCTGTCATAGCCCATTTGACAACACCCTTTTCTTCTATCGGATCAACGAGGTAGTGATCGGTCACATCATCAAAGAATTCATCATCTACATGGCAGTGTTTGTAAACGACGAAGAAGTGGGGGGCTTTCATATTCTCACCCCCGCCATTCTTTTCTTGAGCTCCCTTTTCAAAACCTTCAGCCTTCCCTGAAGCATTATCCTTTCCGTTATGTCTTCTGGAACCTGCTTTCCAAGGTAGACCGTCCTGACCGTCTTTCCCTCTCTCCACTGAAGGTAAGCGTAGGCGTAGTACTTCCCTTTCGATCTGATCATCTTGGTCACCACTTGAACGAAAGGTTTGGGAAGCTCCTCTTCAAGCTGTCTGATCTCGCTGATGATCTCCTCAAGGCTCATCTCTCTGACTGACTTTCTCTCAAGTGCCTCACTGATCGTCTTAATCATCTTGATCCCTCCCTCTTCCTTTGGTGTCCAGCCCCCACGGCTTACGATCCTCGGCAGAGCTTTGATCCAAAAGAATCGGTTTAACATACACCTTGGCAATGTAGGTTAAACCGTCGGATATGAAAAACATCCCTCGAATCGTCGAAAGCGTAACAGGCGTAAAATTTCAAAAATGAGTGTAAAAGTGTCACGCTCATTGAAAATCCTCTCTGCAGTGCTACAATGTACTACGGAGGTGATAGCGATGGGACATGTTAGCGTGAGGCTGGACGATGAGGTTTATGAGATGCTCGAGGAAAAAGCGAAAGCCTTGAAAGTTCCAAAAAGGAGATAGAACCCACGGGAGGAGAAAAAGATTCTTGAAGAGTATGAAAACAAGCCGCTTGAAGGAACACCACACAAGGAAGCAGACGAATGTTAGGGCTATGATCGAGTGGGGAAAAGAAGCGTTGAGTGATCTCAGAAAGCTCCCTCGAAATTTACGAGAGAGGATATTTTACTCTGTGGAGAGGTTCGATACTTCAGGGATTGGTGATGTGAAGAAGCTGAAAGGCTTTGAAGCGTAGAGAGAAGACGCCTATGACGATCTCACCTGATTCCAAAGAGTCTTTTCCACCACGACTTCTTTGTTCAGGCAATTCCTTGACCGTGGCACTCCAACTACAGCCACACGCTCAACAGCAGACTTACACCAGATCGGATGAAAGGCGCCAAAGTTATGATACCCCGCTCTATAAGCGCATTTACATGCTTTCTAACAGTTGAGTGTGACATATTCCGCGTTTTCGCAAGTTCGCTTATAGTCAAGCTTTTAATCACCCACCATGTTATATCGTGCTATCACAAAGCGTAGTATCACGCGAAGTAAGACACCCCAGAGAGTAGCTCTCGCGGGAGTGTCTAACCTACCGATAGCTGCGCTAGGATATTACACGCCTCGGCGTGTAAATAGGCAAATTACACGCGGGGAAAATCAAGTAGTAGAGCGTTACACGTGCGTGTATAATTACATACACGTGTATATAGAAAGGAGATCGGAATGCTAAGTATCAAGGAGCTTTCCGAGCGTGTAGGAATCCCGTACACCACAGCAGCAAAGTACCTGAAGGCGCTCCAGGAGCGGGGTTTCGTGCGTGTAAAACGGGAGGGAAAGAGGGTTTTATACCCGGATGAAGCTGAAGAAATGCTCCGCCAGCTCGTTGATCTCGTTAAAAGCGGGGTCTCATTCTCACAGGCTCTGGATAGGCTCTCTCGTGGTGAAAGCCTTGTGAAAGATCCCATCCTTGAAGAGATCAGGCGGCTGAGGCGAGAGATCGAAGATCTGAAGAAAGAAAATAGAGCCCTCAGGGAGATCGTCCAGATGTACCTATCCGAGATCAAGGGACTACCCGCACCAAAAAAGCCGTGGTGGAAAAGGATCTTTGGGATTAAGTGATTCTCAGCTTTTATACGCGTCGCCACGGGAAACTATGTCGATCACGATGATCACGAGCCTGTCTCGCTCGATTTTGAATAGGATCCTCAAATTTCCCACTCTGATCCTGAACAGCCCTCTGTACTTTCCGTGGAGGTGCTTTACATCTGGAGGGTTCTCAGATTCTCCATCGTAGTAATCTACGAGGTTTCTCAAAGATTCTCTCACCCTATCCTGAGAGTTCCGGTCGAGTCTTTGGAAGACCTTTTCCGCCCTCCTCGCCGCGAAAGTTCCATGCACATCCGGCACGGTGGCACGAAAGTGAAGGATCATTCTTGCAATTGATAATGAGATTTCTGATGTGATCCAGCGTTTTTAGTATTTTGTAGGAATCCTAGGAATCCTAGGCGGGAGTAGTACTATTTACTTAACATTTACTTAGATAAACAGGTTTGGTGTCCTTTGAATTCGTGTTTTTGCGATCTCAAGATAATCTTCAGAGATGTCAATACCTATTCCGCGTCGTGAAGTCATTTTACATGCTACTAGAGTTGTGCCAGAACCAACAAATGGGTCAAGGATGAGATCTCCTTCAAAGGAAAAAAGCTTTATACATCGAAGAGGAAGCTCAAGTGGAAAAGGAGCAGGATGTCCTGTACGTTTTTTGCTTTCACCAGAAAAAGTCCACATGCCGTTTGTCCAATCAATAAACTCATCTCTTGTTATTGTGCTTTTTCCTTTGTTTAAACGCTTCCAAGTTTTTTTGTAGAGAAGAACAATCATCTCAACAGGTGCTATGACATACGGTGCGGAGGCAGATAGCCAACTTCCCCATGCTGTTCTACGGGAGATATTTTGCTCATTCCACACGATGGTACTTTGGTATTTAAGTCCGACACTTTTGGCTATTGTGACTACATCGGCATAAACACTTTGAAGTCCTCCTTTATTTTTATCTAACGGAATATTTAGACAAACTCTTCCATCATCTGCGAGAACTTCGTAGAAACGTTCAAGGTACTTTCTTGTAAAGGATAGGTATTCATTGTAACTTATCCTGTCGCTTATACCTTTATAATCAATACCAACATTATAAGGGGGCGATGTGATAATGAGGTTGACTTTTCCGGTGATGTCATTGAGTTCAACTTGTAAAAAGTCGTTGTGTAGGAGCTTTATCTGTTCATCACTATAAAACACGTTTTGCTTTTGTATTGCTCCTGTTTCTGACAAGGTGTGTTTTTGTGTGAGATGCTTTTCAAGAATCTCGTTGAGAAGAGAGTTAATGCTTTTATCTTGAGCCATCGCTTCCTCTGAGAGTTTTTCGTACAAAGATCTGATAATTCTGACCTTAAGTTCTTTGTAGCTTGTCGTTTTTAAGTACTTCATAGTATCACCCCTTCTGCTTTCTCCCGATGGAAAATTATATACCACAATATGGGGGCTTGTTTTTGTGACAATAATCTAATTAAGATTGAAACGCTATGAGTAATATGGATATGAGAAGAGAAAGGCAAAGAGAGGTTGCACAAGAAGGAAGGAAAGTTGAGGATAGAATAATAAAGTTGCTTCACGAAGACGAGAAGATCAGAAGTGAATGCATCATAGGCCATGGTCCATCGAGATCATGCAATGATTTTGTTCTAGAGGATCCTGATACAGGAGAGAGCGTAAAATTGGATATCTCTGACCTTAAAGTTCCGTACAGATTAGAAGACGGCGAAAAAATACATTTTCTCATGGATGCTGATGTCATCGTTTATCACAAAAAGACAGAGAGAATAATTTGTGTTATATCTGTGAAGAAATCGTTCAGGGAACGAGGTGCTCAGGCAGCGTACTGGGCCGTGAAGACGAAAGAGATAAGAAGACGCAGGTACAAGTACATTCTTGTGACGCCGGACGTTGATAATGAACTGTATGATCCGAGTGCGCAGCATCGCAGGCCTAGAAAATGGCGTGTGATTCTGACAAATGAAATGGATACGGTGTTTGTGATAGACAAGAAACAATCATTTCGGCAAGAAAATTTCTATGTCGGCAACGAGTACTTAAAGCGATATATTAAGAACTTAATTAAGGAAAGCTTTAATAATCATCTCTGAGGTTTCGAAGGGGGTTTGAGATCATCAGGAGGCTTTTTACTCTACTTAATCGATCATAACCTAACAGCCGCTTTACCCTTTCATTTGGTATGCCTTCAAGAGGCCTGTTTTCATAATCTTTGAGGATTTTTCTCTCCTCCCGTGGGTTCTATCTCCTTTTTGGAACTTTCAAGGCTTTCGCTTTTTCCTCGAGCATCTCATAAATCTCATCGTCCAGCCTCACGCTAACATGTCCCATCGCTATCACCTCCGTAGTACATTGTAGCACTGCAGAGAGGATTTTCAATGAGCGTGACACTTTTACACTCATTTTTGAAATTTTACGCCTGTTACGCTTTCGACGATTCGAGGGATGTTTTTCATATCCGACGGTTTAACCTACATTGTCAGGGGGTAGGGTAAACTGGGAAGAAAATCGCCCCAGACGGCTCGATTTTTCACCCGCCAATAGGATGAACTCATCCGGGACAAAACGGCTCATATCGGGCGAAATTCTCGGGCTGAGAGGTAATTCTGAGATGATGGTTAGAAAAGAAGACTGAGGAACCCCCCAGTCTTCATGACTTCTTTATTTCTCGTATAATCTGGATGGTTACTCGTATAATCTGGATGGTTAGATGGATCTATAAAAGTATGTCAACTATTATATAAAGTATGTCAACTATTATATTG
>Ga0256831_1002291_pt1 | contig 10048 bp, 9 predicted proteins | sample 132544metaG_FD_189087 | JGI IMG/M metagenome (GOLD analysis project Ga0256831, IMG submission 189087) | Hydrothermal vent microbial communities from Lau Basin, Pacific Ocean - 132-544 | ecosystem: Environmental > Aquatic > Marine > Hydrothermal vents | place: Pacific Ocean: Lau Basin | collected...
GTAATAACTATTAGTATGTTTCTATATTTAAAAGCCTCCTAGTAACAAGGGGGCTTTTTTGTTTGCACTCTAATAACTTTTATAAATGTTATTAGCACTAAAAAAGTGCATAATATATTCTATACGGTGCAAGAAACAATATTATTTAAGCCTACAACATATTTTATACTTGTAAATCAAATATTTATACTGACCTAAATAAATGGCTTGATTGTTGCTTCCATCCTCTTAATCAATATAATTTCTGGTTATTTAATGACACACAATGCAAAGAGCGATTGTTTACAACAACCTCATTTACAAAAAACTTATTCACAAAAAAAAGGGGCAAACCAATCTCGCTTAGAAGAGCATACCTCCCCTGAGCAATTTAAAAACAATCGTGTCGCCGAAAATGTCCTTGATAACCTAAATACTGCGGTCGTATTACTTGATCAAGAATTACATGTTTTATGCATTAATTCATCAGCAGAAATGCTTCTAGGTCTTAGCTCCTATAAAGTCAGTGGTAAACCAATTTCTCTATTATTTAATGATGAAGAGATTATTATAGCCATACAAGAAGCTGCTCAATCCAATCATCCCTTTACCCAAAGAGAAAAAAGTATTCAACTACCTGATCATAGTGTTGTTGTTGATATCAGTGTACAACTCATTCACTCTGGTGATGATCAACTAGGGGAAGATGAGAAATATTTATTAATTGAATTAAATCATTTGGATCGACATCTAAGAATTTCTAAAGAAGAAAATCTGTTAGCACAACATGAAACCATTCGGGCTTTGTTGCGTAGTATGGCGCATGAAGTAAAAAATCCTTTAGGTGGTATTCGAGGAGCTGCACAATTATTAGAGCGTGAGCTAAATAATCCAGAATTAGCAGAGTATACACAGGTCATTATTGATGAAGCCGATCGCTTAAAAAAATTAGTTAACCGTATGCTTGGGCCTAATTCACGTCCCAATCAAATACTCTTTAATATCCATTCGGTAACCGAAAGAGTACGCAGTCTGCTTAAAACAGACAAAAGCAGAGAGGTAAAAATATACTTTGATTATGATCCCAGTATTCCAGAAATTTTCTTTGATCCTGAACATTTAATACAGGCTGTTTTAAATATTGTACGCAATGCAGCACAAGCTTTGTCAGAGCAAGAAAGTGATAATAATAATGACCATGAGAAGAAAATAATTATTAAAACTCGAATTTTGAGACATTATAATATTGGTCTAAAACGTTTTAAGCTGATGGCTAAAATGGACATTATTGATAATGGTCCTGGGATCAGCGAAAAAATGCAGGAAAGAATTTTTATGCCCTTAATTACTGGCAGAGCAGAGGGAACAGGTTTGGGCTTGTCAATTGCGCAGTCACTGGTAAGTCAAAATGGCGGACTGATAGAATGTCAGAGTCAGCCAGGAGAAACTATTTTTAGTCTCTTATTACCGATTACCTAGTTATTACAATGCAACATTATAATAAAATTAATTGGAGTGCAACGTGAGCACACAAAATATTGTTTGGGTCATAGATGATGATCGTTCCATACGTTGGGTATTAGAAAAAGCCTTTAAACAGGCGCAACTTGAGGTAAGTAGCTTTGAAAATGCTGAAAGTGTTTTAAAAGCACTTAGAAAAAATCAACCGGATACGATTGTTACTGATATAAGAATGCCCGGTATGGATGGTTTTGGACTATTAGAAAAATTACAGGAAGATTATAAAGACATTCCAGTTATTATTATGACGGCACATTCTGACTTAGATAGTGCTGTTTCTGCTTATGAAGGGGGAGCCTTTGAATATCTTCCCAAACCCTTTGATGTTGATGAAGCCGTTGAGTTAGTGCAACGAGCATTGAGCCTACGTAACTCAGAGAAAGCCAAAAAAGTGGGTCAAGAATGCTTAAATACGACACCAGAAATTATTGGTGAAGCGGCCTCAATGCAAGAAGTGTTTCGTGCCATTGGTCGGCTTTCGCGTTCTAATATTACCGTTATGATTAATGGTGCTTCGGGTACAGGTAAAGAGCTGGTGGCACAAGCACTACACCGTCATAGCCCACGCTCAGACAAGCCCTTTATTGCTCTTAACACCGCGGCAATTCCTAAAGATTTATTAGAGTCAGAACTTTTTGGCCATGAGCGTGGTGCTTTTACCGGTGCACAGGCACAAAGAGTCGGGCGTTTTGAACAAGCTGATGGTGGTACTTTATTTTTAGATGAAATTGGCGATATGCCTGCGGAATTGCAAACACGTTTACTTCGAGTGCTCTCTGATGGTGAATTCTACCGTGTGGGAGGTCGAGCGCCCATCAAAGTGGATGTGCGAATTATTGCAGCCACTCATCAGGATTTAGAAAAACGAGTAAGAGAAGGTTTATTTCGTGAAGATTTATTTCATCGCTTAAATGTGATCCGCATCCATATGCCCGCTTTAAAAGAACGTCAGGAAGACATTGCCCTATTGTCGGATTATTTCTTAAACCGAGCGGCTCAAGAGCTTAATGTTGAAAAGAAAACCTTAGACCCAGAAAGCGAAACTTTTTTAAGTAAGCAACCTTGGCCGGGTAATGTTCGCCAACTGGAAAATGTCTGTCGTTGGTTAACCGTAATGTCACCTGCACAAATTATACATATAGAAGACATGCCACCGGAGTTGCAGGAAGTGAATCATGAAGAAATGATCTCTGCTAACTGGGAAGATGCCTTAAGACTTTGGTTGGATACACAATTATCCAATGGCACTGAAAATGTTTTAGCAACCTTAATGCCTAATATGGAACGTATTATGATTGATGTTGCTTTAAATTATACCGGAGGCCGAAAACAAGATGCTGCCCGTTTGCTTGGCTGGGGCAGAAACACCTTAACTCGGAAAATCAAAGAATTAAATATTGGCTGATTTAGCCAATCTAAATAATTAATATTCTTAGCCTTTTGTTTGGTTAATAGAAGAGGTCTTATCACTGAGCTCCAATAATAAGGCATCCATTCCTTTTTGAGTAATAATTTGATTAAAGCTGGAACGGTAAGTGGTGACTAAACTGATGCCTTCAATAGAGACATCATAGACTTGCCATAAACCGGTTTTTTTGCTGTGATACAAATCATAATTAACTTTCACAGGCTCGCTACCATTAGGTGGTTTTACTTGAGAATGAATAGTAGCATATTTACCTTTAAGTTCACCACGAAAAGGAATAAAGGTAATAATATTTTCATTAATATCATTATTTTTTATAAAATCAATTAAGGCCTTAGAATAAAACTTAACCACTAAAGTCGTAAATTGTTCAATGAATTTTTGCTGCTGTTCTTTACTGGCTTTTTTCCAGTTTTTACCTAATACCCAACGAGACATCAAGCGGAAATTAATTTTAGGTACCAAATTATCATTAATTAACTTATATGCCAGCTCAGGATCATTTCTAATGGCATCGGAGTTATTCATAAACTCTTGGATCATTTTTTTAGATGTTTCTTCCATGAGTCTTTGTGGTTCTGGTGTGGAACCTCCGGCATAAGCAGTAGACAGACTGACTAATAATGAGAAGGTGAGCAGTAGAAAAAGTTTCGCTGTGTTTACATTAAACATGGTATGTTCCAAAATAGTCTATTTTAAAAATAAGGTGATTATCTCTACACCCAAACTGCATTTCCAAGCTGATCGGGTATACATACTAGCTTGATAAGCCTGAACCGGTAATGAATAAGAGAACGTCTTCATTATCATGCTAGAATCATTGAGCCAGTTTATTGCCAAGCCCTACATTTTCTAATAAAGAGCACACATAAACAAGCTAAAAAAGAGTATAATCGGTCGCAATTCTTTTAATATAAGCCCTGATTTTGCTTAACTCTTGATTACTGTCTGGTTAATAATGCAATGAAAATACCCGAACTCTTACTTCCTGCTGGCACGCTAAGAAATATGCGCTATGCCTATGCATTTGGAGCAGATGCCGTCTATGCTGGTCAGCCCCGCTATAGTTTGCGTGCCAGAAATAATGATTTTACTTATGAAAATATTAAAATTGGTATTGATGAAGCGCATCAGCAGGGAAAAAAGTTTTTTTTAGCCTCCAATGTGATCCCCCATAACTCTAAAATTAAAACCTATCTGGATGATATTGCTCCTGTCATTAAATTACAGCCCGATGCCCTGATTATGGCTGACCCCGGTTTGATTATGATGGTCAAAGAACACTGGCCAGATACCCCAATTCACTTATCTGTACAGGCGAATACGGTTAATTATGCAGCGGTTAAATTCTGGCAGTCTATGGGAATTGAGCGAGTTATTTTATCGCGTGAACTATCCTTAGATGAGATTGCAGAAATCCGTCAGGAGTGTCCCGATATTGAGTTGGAAGTATTTGTCCACGGTGCACTATGCATTGCTTATTCTGGGCGTTGCTTATTATCAGGCTATTTCAATCATCGAGATCCCAATCAAGGTACTTGCACCAATGCCTGCCGTTGGGAATACAAGGTTCATGATGCCAGTGAAAATGTAAGCGGTGATATTGAAATCAGCCCACCACCCCAGAAAATTGATTTTGATCCCTTTGCGATGATGAACGCCCCAGAAGCATTTCCAGATGATAGCCAACTAACACGTCATCCTAAGGCTGATCAGGTCTATTTGATTGAAGAAGCAGAGCGCCCAGGCGAGTATATGCCGATCATTGAAGATGAAAATGGTACCTATATCATGAACTCCAAGGATCTGCGAGCCTTAGAACATGTTGAACGATTAATGCAGATTGGGGTTGATTCATTAAAAATTGAAGGTCGTACCAAATCGCATTATTATGCGGCTCGTACTGCACAGGTCTATCGTCAGGCTATTGATTCTCTTGCCAGAGGAGAAGCCTTTAGCATGGAACTATACGCAGACTTAAATAGCCTTGCTAATCGTGGTTATACCGATGGTTTTTATCAGCGTCACCATACTCATGATTACCAAAATTATATGGACAACCATTCACGTAGTAAAAGCCAGCAGTTTGTGGGAGAAATTACGGCCTATAATAAAGCCGATCAAAGTGCTGTTATCGAGGTGAAAAATCGCTTCCGTGTTGGTGATACACTGGAGTTGATTTTACCGGAGGGTAATCAAGCCTTTACTTTAGAAAGTATTACCAATAAGCATGGTGAAGCAATGGATGTTGCCCCAGGTAGTGGTCATATCGTGACGATTCCCTTGCCCTGCAAAGCGAACAAATTCAGTTTGTTAGCACGAAATTTTTAATTTAATACCTTGTTCAATTAGGAGAATAGTTTGCATACTTCAACCGTTTATCCCTTTACTCGTAAGCGCCGTATGCGCCGTGATGATTTCTCTCGCCGCTTAATGCGCGAGTCTCACTTAAGTGTTGATGATTTAATCTATCCCATGTTTATTTTAGAAGGTTCAGGCCAGCGTGAAAGCATTGCCTCCATGCCTGGAGTAGAGCGAGTCAGTATTGATCAACTATTAGTTGAAGCCAAAGAGTTGCTTGCCTTAGGTGTGCCGGCAGTGGCTTTATTCCCTGTGACCCCACAAAGTGCTAAGTCAGAGGATGCTAAGGAAGCCTATAACCCAGAGGGTCTGGCACAGCGTGCCGTTCGAGCACTTAAGGATGCCCATCCAGAACTGGGGGTCATCACCGATGTGGCTCTGGATCCTTTTACCTCTCATGGGCAGGACGGTCTGATTGATGCGTCAGGTTATGTACTTAATGATGAAACCATTGAGGTATTAATCAAACAGGCACTGTCTCATGCTCAAGCCGGTGCAGATGTGGTTGCCCCATCGGATATGATGGATGGCCGCATTGGTGATATTCGTAATGCCTTAGAAGAAAACAACTATATTCACACTCGTATTCTGGCCTATTCAGCCAAATATGCCTCTAGCTTTTATGGCCCATTTCGAGATGCGGTGGGTTCGGCAGCCAACTTAGGCAAGGCAGATAAAAGTACCTATCAGATGGATCCCGGTAATAGTGATGAAGCCTTGTTAGAAGTGGCTATGGATATAGAAGAAGGTGCAGATATGGTCATGGTGAAGCCCGGTATGCCTTATTTAGATATTGTCCGCCGTGTGAAACAAGAATTTGGGGTGCCAACTTATGCCTATCAAGTCAGTGGTGAGTATGCAATGACTATGGCGGCCATACAAAATGGTTGGTTAGATGAGCGTAAAGTGGTATTAGAGTCACTCTTATGTTTTAAACGTGCAGGTGCGGACGGTATCTTAACGTATTTTGCCAAGCAAGTTGCTCAATGGTTAAATGAATAAGACAAATTATTATGGGTAATAATGATCATGCGAATATTGGCTAATTTTATTTATTTTATCTTTTTTATGGTGCTGGCTATCGGTGCTATGTTTCTAGGTGGTGTTGCGGGTGTGACAGGCGCTTTTTATACCATGGTGGTGGCCGGTAATACTCAAGAAAATTTAATTACTGTTATTAGTATTTTAAGCTTACTCTGGTTATTGTTTATGGTGTTACGTTATGTGAATAAAAAAGCGATCAAACGCAATCGTCTCAAACAACAGCAGAAAAAACAGGCTGAAGAAGACAGCAAAAAACATAACAAACAAGCAAGCAAGGCTTAAAAAGGATGCCAGCATGAGAGATATTTTTGATTTTGATAAACGGGATCGCTACGCGGTTATGGGCAATCCAATTAATCATAGTAAGTCACCTCAGATCCATACAGCATTTGCCTTACAAACCGCACAAAAACTGGATTACACAGCCATTCATGTCGATGTTGGTGGCTTTGCCCAAGCAGTAAGCCACTTTCAGGCACATGGAGGTAAAGGCTTAAATGTCACTGTGCCATTTAAATTAGATGCTTGGAAATTAGCCGATTCGCTCAGTGAGCGAGCCAAACGAGCTGGGGCAGTCAATACGCTCGTATTGGCTGATGATGGTGCCATTTATGGTGACAATACCGATGGTGTTGGTTTGGTTAATGATATTGTGGCTCATCTTGGCTGGGTCATTGAGAACAAAAGAGTATTAATACTTGGTGCAGGTGGTGCCTCCAGAGGAGTCATCGGCCCTATTTTAGATAAACAACCCAGCCATCTACTCATTGCCAATAGAACCGCAGTGAAAGCATCAGAATTAGCCAGTCTATTTGCTGACAGGCAAGGCGGTGATATTCAAGAGATTAAGGGCAGTGGCTATGATCGCCTTATTGGTCAGCAATTTGATTTGGTGATCAATGCCACGTCTGCTAGTTTACACGGTGATGTACCGCCACTACCCGATGATCTTCTGGCACCCGAAGGCTGTTGTTATGACATGATGTATGCACCTCAAGCCACGGCCTTTATGCAGTGGGCACACCAGCAAGGCGTACAATATATTAGTGATGGTTTGGGTATGTTAGTGGGACAAGCTGCTGAGTCTTTTTTTCTTTGGCGTGGTGTTAAACCCGATATTGCCCCTGTTATTGCTAGCATTCGCACGGCAATGACAGCAGAGTAATTCAGCGCCTCTATTTATTGTTATTAAGGAAAATAAAATGGCATGCTGTTTTGAGTGGAATGCTATGGCTGGGTCTTCCAAGTCTATTGTATATCATACTGATGGCTTTATTTAGACGCGTAAAAGGCAGGAGAAATTATTCTAAATAATCATTTTTTAAGCGCACATAATGATCCGCAGAATAGGCTAGGCCTTCAATCTCATCGTTACTCAAGGCGCGCATTTTTTTAGCTGGGCTACCAACATAAAGATAGCCACTTTGCAGTCTTTTACCCGGAGCAACTAAAGCACCGGCAGCTAGAAATACATTGCGTTCAATATACGCATTATCAAGCACAATGGCTCCCATACCAATCAAACAATTATCTTCAATGGTACAACCATGCAAGACTACATTGTGGCCAATAGTAACCTTATTGCCAATACAAAGTGGATAACCACCGGGATGTTTATCGACATGATCGTGGGTAACGTGCAAAACACTACCATCTTGCACATTGCTCTGTTGACCAATTTTAATCCAGTTGACATCACCACGAATACTGACATTAGGCCACACTGAACTGTGTTTGCCTATTTCAACTTGACCAATGATCTGCGCCGACTCGTCAATGTAAACGGTGTCATTGATATGTGGCAAAAGCTGCTTATAGGGGCGAATACTCATAATAAAAATAACTCAAAATAACTAGCGCATAGTAACCAGTTCTTCAGCACTACAAGGGTGAATGGCAATGGTGTTATCAAAATCAGCTTTTGTAGCACCCATCTTTATCGCCACAGCAAAGCCTTGCATCATCTCATCAACACCGGGGCCAATAATATGACAGCCAACAATTTTTTCTTGTGCGCCAACACAAACAAGCTTCATAGCGATAGGTGCCTTATGTTGTGTAAAAGCATGTGACATTGGGGTGAAGCTGGTGCTGTAAATTTTAACCGAAGTACCATAGGCATCATGCGCTTGTTTCTCAGTTAAGCCAATGGTAGCAATAGGAGGATGGCTAAAAACAACCGTCGGAATATTACTATAGTCCAATTTACGATCGGGCATATTATTAAATAAACGATCCGATAATCGGCGTGCTGCTGCGATTGCCACAGGTGTTAGGGCAGCTTTACGGTTAACATCTCCTACAGAGTAAATACCTGATACATTGGTTTGTTCAAATTCATCGCTAGGGATAAAGCCCTGAGCATCCATTGCCACACCTGCTGCTTCAAGATTCAAATCAGCTGTATTAGGGGTTCGACCAATCGCCCAGACCAAGGCATCAACATGATTGACTTGCTGATTCTTAGTACAATGCAGGGTTAGTTGGCCGCTGTCTTGTTTTTCAACAGACTCAACTTCAGTTGTGCTTAAGAGTACGATATTGCTATCTTCCTGCAATACGGTTGCTAAGGTATCCGATAAAATGGGGTCAAAATTGGCCAGTACATGCCCTTTGCGGATCAATAAGGTCACTTGACTGCCTAGACTGCTCATTAAACCAGCCAGTTCTACGGCAATATAACCAGAACCAACAATTGCAATGTGTTTAGGCTGTTCTTGTAGGGCAAAGAAACCATCAGAGGTCATACCCAATTCAGCACCGGGCAATTCAGGTACAACAGGATAACCACCGGGAGCAACTACTATATGCTCAGCGGTAAATTGCTCACCATTCACCTCAAGTGTTTTAGCATCTACAAAACGAGCCTTGCCTTCAATATAATCAATATTTGAATCGCTTAGATAATTACCATACCAGTTAGTAATACCTGAAATATAGCCTTGGCGTTGTTCAATGAGTTTAGCCCAGTTTAGGCCATTATTGCTGACATCAAAACCATAATCACGGGCATCTGTGAGTGCATGGGCTAAATTGGCAGCATTCCACATTACCTTTTTAGGGACACATCCTACATTGACGCAGGTACCTCCTACGATATTACTTTCTATTACAAGACATTTTTTCCCATACTCTGCTGCCCGTTCTGCTGCAGAAATACCGCCACTGCCAGCACCGATAGAAATTAAGTCATACTGTTTTGTCATAATAAGGTACCTGAAAAAAGAATTAGAAAAATAATACCGGCTATAGTGGGGCTTTTTGTTCATAAAGTCAATTAGAATAATTCTAAATAAGAGGTTTCTAATTTGTTTGTGCTCTTCTATTTCCTCGTTATAATAAAATAAATACCAATCGGGTACATAGGATGATCAGTCAGGAAATAATACACTTACTAAAAGATACCTTCCAATTAGATTGGCAAGGCATACATGGTGTCTCACATTGGGCTAGAGTTCGACTTAATGGCTTGCTTATTGCTCAACATAATCATGCCAATAAACGCATTGTGGAACTGTTTGCATTTTTTCATGATAGTAAACGAGTAGCTGATTTTAATGATCCTGATCATGGTGAACGAGCAGCTGAATTTATTGCCACATTACCCTTGGCATTGCTGCATATTAATCCGCAGGAACGAGCATTATTAATGCTTGCCTGTACTGATCATAGCAACGGCTTTACTCAAGGGGATGTGACCATAAGAACCTGTTGGGA
>Ga0256831_1002292_pt1 | contig 10043 bp, 8 predicted proteins | sample 132544metaG_FD_189087 | JGI IMG/M metagenome (GOLD analysis project Ga0256831, IMG submission 189087) | Hydrothermal vent microbial communities from Lau Basin, Pacific Ocean - 132-544 | ecosystem: Environmental > Aquatic > Marine > Hydrothermal vents | place: Pacific Ocean: Lau Basin | collected...
GGATAGAGGTATACTTCAAGGGGGAGAAAGTAGCAGACCTCCCAGCAAAGTTCTTGGCAGAAGGTCCAGAGTTGGACAGACCCTACAAGAGGCCCTCGTGGCACCTAGAGCTAGAGAACCTTCCAGAGCTCCCAGAGGTTAACCTGACAGAGGCACTAAGGAAAGTCCTCTCTTCGCCAAACGTCGCCTCCAAGAGATGGATCTACGAACAGTACGATCATGAGGTCCAAATAAGGACTGTTATAAAACCGGGAGAAGGTGACGCAGCTGTACTGAGACTTCTTGAAGATTATCCAAAGGGCATTGCAGTTACCACGGACTCCAACCCTAGGTATACCTTCTTAGATCCCCTCTTGGGAGCGGCGTCAATATTCCTTGAAGCTTATAGGAACGTCGTGGCCGTTGGAGGCAAGCCGTTGGCGGCCGTCGACCAGATAGATGCTGGCAATCCAGAGAAGCCGGACCGCTTCTGGTTCTTCGTTCGTATGGTAGATGGTTTAGCTTGGGTAGAGAGGGAGACGTACGTCCCGATCGTCGGAGGAAAGGTTAGCTTCTACAACGAGGACGAAGTTACTGGGAAGCAGATAAAGCCAACTGTTATGATAACTATGATAGGAAAAGTGGAGAACGTGTTCAACGCGAAGAGAACGATGTCTCGAGAAGGAGATTACTTAGTCTTAGTAGGAGAGACTTTCCCAGAGCTCGGAGGGAGCGAATATCTTTGGAGCGTTCATGGCAAGGTCCTCGGCAAACCTCCTTTGCCCAGACCCAGGACCGAGGTTAGGACTGCGGAAAAAGTACTAGAAGTACTGCCGTTCGTGACCGGAGCACACGACGTGGGAGTCGGAGGCCTAGCGGTCGCTGTGGCTGAAATGGCTGGAGACATGGGTGCGAGCCTTGACATAAGGAGAATACCCGGCAAGTGGGAAAAGCCCGTAGAAGCGCTGTTCTCAGAGACGGGGGCGAGGTACTTACTCTCCGTTCCAGAAGAGAATCTATCTAAGGTACTCAAGGTAACGGGTGGGAGCGTCATAGGCAAGGTGGGAGGCGGGAGTTTAGAGGTGAGGAGCGGAGACCGTACTTTGGCTAGAGTAGACGATTACTATGAACTGTTGAGGTCGGGTTTTGAGAAGTGGCTAGACTAGTCTAAAGGCGTGTGTCCGCTCTTCAACATTCCTTCTATCACGTCGGGCGACCTCTTGTACTTCCTAACCCTGACGACTGTACATCCGTCCTCCTTCTCCTTCTCCAATATCGAAACCTTTATTCCCAAGGTTCTTACGTACCTTAAGTACTCCTCCAAGTCCTCTTCGGTCGGAAACCTCAGCGTGAACTCTTCATGGATCGGCTTGCCTTCAGCAACTGCTTTTACAGCTCTCACTGAGGGAGATAGTATTGCCTTTCCCAACCATAACGCTCTCTCCTCGAAAGCCCTCCCTTCGAGTCCTTCTTCATACACCTTGAACATCTCCCTAACAATTCTGGGGAACAAGTAGTCTTTGCCTTCATCGAACGGGTAGAGCATCCCTTGTTCTATATCTCCTATATTGGTGAAGCTGCCCGTGTACTTTGCTGGTTCCCTTCGATAGTTGGGATCCTTCATGACTACACCTTCTCTGCCCTCGACATCGAACCTATCGATAATCTCCTTGATCTTTTGTGGAGCCTCTTCTGGCTTGAAAGTACCCAATAGCTTGACGCTTCTCAAGCCGTAACTCTTTACGAGTTCGTGGCGTTCGTGAACCGGCATCTGCCTCCACTCCTTACCGTCTCTTACGAATATGTCGAAGATGAAGTAACCGAATCTGGGCTCCTCTGGGTATTCGACTCTCACGTAAGGGTTCTCAGTACCGACGATCTCTCCCGCAACCACGCTTCCGGGAGGCAAAGCCTTAAGTAATTCCTTTAGTTCTTCGCCCACCTCTTCCCTCAATCTAGCATTTGTGTATGGGCACAAGTAGCCGCCCCTAGTTACGGCGAAGAGTTCCCCTCCCACTAGGACCGTCCTCACGTTGTACCCGTTCATCTTTTCCTCGACGCTCACACCCTCTGGAAAGTATTCCGGGACTTTGCTTAACAAGACCAGCCTCTTTATTGATGGATAACCTGGGACGAGCTTGGCGTCGCCGTTGTAGTAGATGATTACACTGCCTTTACCATACCCTCCCTTCTTTAAGGGAACGTAACGGGCGCCCTTGTACTCCATTCTCCTTCCCAAAGGTTTACGCGTTTGAAGGGATTGAAACGTTGGGGCCCCCTATTTAAGGGGCAGACTTGTCCATCTTCTTAAGAACTATTTGTGTGTGGGTCGACTGTATGCCTTTAATGCCCCTTATGCTGTCCAGGATCGTGTTGAGGACCTTGTGGTCGGGCGCCTCTATTCTAACCATTAAGTCATAATCTCCGGTGACCTCGGCTATCTCCCTTACTCCGTCTATCATGCTTATCTTTCTGGCAACAGAGGAAGTGAATACGTTGCTGTCTACCTTTATCCAAGCTATTGCCTCTATGTTCTCAGTAGCTTTGGGCCTCAGGCTCTTTCCAGTGACCTTCTCCGCTATGGATATTAGCGTGTCGTCGGTAAGCACCCTCAAGTTACTCTTCTTTATCTCTTCTAGTATCTTCATCAAGGTGTCGTCATCTACCCTTATTCCGAGCTTCTCCAATTTGGCCTTAACTGCCTTCTTTCCGGTGTACTTGTCTATTACGTAATCCCTACTCCTCCCGATCATCTCTGGCGGGAAGGGTTCGTATGTCCTAGGGTCGGCCAATATTCCGGCGACGTGCACTCCGGCCTTGTGGAGGAAAGCGTAGTCGCCTATCACGGGCATGTTGTAAGGTACTTCTATGCCGGAGTACCTCTCCACTAACCTCGTTATTTCCATGATCTTACTCAAGTTCACAAGTTCGACGTCGAAGTGAACCTTTACGGCGACAGCGAAGAGTTGGAGCGGAACTATTCCCACCCTCTCGCCTAAGCCATTAACGGTTACGTGGACAGCTGTGGCGCCTCCCATAACGGCTCCAAAGGCGTTAGCCAATGCCATGCCTAAGTCGTTGTGAGCGTGTATGTCATACTCTACATTAGGCACTGCTTTGACCATGTGCTCGAAGAACTTCTGAGCAGTCCAAGGAGTGAGCACGCCGACCGTGTCGGCCAAGCTGACCCTGTCCGCACCGGCGTCTCTAGCGGTCTTCACAACTTGTTCCAAATACTCCAAGTCAGCCCTCGAGGCGTCCTCTGCTGTGAACCTAACCTTTACGCCGTAACTTTTCGCATATTCAACCATCTCACCTATTATGCTGAGGGCCTCCTCTCTGGTCTTCCTGTGCTTAGCCCTCAAGTGTATGTCGCTGACACCATAGAATATCGCTATCCTATCCGCTTCGGTCTCGGCCGCCTTATCTATGTCGCTCTTTACGGCTCGGCTGTGGGCTATTATCTCGGCCCTTATTTCACCTTCCTTCTTCATCCAAGCGATCCTCCTAACTGCTTCGAAGACGTCGGGAGCTACAGCAGGATGACCGGCCTCTATCATGTGAACGCCCATCTCATCCAACTTCTTGGCTATCTCCAGCTTCTGATCTATCGTGAAGCTCACGCCCGGAGTTTGCTCTCCTTCCCTTAACGTCGCGTCCAATATCTTTACCTTCTCGAACTTAGGCCTGTAAGCCCTCAATATCTCAGAGAATGGCGTTGACATTTGCCTTAACCGCGACGCCCACGGAGAGCGGGGATATAACGGTTCCTTGTTAATTATTTTTAACTTCGTGTAGGAGCGACTGGGGGTTAAAGCACTTGGTCGGCAAAGTTAGGGCCAAAGCCGTCAAGCTGGGCGATAACATAGACACGGACGTCATAATACCCGGAAGGTATCTCATTTACACGGACCCCGAAACTCTGGGCAAACATGCACTGGAACCCATAATCCCAAACTTCTATGAGATGAGTAAGAAGCTGGGAGGAGTAATTATTGTGGGCGGGAGGAACTTCGGAATGGGAAGCTCTAGAGAACAAGCCGTAGTAGCCCTCAAGGGTGCCGGCGTAAAGGCTGTAGTTGCGGAGAGCTTTGCTAGGATATTCTATAGAAACTGCATAAACCAAGGCCTGCCCGCAGTTGCCGTTAAAGGCATAAGCGAAGTGGTCGAGGAAGGAGATGAAGTTGAAGTCGATCTAGAAAAGGGTTACGTAAGGGTTTACGACAGCCAAGGGAACTTGAAGAAAGAGTTCGAGGTGCCCAAACTACCCCCAACCATGTTGGAAATCTTGGAAAGCGGCGGCTTGGTGAACTACCTAAAGAAGAAGATGTCGGTGGCGAAATGATGAAGGCGGTAACGTTCAGAGGAGATGTAGAGATAGCAGAGATCCCAATACCGCCCATACCGAAGGATCACGTATTGGTAAAGATAATACAAGCGACAGTAGGTCCGCTGGAAAGGGGACTGAGCAAGGGCCTCATCTGGGTTCAACCAGAGAGGGTCTTGGGAATGGAAGGATACGGAGTGCTCTACGAACTAGGCGTAGACATAGAGGACCTCGAAGTAAATGAAGAGGTCGCCATAAACAGCTACTTGAATAAGGAAAAGATATTGGGCGTTCATGTAAATGGAACATTAGCGGAGTTCGTCTCCGTGCCCAAGGAGGCCGTAGAAAGGTTGCCCACGTCTTTACCGGAACACGCCAAGGCCCTAGCTTCCGTAGGCGCCTTGGCGTTATCTTTATCCGAAATGATCTCTGATAAGAAGACGCTCTTGGTAGGAGCGGGCATAACGAATGTGGTAACCTCATTCTTATTATCTTGGGAAGTCCCCTTATTGCCTTGGAGCAAGGAGCCGCCTATCGACGTAAACTACTTCCCGACAACAGCGTCGGCATGTACACAAGAGTGGGATGTGGTGGTAGTCTCGGTCCCAGAAGCCAGCGCAGTAGACACGGCCACTATGTGCGTTAAGGAAGGGGGCACGATAATCCTTCACCCTCTGGTGAACTACTCTAAACACGTTTTCACAGGCAAGAGAATCAACATAGTAGTGCCGGAACCCAAGTCGTTGACGGAAGGTGCAAACGTGATAAACAAGGTTCCGTGGAGAATCATGAACGAGCTCATTGAGGAGCAGACAAACTTGGAGAAGGCGCTCTCCTCATCAGTTTCAAGAACTCTGGTGAGGCCGGAAGCCCTTGAGGGGTAAATATGTTGATACACATTTCCATTTATCATGGGCCGCGAGAACTAAGGTAGACTTAGATCTATCGAGGTGTAAGGACGTTACTTGCGTTTACGAGAAAATTAGGAAGTGTGCCAAGAACGGTGGGACGTACGGTAACTGGATAGTCGGCACGCTCCTTCACTTCAAAATAGCTAAGAAAATAGATCTGGAAGAACTCGATAAGGCCAGCATGGGCCTTCCTACCTCAATAGCGACCCGAGACGGACACATGGCTGTGGCCAACTCAAAGGCTCTGGAATTAGCTGGGATAGACTGCTCCAACCCAGACGTAGAGTGTTACGACGGCAGACCGACTGGAAGGGTTTACGAAAGCGCTATGCAACTCTTAAGGAAGGTCATGCCCGATCCCTCACCTTCGGCACTCCTTAAGGCGTTCAAAGAGGTCATGGACGAACTCTACACTTACGGCTTTGTTCGAATCCACACCATGTCTTCGAGATGGTTGGAATATGAGATAGTGAAGAAAATAAGACATCCGTTAGAAGTGTGGCCATACATGAGACCAGAGAGTTTCGTTAAAGAAGCTAAAGGTGTGAAGCTCTTCATAGATGGCGTATTCATTCATGGTACGGCTATGACAGAAGGAAAGGGAAGACTCTATACCAAACCAGAAATATTGAGGAAGTGGTTAATCAAGGCAAGGGAAGAAAACTTCAAGGTAGCGGTGCACGTAATGGGGGACGAAGCCTTAGATTTGGTACTAGACGTCTACGAGACCGTCGGAGCCCCTGGAACCCTTAGGGTCGAACACGCCGCCCTCGTGAGGGACGACCAGCTAGAAAGACTAGCAAAGCTAAAGGTTCCAGTAACCGTGCAACCCGGCATAATAGAGGGGGCCGGTCTCGAAGAGCTGAAGAAAATTATCGGAAATAGGTGGAAAGAATTCATGAGGGTCATGGATTTTATTGAGTACGGCATACCAGTTTATGCAGGCTCCGACCATCCAGTAGGACCTTGGAAGCTGGAGGAGGTTTGCAAGTACTACCAATTGTTGTGGCGCCCAGTACCCTGTGAAACTGTAGAAGAACTCTATGAGAAGGGAAAGGAGCTGTGAGGGGATGATCGGCCCGGTACGCTGAGCGGTGAAGAGATTGGCCTTTGGAGACCTCACTCGTACTTTATCCTTATTTTAGTTCCAAGCCTGTCCTCAAGCTTTCTGAGCTTCTTAGCCTTCTTTAATACGTTTTTCTGTGCCCACTTGGGCACAGTTATTATAACCATGTTTTCCTTTATCTCGACGTTGGTGGCCTCGGGTATGACCCTATATATCATGTTCATTATTTTCTCCTCTCCTCTCTTAACCCTCTTAACCGGTATTACCATGGTTTGTTCGCCCCATGTGTAAATCTCGTACTCGAGTTCGCCGGTCAAGAAGTCTCTGACCTCTACTACCGGCCTCGACAAATCCGCCTCCTTCAAACCAGTAGGTAGCTTAACGGTCATCTGTAACTCGTAGACCTTTGCAACATTACCGCTGTCAATGAATATTATTGTATCCACGATGCTCGGTATCATTCCTAATTCAACCCTTCCGATCAGTCTCTGAACAGCGTCGATGGGTGCTGTAGCGTGAACAACCCCGACCATTCCGATTCCGGCCATCCTCAAGTCCGAGTATAGTTTGAAGTCTTCGTCAGTCCTCATTTCGTCAAATATGGTGTAGTCTGGCCTTGAGAGCAAGAGTATTGCGTATAGTTCTTTAATGCTGGAATGTTCCTTTGAGTATTGCGTAACGCTTGGAGGTAGTATCATGTCCCTTGGCGATTCTATGGTCTTCACTACTTTGCCCTTCCTAGCGTAATACTCCGTTAAGGCTTGAGCGAAGGTGGTCTTGCCCGCTCCCGGAGCGCCAGCTATCAGAATACCTTCTGCCCTCTCCTCTAGCCTCTGGATCAGCTTTTCCGGTAAGTCGTAGTCCTCCAAGCGGAGCTTGGCTACCGGCCTGACTGCCGTTATTTCCCAACCATCCGAAAGCGGGGGTCTGGTTATGACAATCCTATATTTGCCCAACTGAACGACTGTGGTGCCGGGCTTGTCTACCTCGACATAAGCGTCTTGTCTGGACCTAGCAGCTTCCAGTATTTCTAGAGCCATCTCTTCCAGGTCGCTAGCCCTCAAAGGCTCGTTGCTCAACTTAACCATTTCCCACTCTCCGGGTTTACCTTTCTTAGCCTTCGGAACGTCACCTTCCTTCAAGTGAATGCTCATCGTTTTTTCATCGAAGTACTCTTCGAATTTCAGCTTGCTAGGCCTATACTCGCCAGCATAAAGGACCTTTATTCCCATGGCCCCCGAGACTAAGCTCTGGACTCTGTCTCCAGTGATCAGGATTGCGTTCTTCTCCATAGCTACTTTCCTAACCGCATCGTTTACGTCTGGAGCCTTAACGTCAACAATCTCTATCCTTATTGCACCTTCCTTTTCCAAGTCTCTCAAGTTGGTCAGCTCTTCGAGGGCGGCCATACCGGATGCTAGGCCTTTCTCCGCCTCCCTTTCTATTTCCTTTAGCAAGAGGGTTGGTATGATGATGGTTCCTCTAACTAGCCCTCTGGACACCAGTTTAGTCACTATTCCTCTCATAACGGCATTCAAGTCGGGTACATACAGCTCTTCAATCACTTTTTTGCCCTGAAGGAAGCCGAATGGGGCGAATTAAATTTGAGCCTTGCCCATCTCTTAATACTAGCCTTGAAGCAGTTGGCGCTGGGCGTGACAGCCAATTGCACAACGATTGGTATTAGCTATGAAGAACGCTTCGGTAGCTTGCTAGCTACAGACCTAACGCTCTGGCTCCTCAGTGCTGGCATAGGGAATTACACTTGTTATAGAGCTAAATCCCTCGTGCCGAAAGAGACGCCAATGAGATTAGGCAAGGCTTTCGTAAATATTACATATAGCTCTATGCCCAAAATAAAGAACATTGAAACGCTTAGAATAATGGGGAAGTGGTACTACATATACATAGGCGAACCTCCTTCTCTTAAGAGAGTAGTGGAAGTTCTCTTTAAGTACGACGATCTCCGTGCCTACTTTACATTTCTTGCACTTAAGTACGAATACCTTAAGTTTTTAGGCAAGCGTATCCCATTAATACTATCTTCGTGTAACCAAATAGTCGCTAATTATAGCGATGTAAGCTACAAAGACGCCGTAGCTTATGCTTTGATGACAGTAAATGCTCCTTTGAGAGGTGGTAACTTAAAGCTTGTCGTTAACACAATAATGTCATACATGGCTTATACAATGTACTATGACAAAAATGATATCCCCTTTGCAAAGAGGTTGTTAATGTCGGTCGTGAGGGGTTCATGCACACCCGAAGAGGCGTTGTTACTCTTGCTATGTAAACTTTCCGGGGAGGAGTTGTGGTTGTGCTATGGAAGCATTAAGATGTACCTCAGTTTGAGTAGGTAGGGCTTTGGTGGGGCCGCGGGGATTTGAACCCCGGACTACCGCCGTGTCAGGGCGGCGTCCTTCCGGGCTAGACGACGGCCCCGAACCCGTCGGGGGTAGTGCGTAAAACCGTTTAAAAGGTTTTCTGGGAGGGATGGATGGCTTGAGCAGAGGCGTTTGGGTAATAGTAGTGGCACTAGTTGCGTCACTCGCGACGTTGATATACGTGCCCTTTGTACCGCATCACACCGACGTCCACATGACTAAACACGTAATGAATAAGAAACTCGAAATATTGAACAAGTACGATGACGTTAGAGTAATAAAGTACTTATCGGGAGAAGATGCAATCAATGCCATAAGGGGCCTCCACTGGCACCCTGGTAAGATTGTGGATATTGAAGACGCAGTTGTCGCAGTTTATAACGATGGTAGCATTTTATGGTTGGCCTTATTTAGTAATTCCACCATCGCTAAGAGGCTTGAAGAGAGGATGATAAACGCTATACTCAAAGCCCAAGGTAGGATACCCTATCTAAAGCCCATACCTCATGAAGGCTTCTACATTATACCGGACGTGAGAGGACCCTACCATTTGCTTTGGCAAGAGGGCAGATGTTTGATTTGGTTACAGTTGGGCGAGGAGGGAATGAAGCTCTTTAAGGCTATTTACAGCTTTTACAAGCCCGTCTGTCTGGGAGGCTAAAACTTATATAGAAGCGTTCCGGGGTGTTTCACGGTGAGTTGAGATGGCCGCCGTCCCGGTACTGATCCTCAAGGAGGGTGCCACTAGGACCTACGGCAGGGAAGCGCTGAGGAGCAACATATTGGCTGCCAGGATAATAGCCGAGGTCTTGAAGACCAGCCTAGGACCCAGAGGAATGGACAAGATGATCGTTGACACCTTCGGCGACATAACTGTGACCAACGACGGAGTTACCATACTCAAGGAGATGGACGTCCAGCACCCTGCTGCCAAGCTAATCGTAGAGACTGCTAAGGCTCAGGACGCAGAGGTAGGAGACGGCACCACCAGCGTCGTCGTATTGGCCGGCAGCTTGCTAGAGAAGGCCGAGCCGTTGTTGGACGATAACATTCACCCCAGCATAATCATCGAAGGTTACAAGAAGGCTATGGAAAAGGCTCTAGAGGAGCTCGACAAGATCGCCGTAAAGGTTGACCCGAAGGACAGGGAGTACATGAAGAAGCTAGTGAGCACCACCCTGAGCAGCAAGTTCATTGGCCAAGAGGCTGAAGAAATAAAGGAGAAGTTACTAAACATGATCATAGACGCCGCCTACACCGTAGCCGAGGAACAGCCCGACGGAACCCTAAGGATGAGCTTGGACGACATAAAGATTGAGAAGAAGAAGGGCGGAAGCCTACTAGACAGCCAGCTCGTACAGGGAATAGTACTAGAC
>Ga0256831_1002293_pt1 | contig 10042 bp, 9 predicted proteins | sample 132544metaG_FD_189087 | JGI IMG/M metagenome (GOLD analysis project Ga0256831, IMG submission 189087) | Hydrothermal vent microbial communities from Lau Basin, Pacific Ocean - 132-544 | ecosystem: Environmental > Aquatic > Marine > Hydrothermal vents | place: Pacific Ocean: Lau Basin | collected...
CCCTATTTTTTACGATTTGCGACAATCGCAGGAAAGCAACAAAGATAATGTATCCGCATTGGAATATTTTACGGGAAGTTTCCGCTGCTATCTCGGGACAAAAAATGTTTTATCGCTATCGCTTTACCAACGCAAGCTGAGATACGACACGCCGAGCGAAGAAAACTTTGACGACAGAGATGAACTTCTGACTATGCTCAGATTCGGATTCCAACGCAAAGTTAACCCGTTTTTCATCTTCAGATTAGGTCTGGAAGCAAGTAGAAATCATCTGGTTTACGTGTTTGCAGAACGAAGCTCCAATAATAATATCAAGCGAATCTTAAGATTAATCGGCGGCGGAACGTACCGAGGAAAGCGATTAACCTCAAGCAACAGCGCGGAAGTTTCCGCGAACTATACTGTTTATGATTTTGAAGATCTTACACAAAATTATCAAAGTTTTGCTTTCCGTCAATTTTCGGCAAAAGATTCCACCTCATTATTTTTTACCAAATTCCTTTCCGCAAATTTTTTCGGATATATTAAAATATCCGAGCAGGGAGAATTCAGTTGGAAAAACTTCAGCGAAAAACCGTTCCAGTACCGGACGGAAATTTACGCCGAACCGCTTATGCAGTTTAATATCCGGCTAATTAATGTCGGCTTAGGCTTAAGATATTATTCGCTTCAAACTTATGATTACAGCGTCCTGCAGCTTTTCCCCGTTTCCGATTATACAAGCATCGGACCTAGCATGATTGCGGCAACGCCGATCTCAAATAGCTTTTCGCTTAATTTTCACGGCTGGTATGAATTTGTAAAATCGGGAACTACGCCCGATAAAACCAGAATAAATTTCACATTCTCTTTTTATTGGACGCCTTAGCTTGATTGGAAAAATATTTTAAACTATTTTATTAAGAAATAAAATAAAATTAATGACAAAACTGATCGCAGAAAATACCTACGGAAGCGATATTTCACTTCTTCCTAAAATTCAGGAATTCGTAATATCAAAAGTTTCCGGATTTATTAAAGACGCCGAACGGAAAGACAGACTGGCTCTTGCAGTTGCCGAAGCCGTTTCCAACGGAATAGAACACGGCAATAAATCCGATCCGAATCTCCCCATAAAAATAAAAATTGAGATTGAGGATAATTCTCTTTTTATCAAAATTTATGATAAGGGAAAAGGCTTCAATCCCGAAGAAATTCCCGACCCAACCACGGAGCAGAATATCCTCAAGGAAAACGGACGAGGAATATTCATCATCAAAAATCTTGTCGATAAAATTTCCTTTAATTTTACAAATAACGGAACCGAAACTATTCTCGAAATGTTTATCAAGTAAATAATTTGGATTTTTTATTCCGAATTTTCAACTTTAATATGACAACTTAATCTTTTTTTATATTTTTGTAATGTCATTTAAGATAAAATAGGAGATTAAAATGGCCAGAAAAAAAATAGCACTGATTGGCGGCGGACAAATAGGCGGAGTTATGGCTCAGCTTATCGCAACAAGACAATTAGCCGATGTCGTTTTATTTGATATTGTTGAAGGATTACCGCAGGGCAAAACCCTTGACATTCACGAAGCATCAAGAATTGACAGATTCGATATGAATCTTAAAGGAACTAACGAGTACAAAGATATTGACAATGCCGACGTTGTTATTATCACTGCCGGACTTCCCCGTAAACCGGGAATGAGCAGAGAAGATTTACTTACAACCAACGCTAAAATTATGACAAGCGTTGCCAACGGCGTTAAAGAACATGCGCCTAACGCAATTGTTATCGTAATCTCGAATCCGTTGGACACAATGGTTACATTATTCCAAAAAGTTTCAGGCTTCCCGACCGAAAGAGTAATCGGACAGGCGGGAGTTTTGGATTCATCCCGTTTCTCATCGTTTATTGCTTGGGAACTCGGCGTTTCCGTGCAGGATGTTAACGCAATGGTTCTCGGCGGACACGGCGATTCAATGGTTCCGTTAGTAAGATACGCAAACGTTAACGGCGTTCCGGTAATGGAACTTCTCGAAAGAAAGTATAACGATAAAGCCAAAGCGCAAGAAGTTATGGACGCAATGGTTGAAAGAACCAAAAAAGCCGGCGGCGAAGTTGTCGGATTGTTGAAAACAGGTTCCGCGTTCTATTCGCCTGCATCAGCCGCAGTTACAATGGCTAAATCCATTTTACTGGATGAAAGACGCGTGCTTCCATGCAGTGTTTACTTAAATGGCGAATACGGCGTTGACGGATACTTTGTCGGCGTTCCCGCAATTTTGGGCGAAAACGGAGTCGAAGGCGTATTCGAGCTTTCATTGAACGAAGAAGAACAAACCGCATTTGATAATTCCGTAAACGCAGTTAAAAATTCCGTAGCCAATTTGGAAAAACTCGGATTTTAATTTACAAGTTATTTAAAAAGAAAAAACCTCTCGAAATGAGAGGTTTTTTTTTGCGCAAAAATTAAATAACTTATTTATGCTTCGTAAACGGAAACATATTTTCTGTTATTCTTTTTGGTTTCAAATTTTACGAATCCATCTTTAACCGCAAAAAGAGTATCGTCTCCGCCTATTTTCACATTAACGCCCGGGTGAAATTTTGTGCCTCTCTGACGAACAATAATCGAACCGGCAGTAACTTTTTCTCCGCCGAATCTTTTTACGCCAAGATACTGCGGATTACTATCGCGGCCGTTTCTCGATGAACCCTGTCCTTTTTTATGAGCCATGAATTACCTCTCTATTAGCCGATCTTTGTTATTTCAATTTTTGTTAATTGCTGTCTGTGACCGTTTTTTACTTTATAAGATTTTCTTCTTTTCTTTTTAAAAACAATCACTTTTTCGTCTTTTAAGTGTTCTATCACTTTTGCTTCAACTTTTACTCCTTCAACCGTGGGAGCGCCAACTTTTGTTTCTTTTCCGTCGTTATAAAGTAACACGGAATCAAACGTTACCGAAGCGTCGGCTTCAGCGTCTAATTTAGGCACGTAATGTGTCTCGTTTTCCGTTACTTTAAATTGTTGTCCAGCGATATCAACGACTGCGAACATCTAATCCTCCAATAATTAAACTTAGCTTACAAATATAATTATAATATCTTTTTTTATCAAAATTATTTTGAATATATTTTGTAGAAGTTTTTAACAAAAATGGTAAAAAATGTCAAAATTAGGTATTGCATTAGGCGGAGGAGGCGCTCGCGGGTTAGCCCACATCGGCGTTCTGAAAAAATTAGAGAAAGAAAAGATAGAAATTTCCGCAATTACAGGCTGTAGCATGGGAGCCGTTGTCGGTTCGCTGTACGCCTACTACGGCGACGCCAAGAAAACAGAGCAAACGCTTGCCGATTTCATCGAGAATATCGATTTGGAAGATCTCGGACTTCAGGATTTAAATGATAATGACAAAAAGAATTCGCCCGAAAATTTTTCGCTTCTTGATAAAAGTTTCTGGGAATCATTTGTTAGTTTTTTCCGTTTTCGATTTAATATGATAAGAACAATTAAAAACTCATCCTACTTTGATGAAGAAACCACCTCAAAAATATTTGAGCTGATACCTGACGTAAAAATTGAGGAATTGAAAATTCCATTTTCCGCAATCTCAACCGATTTGATTTCAGGCAAAGAAGTTAACTTTACTCGCGGCAGTTTACGCGAAGCCGTAAGAGCGAGTTCTTCTATCCCGGGAATTTTCCCCGCTGTAAAAAAGGATGATATGCTTCTTGTGGACGGAGCCGCATCGGAAAGCGTTCCGGTCGGAAAAGTTAAGGAAATCGGAGCGGACAGAGTATTGGCAATTAATGTTTCGCATTGCATCAAAGCCGATAAAGAACCGGAAAATCTTTTTGAGATTCTCTATCGAACGGGAGATATTTCGGCTTATCATCTCTCTTTGGAAAGATTAAAAGCGGCTGATTTGGTAATCAATCCGGAAGTAAAAGATGTTTTTTGGGCTGATTTTATTAACTACCGCGCAATTATTAACGAAGGATATTCCGCTGCAAGAGAAAGTTTGGGCGAGATCAAAAAACTTGTAAACAGAAACTCATTCGCCCTTGAACTTGAGCATTTTATAAAAAAAGTTGTTGATTAAGTTTTTTAGGAAACCGTGGCGTTAAACAATCTAAAACGCCTCGCCGATTCCGATATGGAATGAAAATGTTTCCGGAATTATTCTTTTTTTGAAAAAAGACTTCCGGTAATCCGGGTCGTAAACTTTAAATCCCAAATCGAATCTGATTGGGAAAAAGTTGGTATAGTATCGAAATCCGAATCCCGCGGCTACTGCGATTTCATCCCAGCGGAAATATTTGAAATCAATCCAAGAATTTCCCCAATCCGTAAAAACCACTCCGCCGAAATTGCCAATAATTTTGCTCCGAAATTCAATTGAGCCTTCGATTAATGAAAATCCCCCGGGCGAAAAATTACGAAGTAAAATAGCTTCAAGGTCGTGGGGATTCGTGGTTTGCAAATTTACGGAAGAGTTAACCGGCACAAGCTCTCTGTTTCTCCAACCTCTTACGGAATTACTTCCCCCGGCGTACAATCTTTCGTCAAGCGGTATGTCAGACCTGTTTCCACCGATTAAATATATTTCCCCAACCCTGATTCTCATTCCCAAAGTTGAGCGATACGTGGAAAAGAGTTCCGGATAATATGTTGAATTTGCGATAAACTTTATATATCGCGGTCGCGAAAAGTTATCGGAAAAAATTGAGTTGATTGCGCCGAGTAAATTATTGCCATCTTCGAGATGAAAAAACAAGGTGTATCCCTTAGTGGGAAAAACAAAATCGTTAGTCGCATTCTTCACGGCGTCAATAGCCAAATACAGGTTAGAGCCAACACTTTTAAAGTTTGCAAGATTTACTTCCCTCAAAGAATCAAGCGTTGCCTGCTGCGCCGGGTTAGGATGAGTATTGCTGATAAAAGCATTAAACAAGTTCTGGATATAACTTTCCTTGTATTGATAAACCGAGCGCTCGGCTCTCATATAAGCTGTTAATCCCGAAAAATAAACCTTCTTCGGAAGCGAAAAGTCGAAGCTCAATCTGGAACCGTAAATGTTGGAAAAATACTCGCTTCTTCTGTTTTGGATAGTATAATAAAGCTGCAATTTTGTAAAAATTGATTTCCCGAAAAGAAGCGGCTGCGAAATCGTTGTTCTTAAATCGAGATAACCGTAAAAAAGACTATCAATGTGGGAAAGATTGGAAACGAGCGAAAGCGGGTCCTGAGCAGTCGCCGAAAGCTGCAAGTTTAGTTTTCTGGCGCCTCCCAAAAAGTTTCGCCGTGAATACCCGACAGCCAAACCGAGATTAAAAACGTTATCTTCATTATTGGCAATCAGCTGCGGAGCGACTTCGTTGCGCGGCTTCAACGAAGTAACGACTTTTACGGGCACTTCATCTTTTACCGAATCGACCCGCCCGATATTTATCTGCGAGGAATTAAACAAATCCGTGCGATAAAGACGCACTTCCCCTTTCTGAATACGGCTTTCGTCAAACCAGTCGCCTTTGTGAACATCGGCAATCTCAAGAATTAATTTTTTAGAAACATAGTTTTCTTCACTGCTCTGGTTTTGAACGTAAACGTCCGCTATTTTAACTCTCGCTCCTAATTTCAAAGTAAAAGTTATCTTTACAATATTTCGGTTAGTGTCGATAAGAGCTTTCGGGTTAAGAAGACTTGACATCAGGTAACCGTTATTGTGAAGAATGCTCGTAATATTTTTTGTTGCAGCCAAAATTTTTTCAGAATCGAAAAATTCGGTCGAATCGAATTTCACCTCGTCGGCAATATCGTTTTTAAAATACTTCGGTAAATTTGCAAATCCGTTAAGGATTACTTTATTAATCCTTGCTCTTGTCCCTTCTTTAATCAAAAAAAGAATTTTTACGTATTTATCCTTGTTATGAAAAATTTTGTATTCCACTTTTGCTTTGAAAAAGCCTTTGGTTTTATAAAAATTCGTAATGTTTTCGGCGTCCTTTACAACAGTAAGCGAATCAAAATAAACCGGAGGAGAACCAAGAGACGGATTTATGCCGTAGAGAAACTGGGATAAAGAGTTTGGCGTTTCCCTTGTCTCAAGAATATTCTCAATCTGATAATCGGGTATGGAAACGTTTCCTCGGATTTCTACGGTTTCGACTTCTTCCCTCGTAACTCCTTCGCCCCAAAGTACTACCGTGGAGAAAAACAAAATGAAAATAATATTTAATATTTTATTCGACAATTTTAACTTCGGTCCCCGGTTTTACAAATCTTATTAATTCATTGATATCTTCATTACACATCGCAATCGAACCGTTTGTCCAATTGAAAACAAAAGGTAAATTTTTAAGTATGTAATTTAACTTTCCACAACCTTCTATACTAATTTTTGGTCCGAAAATCTTTTCATCTACATTGATTTGTTTTCCGTCGATTAATTTTTGCCACAGTCGGCGGAATTCCTTTCTATTGATAAAATTGTTTTTGTAAGCTGTTTTTATATCTTCAAAATTAGGATAATCAATCACAAGCCGCATATAAAATAATTTACTCGTATCAATAGAAGTTACTTTGTATTTGCCTGTCGGAGTAGTAACAAAACCGTTTCTTAAACTTCCCAACTTGCTTGCGGAATGTCCGAGAAATACGCGATAATTTTTAAGGGGAATGCCGCCATCAAATAGCGTTAATGAGTACTTTTTCAGATTAATTTCAATTTTTATCTTTGTAGAGTCAGTCAAGGCAATATTTTTCTTGCTAAGCAAATTCCCGGAATCTTTCATTCTCATAAAATTTCCGTAAAGAAGCATTCCGGCAAAAAATATCAGCAGACTGATAAAGAGATATATGAATTTTTTAATCAATGAATTTTCTTAATAATTGTTACAGGTAAGATAATTAATACGAAGTGAAAAAAGAAGATTGCCCCGCTCAAAGCGGGACAATCTTTAACAGAATTTATTTCTTAGATTCCGCATCTACAACCGCAATAGCGGTAACGTTTATTATGTCGTCCGCCGTTGCGCCGCGCTGCAATACGTGAATTGATTTTTTCATACCGAGCAGAATCGGTCCGATAACCGTTGCGCCTGCCGCTCTTTCCATCAGTTTGTAAGCAATATTGCCGGAAGCGAGGTTCGGGAAAATAAGAATATTTGCGTCTCCTTTAATTCCGGAAAACTCAAATTCTTCTTTTGCCAAATCACTGTTAAGAGCAATATCAACCTGCATTTCGCCATCGACTTTCAGTTCAGGTTTAGCTTTCTTTATTAATTCAACCGCTTTCTGAACCTTCATTGTCTCTTCGTCGCGAACACTGCCGAAGTTGCTATAAGATAACAAGGCAACTTTGGGATCAAGCTCAAAGCGTGAAACAGTTTCGGCAGCCAGCATAGCTATGTCGGCAAGCTGTTCGGCATTCGGATTAACATTTACCGTGGTATCGGCAAAGAAAAGTACTTTTCTGTCAAGAACGATAATACTCATTCCCGCAACAATTCCCGTTCCCTTGCTCATTCCGACGCTTTCAAGCGCGGGACGGATTGTCGTAGGATAATTAACTCTGTAACCTCCGACCAAAGCGTCAGCCAATCCAAACTGAACCATCAATGAGCCGTAATAGTAAGGATTTACAACTAATTTACGAGCTTTTTTATAGGTTACACCTTTACGCTGTCTGAGTTTGTAATAATATTCGGCAAATTCTTCAATATGTTCACTGTTTTGAGGGTCGCAAATATCGAAATTTTCGAGAGAATAACCCAGCTTAGAAATTGTATTGGTGATTTTTTCTTTATTACCCAGTAAAATCGGCTTGGCAATTTTACCGGTGAAAACTCCGTGTGCCGCGCGAATAATTGTTTCTTCCTCGCCTTCAGGATAAACAACGCGTTTCGGAGTCATCTGTGCTTTATGAATCATCAAACGAATAATCTCTTTCGAGAATCCCAACCGTTCTTTCAGTTGCTCTTTATAATCATCCCAATCCTCGATGTTTTTCCTTGCTACTCCGGTATCCATTGCAGCTTTGGCAACTGCCGGAGCAACCGTCCATAGTACGCGGGGATCGAAAGGTTTCGGAATAATATACTCGCGCCCGAAAGTAAAATGTTGTCCTCCGTAAGCTCTGCTGACCGCATCGGGAACTTTTTCCTTTGCCAGTCCGGCTAAAGCGCGAACGGCAGCCATTTTCATTTCTTCGTTAATTGTCGTTGCGCGAACGTCCAAAGCGCCTCTGAAAATAAAAGGGAAACCGAGAACATTATTAACCTGGTTCGGATAATCGCTTCTTCCGGTAGCCATAATTACGTCGGGACGAGCGTCTGTTGCGTCTTCATAAGTAATTTCCGGATCCGGATTCGCCATTGCAAAAATAATAGGAGTATCCGCCATTCCACGAACCATATCTTTACTGACCAAATTTGCTTTTGAAAGACCTAAGAAAGCATCGGCGCCTTTCATTGCTTCTTCGAGCGAATCGTATTTAACGTCCGTTGCAAATTCGGCTTTATATTTGTTCAAATCGGTTCTGCCTTTGTGAATATGCCCTTTTGAATCGAACATTGCGATATTTTCTTTTTTGACTCCTGCTGTTACATACAGTTTGCTGCAGGCAATTCCCGCCGCTCCGGCGCCGACTACAACCAATCGCATATCTTCCAACTTTTTACCGGCAACTTCTGCGCCGTTTATTAACGCCGCGCAGGAAATAATCGCCGTCCCGTGCTGGTCGTCATGGAAGACCGGAATATTCATCGTTTTTTTCAATTCCTCTTCAACTTCAAAACATTCCGGCGCTTTGATGTCCTCAAGATTAATTCCGCCGAATGTCGGCTCTAATTTTTGTACCGTTGAAATAATTTCTTTCGGATCTTTCGATTTAACTTCGATGTCAAATACGTCAATATCCGCAAATCTTTTAAATAACACGCCTTTTCCTTCCATAACAGGTTTCCCCGCCATGGGACCAATATCTCCCAATCCGAGAACCGCCGTTCCGTTGGAAACTACCGCAACCAAGTTTCCTTTTGCGGTATATTTATAGACTAATGATTCGTCTTTTTCGATTTCCAAACAAGGAATTGCAACTCCGGGCGTATAAGCCATGGATAATTCTCTTGATGTAAAACATGGTTTGGTTGCGACAACCTCTATTTTTCCGGGGCGCCCTTCGCTGTGATATTTAAGTGCATCTTCTTTTGTTATTGCCATTTTTTGCCTCTTCTGTTTAAATTGGACAATTGTATCTACTAAATTAAATAAAAAAACCGTCTTGAAAAAGACGGTTTTTCTTTATTGCCAACTTTTTTAAATTAATTTTAGATTTCCATAATATCTTTCTCTTTTTCGGCAAGAATTTCATCAATTTTTTTGATGTATTTATCCGTTAATTTCTGAACTTCATCTTCAAAATCATGCATCATATCTTCGGAAATCTCTTTGTTTTTTTCCTGCCGTTTTAAGTGGTCGTTTGCATCGCGTCTTACGTTCCGGACGGCAATTTTTGCATCTTCGGCAAATTTTTTAACTAACTTAACCAAATCTTTTCTCCTCTCTTCAGTCAGCGGCGGAATCGGGATGCGTAAATTTGTTCCGTCGCTTTGCGGATTTAATCCCAACTCAGCCTGCAAAATGGCTTTATCAACCTTATCCACCATACTTTTATCCCACGGAGTAATAGAAAGCGTATGGGCATCAAGCACGGAAACATTACCAACTTGGTTAATCGGCGTCATTGTTCCGTAATAATCCACTTTAATTCCGTCAAGTAGCGCGGTTGTAGCTTTTCCGGTTCTTACTTTGGAAATCTCATGTTTAAATGCTTCAACCGATTTTTCCATCCGGTGATCGGCGTCCTGTACATATTCGTTTTGCATAATATTGCCTCAATATTTATTGATTAACTCGAATTTCTTTCACGCTTGTTCCAATATCGCTTCCCGTTACAATTTTAACCAAATTATCAGCGATGTTCATATTAAAAACTTTAATTTCCAAATTATTTTCCTGGCATAACGAAATCGCCGTCATATCCAT
>Ga0256831_1002294_pt1 | contig 10040 bp, 8 predicted proteins | sample 132544metaG_FD_189087 | JGI IMG/M metagenome (GOLD analysis project Ga0256831, IMG submission 189087) | Hydrothermal vent microbial communities from Lau Basin, Pacific Ocean - 132-544 | ecosystem: Environmental > Aquatic > Marine > Hydrothermal vents | place: Pacific Ocean: Lau Basin | collected...
CGTTTGGCCCCTTTTTTTCGATGAAAAGATACCAGTTTCCAAAGCGGTGACCAAATTCGCTCGGTTTGAGGTCTATTTTGGCTTGAAACTTTTTGTAGACGATAAAGCCTTTGTAGAGCTGTTTGGCCTGAGGAATAAGAACTAAAGATAAAAATAGAAGCGCTAAACTCAAAAAGGTGGCATACTGCCTAAAAAAAGCGAGGATACGCTTGGGTCCTATACCCAAGGAGAAAAGGGCGATCGCCTCATACTCAAAAGAGAGGCGGTGGAGCGCTCCAATAGCGGCTGCAAAAAATGCGATAGGGAGAGTAAAAAAGAGTATTTGGGGCAAAATGAAAAGGTAGAGTTCTAGCAGCTCTTTAAAATCCATCGGAATAACTGCGGTGACGGAGACAAGCTTAATAAAAAATATAAGGCTCGCTATTCCAAAAAGAGGTAAAAAAAAGCTTAAAAAAGAGCTAAAGAGTTGATCACCAAGATATTTAAAAAGTTTAGACACCCGCAAACTCCCAAATACGATCACCAGCTATATAAGCTACTAACGCTCCTAAAACCAAAAAGGGGATAAAAGGAACTTCGGCTTCTCCTCGTCGCATGCGAAAGTATACAGAAGCGGGCAAGGCAAAGAGTGCGGCTAAAAAGATGGCTAGGATCGTTTTTTGTATCCCCAGTATCGCTCCCAAAGCAAACCCAACGATCACATCGCCCTCTCCCATCGCTTCGATCATAACGAAACGAGGATAATAGTGTATAAGCCATGGAGCTTTTTGGATATGTTTTTGGAGGCGCAGTTGCTCTTTTTTACTGACATAGTAGCTTACCAAAAATCGCAGCATCGCCAAAGTTCCGGCGATAAGTAGGGCGTTTTTGAGATTGTTTACAATATCAGGAGAACTCAAAAGGGCAAGCAAAGCGGCGGTGAGATTGAGGCTGTCCGGTACCGCTTTGTAGCGTAGATCTATAAGAGCAAGAGCGAGCAAAAGGGCAAAAACCACGGCGCTGAGAATCCCGTAAATATTTGGTTCAAAGCTAAATATCCCTACAAAAAGAGCTCCCGTACCAAGCTCTACAAGCGGGTATTGCACGCTAATAGGTTCTTGACAGTAGGCGCATTTGCCTTTGAGCAAAAACCAGCTTAGCAGTGGAATATTGTGCCACCATCGAAGTTTTTGGCCACATTTTGGGCAGTGACTCCCCGGATAGGCTATACTTTGGCCCTCCGGCAGGCGTAGGATCACTACATTTAAAAAGGAGCCAAAAACTACGCCAAACAGAAAAACGAAGAGATAAAGGAGCACTATATCCCTCCAAAACGGCGATTTCGCCGAGCAAACTCTTCGAGCATTTTTTGTAGCTCTTGGGAAGTAAAATCGGGCCAAAAAGTATCGCTAAAAAAGAGCTCCGCATAGGCGATACGCCAAAGCAAAAAGTTGGATATGCGCTTTTCGCCTCCGGTGCGTATGAGCATATCCACATCGCCAAGCTGCGCATCCATATACTTTTCAAAATGCTCCTCGTCCACTTTTTTATTTTGACAGGCTTTTGTACAAGCTCGGATAATCTCGTCTCTGCCGCCGTAGTTGAGGGCGAGGACTTGGGTAAGGCGGGTATTGTCTTTGGTCGCTTCTTTGGTATAAGCGATGCGCTCTTGCAGCTTTTTACTAAAGCGGGAGATATCGCCGATCACCTCAAAGCGGACATTCTCTTTTTGATATGTAGGTAGCTCTTTTTGGAGCCAATTGTCCAAAAGCTTCATCAAAAACTCTACCTCCATTTTGGGCCGTTTCCAATTTTCGGTGCTAAAGGCGTAGAGGGTAAGCACTTCGATATCGGGATGATTGGCACAAAAGGTAGTGATCTGGCGCACGACCTCCGCACCCTTTTCGTGCCCTTTGATGCGGGGCATTCCTTTTTGTTGAGCCCAGCGGCCATTGCCGTCCATGATAATAGCGATGTGGCGTGGCTTATTCATCTAAGGCCTTTGCGATTTGTGTAATATCAAGGGCTAGTGCCAATTTGTCCTTGATGGGACTTTGGATTATTTTATCATCGGTGATGAAGATGATTTTGTTTTGATCACTGCCAAAAGATGTGGGTCCTGTGACCAGATTGAGACAGACTGCGTCGAGATTTTTTTGTTGAAGCATTTTTTGGGCATTTTGGAGTGCTGTTGTTTCATCCGTTTCGGCTTTGAACCCTATGGCCACGATACCCTCTTTGTCGATAGAAGAGAGGATATCGATATTTTTGACAAGCTCCAAACACCACTCATCGCCGATCTGCTCTTTTTTGAGTTTTCCTTTTTGGGGATATTTGGGGCGATAGTCCGTGACTGCCGCCGCCATAAAAAGATAAGGTTTTTTTTGAATGAGCCGGGGTTGGGTGAGGTCGTTGACGAGATCTGGCTTCTTGAGGATCCCTTTTTTAGCCATGCGTATGCGCTCGTCTAGATACTCTTTCATCTGCTGAGCCGACTCTACTTTGAAAAGTTCGATATCTTTTGGCAGTTTCTGGCACTCTTTGGTTGTGATGAGCTCTACTTTTGCCCCTTTGAGATAGAGAGCTTTGGCCAAGGCACAGGCTTGTTTGCCACTGGAGAAATTGGAGATATAACGCACGTCGTCGATCCGCTCAATCGTCCCTCCTCCCGTGACGATAGCATAGCGGTCCCTCCAAAAGGGGTCTTGAAGAAGTGCTCTAGCGGCGGTGTAGAAGATATCTTCTACCTCGGCCATTGCGCCTATACCCTCCGTGCCACAGGCGAGCTCTTTGGCAACGGGCTCGATGATTTGGTAGCCGTTAAGCCGTAAAAGCTTGAGACTAGCTTCTGTAAAGCGGTTGGTGTACATTTTTGTATTCATCGAAGGAGCCAATATCTTTGGTTTGTTAAAAGCCAGAGCCGTTTGGAGCAGTAGGTTATCAGCGATACCGTTGGAGAGTTTGTTGATAGTATTTGCCGTAGCGGGCGCAATGACTAAGATATCATAATCCTCGCCTACATGAATATGGTTGTTTCGGTTGTGCCAGCTCTCGGTCTGCTCATCGAGCACCTCCTCGCTGCCGGCTCCTTCGAAAGTGAGGGGAGTGATGAAACGTTTGGCTGCGGGAGTGGGAATCACTTTGACTTTCGCTCCCGCTTTTTTAAACAGGCGTAGCAGTTCAAGAGATTTGTAGATGGCTATGGAGCCGCTGACACCAAGAAGTATTTTTTTGTTTTTTAGCATCGTTTCTTCCCAAAAAATTTATAATAAAAATCTTTGACGATTTGTAAAGGAGGCCGTGCAATGGCTAAAGAGCCTTTGGGGATATCTTTGGTGAGGGTGGTGCCTGCGGCGATGATTACATCATCTTCAATCCTTAACGGGGCTACGAGTTGGCTGTCGCTGCCCACAAAGACATTTTTACCAATAATTGTTTGATGTTTTTCTTTGCCGTCATAGTTGCAAGTGATCGTCCCAGCACCAATATTGGTTCCTTCATCGATTTGGCTGTTGCCAAGATAACTAAGATGTCCCGCTTTGACACCTCTGAGGTGTGATTTTTTGACCTCCACGAAGTTGCCGATGTGGGTATCTTCGAGGATGCTTTTGGGGCGCACGCGCGCGAGGGGGCCTACGCTGCTGTAGCGAATCTCACTCTCTTCGATGACGCTGTTTGCTTTGATGTGGCTATCAATGATACGACTTTTGCCCCGCAATACGCAGCCACTTTCTACTTCACACTCCCCCTCGAATTCTACATCGATCTCTACGAAGCTCGTTGTAGGCAGGCGAAAGATGACTCCCTCACGCATCCAGCGATTTTTGATGCGCTCTTGCATTATCTCTTCTGCTTGGGCAAGATCGACTTTGGAGTTAACCCCTTTAAAACTCTCCTCTTTGACAAATATCGGTTTGATTGTATAGCCCTCTTTTTTTGCTAGACCGATGATCTCGGTGAGATAGTACTCTTTTTGTGCATTGTCGTTGGAGAGTTTGGGGAGAAATTTTTGCAACACCTCTTTTTTAAAAAGATAAACTCCTGCGTTGACGGTAGTAAGGGCAAGTTCTGCTTCCCCGCAATCTTTATGTTCGACGATATACTCCACTTCGGTATCTTCGATTATGACTCGTCCATAGCCGTGAGGATTTTCCAAATCAATAACGCTCATGACAATATCGGCGTCAATTTGCAAAAATTGCTCGAGCTCGCTTGCTTGAATGAGCGGCATATCGCCGTTGAGCACCAAAACTCTATCAGCTTGAAAAGTTATTCCCATCAGTGCGCCACCAGTTCCGGGGAAATTTTTATGGTCTTGGATATGGAAGCGAAGATTTTGAAAATTTTCTTCAAGATAGGAGCGAATCACCTCAGCCTCGTGATAGAGCACTACATTGATATCCTCGCTAAGCTCTTTTGCCTCTTTGATAATATGCCAAATCATCGGTCGACCGCTAATTTTGTGCAACACCTTAGGGAGACCGCTTTTCATCCTCGTCCCTTGTCCGGCGGCTAGGATTGCTATGCTTACGCTCATATGCACCCTTTGCGATATAATTGTAGCTATATTATCGTAACAAGGTTGAAAAAACGATGAATTGTGCGTATTTTGGTATTTGTGGCAGTTGTACTCTTTATCCTGAGTATCAAAGGCAGCTTGAGATAAAAGTGGAAAAATTTAGCTCTCTTTTTGCTAAAAAGCCGCAAGTCTTCCCCTCGCCCCAGAGCCATTTTCGAGCCCGTGGGGAGTTTGGTATCTGGCATCAAGAGGGTGGGCTCTCTTATACTATGTATGGGATGAGAGGAGGTAAAGTGGCGATCCAAGAGTGCCCGATTATGCTTCAGCCAATTTTTACGGCAATGCCAAAGCTTATGGGATATTTGCAAAAAGATAGGCTGCTTTTGGAGAAACTTTTTCGTATCGACTTTTTGAGTGGGCTAAGCGGGGAAACCCTCGCTACGCTAGTTTATCATAAAAAGTTGGATGAAAAGTGGGTAAAGAGCGCTAAAGAGTTACATCAAGAGCTAGGGCTACACATTATTGGGCGTAGTCGAGGGCAGAAGATAGCCTTTGGCCAAGAATATATTACTGAGCAGCTCTTGATTGGTGATAGGGCCTATCGTTATCGCCACTACGAGGGGAGCTTTACTCAGCCAAATCCGTATGTCAATATCAAGATGATACAGTGGGTACTAGAGCAGAGCAAGGATTTTGGTGGCGATTTGCTTGAGCTCTACTGTGGGGCTGGGAATTTCACGCTGCCGCTGGCTCAAAATTTTGGCAAAGTATTGGCGACTGAGGTGAGCAAAAGCAGTATCAAAGCGGCCAAAGAGAATAGAGCGATGAATGGTATCAAGAACATAGAGTTCGTACGTCTGAGCGCCGAAGAGGTAGCCGAAGCACTAAGAGGTGAGAGAGCGTTTCGTAGGCTAGCCGATATTGACCTCAAAGCTTACGATTTTCGCACCGTTTTTGTAGATCCTCCCCGCTGCGGGCTCGATAGTGCAACGAGAGGAGTGGTAAAGGAGTTTGAGAATATCGTGTATATCTCTTGCAATCTAGATACCCTCAAGCGGGATGTGGAAGCTTTGGAAGATACGCACGAAATTGTTGATCTTGCCATTTTTGATCAGTTTCCCTATACCCGCCACCTTGAGAGCGGTGTGGTGCTAAAAAAGATCAAACGTTAAAACGAAAATGCATTACGTCGCCGTCTTGGACGATGTAGTCCTTGCCCTCTAGACGCATTTTGCCAGCCTCTTTGGCCCCCTGTTCGCCGCCATATTTGATAAAATCCTCATAGGCTATCACCTCGGCTCTGATAAAGCCTTTTTCAAAATCTTTGTGGATTACGCCGGCAGCTTGTGGAGCCGTCCAGCCTTTATGGATCGTCCAGCTGCGCACCTCTTTGACTCCAGCGGTGAAGTAGCTGATCAGCCCCAAGCGCTCGAAAGCTGTGCGGATGATCTTGTCCAGTCCACTCTCTTCCACGCCCATCTCGTTTAGTAGCTCCTTAGCCTCCTCATCACTGAGGCCTACGAGCTCCTCTTCGAGCTTGGCGCACAGCTTGATCACATCCGCGCCCACCTCTTTGGCATACTCCTTAACCTTTTTGACATACTCGTTGTCTTCGAGCATCCCCTCTTCATCCACGTTGGCTCCAAAGATCACCGGTTTGGCGCTAAGGAATCTAAGCTCCTTATTGAGCTGTGTGAAAGCCTCGTTTTTATTGGCGAAAGTTCGCACGGGCTTTAGCTCCTCAAGATGACTTTTAAGTTCTTGGGCCACCGCGAGGAGAGGGGCTATCTTTTTGTCCGCTTTTGCCTGCTTTTTAAGCCGCTCGATCTTTTTTTCTAGCTGCTGCAAGTCGGCAAATATGAGCTCGGTCTCAATGATCTCGATATCTCGGATAGGATCGATACTCCCTTCTACGTGGGTGACGTTGCCGTCATCAAAGCAGCGCACCATATGCAAAATCATATCGGTCTCTCGGATATTACTCAAAAACTGATTCCCAAGCCCCTCGCCTTTACTGGCCCCTCGCACGAGTCCAGCGATATCGACAAAGTCAATAGTGGAGTGCTGGATACGCTGGGGATTGACAATTTTGGCCAGCTCTTGGAGTCTAGAATCTGGGACGGGTACTACCGCCTTATTTGGCTCGATAGTGCAAAAGGGATAGTTTTGCGCCTCTGCATTTTGTGCTTTTGTGAGCGCATTAAAAGTGGTCGATTTGCCTACGTTTGGAAGTCCTACGATTCCTACACTAAGACCCATTAAATTCCTTTAAATTGTTTGGCGCAATTATAGCACACCCTTAGGGGTGTTTTTTGTCATAGACAAACTCTTTTTGTAACCACTTAATTACCATCCGCACCCCCGCTCCGCTGGCGCCATATGGATTGTATCCCCACTCTTTTTCTCTGTATGCGGGTCCGGCGATATCAAGGTGTAGCCATCTATCTTTATTTTTTTCTTCGATAAATTCGCTCAAAAATAGAGCCGCTGTGATAGCCCCACCATATCGAGAAGAGCTGATATTACAAATATCGGCAATTTTGGACTCAAGTAGTTTTGGCAAGTAGCGATTAAAAGGTAATTCTCCTGCCAATTCTCCGCTGGCCTTGGCGGCGGCGAGCATAGAGGAGCGCAGTTCATCGCTATGTCCCATTACGCCGCTTGTATACTCTCCAAGTGCTACTACGCAAGCGCCTGTAAGGGTGGCAATATCAATAATGAAGTCTGGTTCTACTTTTTCTTGAGCGTAGCAAAGGCAATCAGCCAGTACCAGTCGCCCCTCTGCGTCGGTATTGCGCACTTCGATAGTCTTGCCGTTTTTAGCCCTAAGGATGTCGTCTGGTTTGTAGGCGTTACCGTCTATCATATTTTCAGCTAACCCCAAGATAGCGTGAATCTCTACGGGGATATCTAGTTTTTTGGCCGCCTTGATAATACCAAGAGCCGCACTCGCTCCACTCTTGTCGCTTTTCATCGTCACCATATAGTCACTGGGCTTGAGACTAAGACCCCCGCTATCGTAGGTAAGACCTTTACCGACAATGGCTATCTTGGCTTTTGCGTTTTTTGGAGTGTAACGCAGATGTACCAGGCGGGGTGGATGAGCGCTGGCTCTGCCTACCGCTAAAAAAGCCTCCATCTTCTCTTTTTTGAGTTCTTTTTCATCTAAGATATCAATATGCAGATCCTCCTCTTTGGCTACCTCTTTAGCCAATTTGGCGAAACTTGCTGGATAGATCTCGTTTGGAGGGGTGTTGACGATATCACGTACGAAGTTTGTGGTTTTGGCCACGATTTTGGCCTCTTTGATACTTTTTTTGGCGTTTTCAAGAGTAAATGGCTTGTTGGCATACTCTTCGTTGGCTAGAGTGATCTTTTCTAGTTCTAGCTTTTTGCTTTTTGATTTGTATCTATCAAAGGAGTAGCTTCCAAGTATCGCCCCTTCTACGAAAGCCTTGATATTGGTGATAGGGCAGTTTTGGATATAGACCCCAGCTTTAGCCGTTTTGAACTTTTTGCCCTTGAGGGCTTTGAGGGCTTTGGCCGTTGCGATACGGATCTCGTCGTGGTCGAGCTTCGCACCTACATAGATGCGGCCCACTTGGGGCAAAAAGGCTACCTCTTCCACATCACCCGTGAAGCCAAGCTTCTGGAGCTCCTCTTTGTCTTTGACCCATTTGTGGTCCAGATTTTTGTCGATGACGAAGATGATCTCGATATCGGCATTGATCTCATGCAGTTTTTTATCTACTATTTCGATTTTCATTTTCTCTCCTTGAGTTTCTTTTGGGTCACTTTATGAAAGTAGTACGAGATACTTCCGGCGATCACAATAGCTAATGGCAAGGCATAGTACCAGTGGGCTTTAGCCCATTTAACGATGGCAAGAATCTGCTCGCCAAAAATGTAGGCGGGAATGATGGTCATCGCCGCCCAAACCATGGCGCTAATAAAATTGATGATGGCAAATTTTTTTGCGCTGTAGCGTGTAAGACCGATAGCCATCGGGATGATGGTACGCATTCCGTACAAATAGCGCTGGATGAAGATCAAAGGCCAGCCATACTTTTTGAGTAGCAGATGAGCCAAAGCGAATTTACGACGCTGTTTTTTCATGAGCTGTTGGATATAGTGTTTGTTGAAACGACCGATATAAAAGTATATCTGATCGCCAACAAATCCCCCAAGACCAGCTACAAAGATAGAGAGCCAAAGATTCATATCTCCCGTGTGGCTGAGCACCCCTGCCATCACGAGACCCGTCTCTCCTTCGAAGATACTCCATACAAACAAAATCACATAGCCATACTCTCTAAGCAGGTATAAAAATTTCTCTTCAAGATTATGGCCCGGGGCTTGATAGAGTTTGTAGCCTAAAAAGGCGACAAAGGCGAAAACGGCCCCTAAAAGCAGCTGTATCAGCCAATCTCTGTTTTTGTGCAGGAAAGTTTTCATCGTTTTCCTTAGTCAAAATGGAGCAAGGACTTAGCCTGAATCATATCCTTGTCCCCCCGTCCTGAGAGATTGACGATTATAAGAGAATTTTTGATATTTTTCATCTTTTTGAGATACGCTACGGCGTGGCTACTCTCAAAAGCCGGGATAATTCCCTCTTTTTGGCTGAGCCACACAAAAGCATTTAAGGCCTCCTCATCGGTAATGGTATCATATTGTACCACGTCAAGGTCTTTGAGATAGGAGTGTTCGGGTCCAATACCTGGGTAGTCCAGCCCTGCACTGATAGAGTGGGCCTCTTGGATCTGTCCCTCTTCGTTTTGAAGGACGTAGCTCATCTGCCCGTGGAGCACTCCGGGACTTCCTTTTGCTAGACTTGCGCCATGCTTGTTGGTATCTAGCCCCAAGCCTCCAGCCTCTATCCCGATACATTGGGTCTCCTCTTCGTCCAAAAAGGCGTTAAATATTCCCATGGCGTTGCTACCGCCTCCGATGCAAGCGATCACGTAGTCGGGGAGGCGGTTTTTAGCAGCCAAAATCTGGGCCTTGGCCTCGTAGCCGATAATCCCTTGAAAATCTCGCACCATCATGGGATAGGGGTGGGGGCCCGCCACGGTGCCAATCACATAAAAAGTATCCCTAGCGTTGGTGACCCAGTAGCGGATCGCTTCATTCATGGCGTCTTTGAGTGTACGCGAGCCGTTTTTGACCGCATGGACTCTAGCCCCTAGGAGTTTCATACGAAAGACGTTGAGCTCTTGGCGTTTTACATCCTTTTCACCCATGAAGATGTCGCACTCGAGTCCAAAAAGGGCGGCCATCGTCGCTGTGGCCACTCCATGCTGCCCGGCACCCGTTTCTGCTATCACCTTTTTTTTGCCAAGACGCTTGGCCAAAAGGCCTTGGAGGATAGTGTTGTTGATCTTGTGGGCCCCGGTATGGTTGAGATCCTCTCGTTTGAGATAGATGGTGGCTTCAAGCTCTTTTGAGAGATTTTGGGCGTAGTACAGAGGACTTGGGCGCCCTACGTAGTTTTCGAGATAGTATCTGGCCTCCTTCCAAAACTCTTCGTCGAAACGGATCTTTT
>Ga0256831_1002295_pt1 | contig 10038 bp, 2 predicted proteins | sample 132544metaG_FD_189087 | JGI IMG/M metagenome (GOLD analysis project Ga0256831, IMG submission 189087) | Hydrothermal vent microbial communities from Lau Basin, Pacific Ocean - 132-544 | ecosystem: Environmental > Aquatic > Marine > Hydrothermal vents | place: Pacific Ocean: Lau Basin | collected...
TTATCCTGGCTCAATTTATCCGAATCCTTCTCCAACAAATCCTTAGCCAATTCCCTTAAAGTATGGTATTCATACATCTCATTACCTACAGTTACCTTATACCGATAAATCTCACTATCATAGTCCCAAGGACTGTCATCTGATAATAACTTAATCTGATATCGATTTTTAATCAATATTCGACGTTCACAATAATCAGCGACGTTATTGATCCTACCCACATGCATAAAACGAGTAGCTTCCGTTACACTAGGAAAGATATACACCTTCCCAATATGGTAATCCTTTACCTTTACATCAATGCTATCTGTTTTAAGTCCTTGATGGTTAGCCCTACGATTGTTTTCAGCAAAGCTCACCCATTCCAGATTCCGATAATAACAATTCGATTTATCGCCATCTTTATGGCCAACAATAGGCTTCTGTAAGAAGTTATCATTAGGTACCCAAGCTAAAGCAACTAGACGATGTTTTAGCACTATTATAGGTTCACCGTTTGATGTACTGCCGCCAGTAATGGTAGTATAGCTTCCATCTACCGTCGATTTATTTCCATGAACCTTACCAGTTTTCAAAACGAGATATTCACCAGTATTAGATACGGCTACTCGATTGTACATTGGTGTTAGCCTAAAACTATGGAACTGTTTATGATACACCGGTTTCCTATATACAGCTACAAAATCCTTTTTAACACCATGTGACCTAAGGTTAATAGGGTAAAAACATATGTTATTTATTTCTTCTTCATAACCTTCAGGTAGTATGATATCTAACTGTATGTAGGCGCGTAGCCATATCGGCGTGACCTTAACTTTGTGTCCGTATAAGGTTAGGTTAAAAACACCTTTATCCGTTTCAAGTGGTTTGCCCGTAGCAACAGATATTGGAAGTAACTCCATATCAGCCATATACTCATCGGTGCCGTTTATAACTCTGTGTCCATTTAACATTTTACCATCCTCTTTTATACTAAGAAAAATATAAGCTATATTAGTTCATAGAATAGAGGATAACGGTATAAAAACAACCAGAGTTAGAATAAGTCAATAAAAATAATCAAAAATCAACAAATATAGATACTGTTATCACCGTCCATATCGCCATTTATTGCTTCTAGGTGACTGTAGTGTAGACCCACAGAGTCAAAGAATGGGGCTTCTTTATCCCTTTCAGGCCACTCTGGGTAAATGGGGTCTTTGGTTAGATTCCACTCCGTATCATAGACGTTAACCATTTTTCCATTGACAGTAGTTTTTAAATAAACTTTAGCAGGCTGAATGGAGTTCATAGACGTTACTGGGTACCGGGTAAAGGTAGTCCGGATAGTGTCCATTAGAGGGAATGCTTCCAGATAAAAGTATTCAGACCATAATAACGGTCTAACTAAGTTAGGATCTTTGTCTTCAGGCAATTCAGAAATACTATTTAGAACTCTTATTCCCTTGTTATCTTCGTAAACCAATTTGAAATAACGCCCATCAATTATAACCGGTTTATTTCTGTTTAACCGTTCAGACAATCGTCCTATTAATCCAGCTCGTCCATCCGCTGTTCCCCAAGCCGTTCTTTCCCTTTCACTTAAGATAACCTTTTCAGCTTTTAGGGTTTTCTTGTTAATTAAACTTACTTCAATGTCAATGTTAGCAATTAAATCTTTAGCTAACCCATTTAACATGTGATGGTTAACCAGAATAGGCTCTAATGACTTTATCGTTTGATAGAGTCCAACCATAATGGTCTGAGCATCCAGTGAACGAGGACTGTTTATATCGTCCCCTCCATGGTCTACAGAAGAAATGACATTCCTAGTAGAATGCATAACCGTTCGGCTGGCCCATTTGTTCTGTAAGAACCCTCTTTTGCCTTCTAACAGTGACATTAACAGGGCATAGAGTTCTTGTAGGTTCTTCTGTAAGAGGCTTCTAGCCCTATCTAGCATAGGGTCATTCTTACCGATAAGGTTGCTAGGGATACCGTTGGCATAGATTAAGAATTTACGATAGAGCTTATTAATAGGCTCTTCAATATCTCTACCGTTTTCATCGGTGGTAATGTCTCTTAAACCAGCGGGTAATACAGCCAGGTATTCCATTGGGGCTAGATTTTTATACTTCTTAATCAGCTGAATCCTCAAATCCCGTTTATGAGATTTAGATTTAGGAAACACTAGTTCGTCCCAATGCTGCATGAAGAACGCATAGCCTGTTTCACCTTCTAAGACATCCGTTTTAACAAAATCCCTTTTTCGTTTGTCCCACACTGCATACTGGGTACCGTGTAAAATACCGGTATACGTACGGTTTAAGCGATGCAGTTCATCATAGATTTTAGGATGCAGTACTTTTGCTTTTAAATGAATATAACCAAACTTTATGTTACGTTCTTTTGAACCTTGCTCTCCAAAGATAACATTAGAATATAAACCTTGTGGATGGAAATTGCCTTCTACGTCTCTTATTTCCATAGCTTGTACTGGAAACAGTCCTAGAAAGGTCTTTTTATTAGCGTCTAATAAGGTGATATTAAACGGTATATTTCGCACACGCATAATAGGTGTCCTCGATGGATGATTGGAATTTGAAATCCTTTATAGATAAATAACAGACATAATAGGATTGTGTCTGGTATAGGATTTTTGGGAGTGAGTGATATTTGATTCACTGGCCCCATAAAACATAGGTGTAAAGATCATGGCTAGAGATGAAGATATTGAATTTGATGATTTCGATGAAATGGATGATTTTGACGACATGGGTGACTATGACAGTGTCACTGGAGGAAATGCAAAACCCAGCGGTAGAGAAGTCGCACAGGAGGTCGCTACCGGGGCAGTCACTGAAATATTGAGTGCATCCGGTGTGCGTACGGTAGGAAAAGCCATTAAAGACAATGCATTGCCTACTGGGTTTAAAGTTGCCATTGACAAATCAGACGGTCTTCTACAGGAGGGGGCCGACCTGATTAAGAAGTCTGATAAACAGCTAGGAGAGGCCAAGGAAGGATTAAAGCGGGTAGTTCGTGATAATGAAAAAATGGTGGATAAGTTACTGCCTAAGAAGTTAGCAGAAAAGTTAAAGCGTGCCAGTAAAGAAGCCAGTCGAGGAGCCGTAATAGACCCTAGGGAAGCTGCCATAGCGGTTGAAGCCGCCAGTATCTTCAAATCACTAGAAGATCGTCAGGATAAAGCTTATCAAGTAGCTAAGGATGAAGCCAGTGCAGTAAAGGACGATTTAGCCAGAAAAACCACCACAGATATTTTAGTTAATATTTCTAATAACGTGGGAACCTTGGCCGGGTACCAGAACAATATCCTGATCAACTATCAACGAAAAGACTTAGAAATCAAACACCGTCAGTTATTTCTATTACAAGATTTACTGAAGGTCACTAAAGCTAACACCGATATCTCTAAAGATCAACTTAACAGCATTATTCGTAATACCGCTTTACCTGATGCCATTAAAACTAAGTTGTCTGAAGAATATAAAGAGATGATCCGTAAGGACATCGCAGGCGGGATTAATGCTGGCCTAGCAACCAATGCCACAGACACTGTAAGAAGTATGGTGGAAAAGGGTAAAAATATTGCTCTAGAGAAAATCACCGGTTTAGGGGAAGGCATTGTATCCGCTACAGACATGGCTGACATGGTAGGCTCTACCATGGGCGGTGATGAAGATATGCCGGGTCTTAATAAATACACACTAGCCGCTGGCATAGGCGGTGGGATGTTGGGTCGTAAGTTACTGGGCGTAGCGGCTAAAAAGATTGCCAGTTATATTAAGGGTAAGATTAAAGATGACCCTGCCTTAAATGATGGTTCAGCTGACTTAATGTATTTGATGACAAACTATGGTGAATTAGTACGTGAATGGGCACAGTCCAGTGAAGGAATTAAATTCACTGCGGTACCTATTGTAGGTGGTTTTTTACAACGTACTTTAGGTGACATGGAAGGAATGGCTGATTTTATTCGGGGTGTTGTACCGGGTAAAGACAATGACCGTTCTATTAAATCCACCATACAGGCTAAAGCTTTAGAAACCGTACAGTTAGACCAAATGATGCGTAAAAGTTGGGTAGAGGTTATACCTGGCTATTTATCACGCATACTGGAGCAAGTAACTAACATTGCTACAGGAGAACAAAATCCACGTTTAATCTACTCTACAGAAACTGACAGTTTCATCACAGTAAATGAAAACGATAACATTGTCGCTAATCAAGTCTTTAATAAAGACGTTATAGCTAAACGGCTAGAAGAAGCTTTAGCCATTGTTGATGATATTGATAAGGATAAGACCCTATCCATAGCAGCCAGAATGGCTTTCGCTAGACAGATATTAAAAGATCGTGATGCTGAATTGGCTTTTAAACCAGAACGGTATCTGGATCCTAGTCGTTTCAGTGACCCTGTATTGGGTGAGGAAGTAGGTCAATTAATCATTCGGTCTTTTGGGGAAGGAGGCACGGGTAACCGTGTTGCACGTCAGAAAACCGCAGAAAAGGTTAAGGCGCTTAAAGTAGCGGGTCGGGAATTAGACAGTGCTATCAGTGTAATGACCGGTACTGGAGAATTGGAAGCCTTTGATCGCATGGGACTGCTTACACGTGATGGCAGTGGGGTAGCTAAATTTGACAATGAAAGGTTGGCTAGAATATTCAGTGGTGAAGAAAACATACCTACTGCCGTTGGGGTAAAACCAGAAAGAAGTATGGGTGTGTCCAGTCAGTCCCCTACTGACATTCTTAGAAATAACAGTCCTCCACCTACTACGGTTAAAGTGGGTAAAATAGTAAGACAAGGGGTAGAGGTTCCAGAAGAAAATAAAATAACTTTCAGTAAGAAAGTCAGAGAACCTTCTCCAGTTATAACCGGCTTACAAAAGTTAATGGATGATTGCTGTAGTAAAACCCATAGTCTATTAACTGATATTAAAGATATACTCTCTAAGGGTATCAACATTCTTAATTTGAATGAAGGTCCCAATGGCCCTGGAGGTCCAGGTGATTCCGGTGGCGTAGGTGGTGCCTATGGCAATGCATGGGGATTTGGGCTTAGTGGTAAGTTCATGGGCGGGGTTTCCCGTTTAGGCGGCATGGCCGCTAACTACGCTTCTTATATGGGAGGTTTAGGTAAGGGTATTATCGACAGTGGATTAGGCGCAGTAAAGAGTTTATACGGTGGCCTGGGTAAGGGGATTAATGCGGCCCGTTGGAAATATGCCAGTGATGTCTACGTAGGAAGTGAAACAGAACCTAGACTACGCAAGGTGTTAATGGAGCAAGGATTCTATCTGGATAAGGAATCTGGTGACGTTATCAACACCCCTGAAGATATTAAAGGGGAAGTGATTGATAAAGAAGGGAATGTGTATTTGAGCTTAAGTGAGTTAAAAGACATTCACTTAGCGGATGGTACCTTGCTGTCTAACATTGGTAGTGGGCTACTTTCTATGGTTGGTAAAGCCGGTAGCGCATTAGGTGGTGTTTACGGTCTATACGGTGCTGCTTTTACTGGTGCCTTAAACATAGGTAAGTCAGCTTATTCAAAGGCTAAGAATAAGTTAAATGTATTAAGGGATGTGTATATACCCGGTGAAGTCAAGCCCAGAATACTGGCAGCAGTGATGAAGGCCGGTGGGTATTTTGATGCAAAAACCGGAGAAGTCATTACTAAACTGGAAGATATTAAAGGTGACGTCATCGATGCACAGGGTAACATAGTTCTTAATTTAGATGACTTACGTAATGGATTAGTTGATCGGTTTGGTGTATCCATTGATATAAAGTCCATCGGTGGGTATCTATTGAATGCTGCTGGGAATCTTGCAGGAAAGGCTAAAGGTCTGATAAAGAAAGGTTTCTCTGCCGTAGCCGGTGCAGGTAGGGGTGCTTTTAACCTAGCTAAGAAAACTTTCTCTGGTTTTAAATCTCCAGAGCTAAACACAGGTTCTGTCAGTGGCTTAGAAATGGGCTATTTAGGCATCAACGCCATTACGTCTAGACAGGATACACAAATTGATTTATTGAAGGCCATATATTCTGCCATGACCGGTCAGACGTTGTCCGTTTCTCCTGCAGGTGTAATCGACATACCGGATTTGGATAAAGTGGTTAATAAGGTAACAGCTGGTGAAATTGTTACCGGAGACGATACCGTTTCGGATGTATCCGATAAAGCCTACCTATCTGCTATCTTAGATGAGCTTAGAGCAGACAATACTGAAAACGTGTTAGGTGATGCGGATAAGAATGGTTATCGAGATAATAGCTGGAGGGACATATTACGTCGTAGAAAGGAAGCTGAAAAGAATAAAGAGGAAGAAAACCAACCTAAGGAGAAAGCTAAGAAGGAAAAGGGAGATAACATCTTAACTAAAATAATGGGTCTAGTAAGCACTATAGGCACAGGTTTGTCTTCTGGCTTCGGCATGGTTAAAGATGGATTGATGGCTTTGGCCGCTGGCCTAGGTGCTAGAAGTCTACTTAAAGGTGGGGTTCCAGATGTTGGTACCGGAAAGGGTAAGGCAACGGGTAAGAAAGGATTGGTACGTGGTTTGTTTGATAAGGCAAAGAAACTGATTAGTCTTAAGAACCTAAAGCGTGGGGGTAAGATTGGTATTGCTATAGGTTTAGCTTATGGAGCAAAGAAACTATGGGACAACTTTACGTTAGGAGATAAGCCTAAACCAATCGAAGGTTTACGTTTTATTGAATACGGAGCTAACTTAAACGATCATGCCTTTATCAAGGCAATACGTAAGTTAGAGAACCTGGTATCCGATAACTTAACTTGGTCTAATGGAGTGCCTGACATAGACATGTCTGCCGAAGAAGTGTTGGAGGAGCTAGCAGAAGACTTCGGTGTTATTACCAGCAATCCTCAGGCTGTAAACGATTGGGCGCAGTGGTATGGACACCGTTTTAGTGCAATCTATTTAACTCATCAGTCGGTGTTAAACGCAATTAATAAGGCTTATGATACCGATGCATCTTTAGATGACATTGATGACGACTTAGATGATGATAAAAAGGCTGAGTTCATACGACGTACTCGTTTTACTGCTAAGGATTTTGCCGCTGGTAACAATCCGTACGCTTATATCAATAGCCCAATGGTAGGGATAACCATTACTAATAACGTTGCTGACGTAGACTTTTACGCCAGTCGTTTACTGGAAACTTTAACCAGTGATAAAGGCCTGGACAACTATGACCCTTTGCAATATGTGAAGGGAATGGCTGTTACACCCGGTGTCAGTAATAAGTCATTAAGAGCGGATACACCTATTAATAAAGCACGTTTAACCCTAGATAAGGCTAAAACACAAGCTGAATCGGGGATGGGTGATATGTTAATGACGGGTGCCTCTGGTATAGCAGGACTGATAGCCAGCAATGCAGCCTTGGCTGGTGTTTTATCCGGTGGCGGTGCATTGTTAACCGGGGGAGGTTTATCCGGTGCAGCGGCTGCTGCTGGTGCCGCTGGAATGGGTTCTATAGCTTCGGCTGGTTCATTAGCTGCTACGGTAGCGGGTGCGATTACATTACCAGGATTAGCGATAGCTGCGGCGGTGGCTGGTGTAGGATACGGTGGGTATAAGCTCTACGAATACTTCAGCCTACGCTCAGACTTAGAACCCCTAGAAATGTTACGTTTCTTAGAATACGGTGTGGAGGTCAAAAATCCAGACTTTGTTTTAGCCGTACGTAAGTTAGAGCATGAAGTGTTAGGTGAAATATCCTGGAGTGGGCCTAACCCTTCCATTGATAAGAAACCGGATTATTTCTTAAAAGAAGTAGGGGATGCTTTTGGTGTTATTACCAGTAACCCTCAGGTCGTGAATGACTGGATGCAATGGTTCACCAAACGGTTTGTTCCAGTATTCCTAACCCATTTGACCGTGTTAAAACAGTTGGATGATTCTATTCTGATATCGGATAAGTTGGATGACATTGATGACGACTTAGATGATGATAAGAAAAGGACCTTCATACTGCGTACTCGTTTTAAATCAGGTGAGGAGCCCTACAAATTTATCAACAGTCCTATGACCGGTGTGGTGCTAAAGGACAATAGGCAATTAATCGCTGCTTATGTAGAGCGTTTACTGTCTATACTTGAAGAAGGTAAGGATATCGATTCTTATGACATCGAAAAACTTTTACCAGTTAATACCAAGTCTAAATCCACCACTGCACCAGTTACTGCTGTGAAGTCAGTAAATAAAGCTAAGGAAGCTTTAGATATTGTACGGAGTACCTCTGTCAATGACCTAACTTCACCTAAGTCTATTACCGGTAATACACCTGCAGCTAAAGCAGCCATCGCTGTAGCGGCTGAAAGGATGGCCAGTGTAGCCAAGTCAGGGGTACCCGGCAAGATTATGTTACCAGTGGAGGGCAGATTGTCTTCTAAATACGGATTACGGATTGATCCGGTAACAGGTAAAGTAGCCGGACATAAAGGACTGGATTTTGCAGCCCCTACTGGTACACCTATTTACGCTGCAGCAGATGGAGTAGTGGGTCGACGTTACCGTAGCAGAAGTTATGGGAATGTGATTTATCTATTCCATGACGATGGACGAGCAACACGATACGCCCATATGTCTCGTTTTGCGGATAAACAGCAAGGAGATAGAGTACGGATGGGTGACTTACTAGGGTATGTAGGCAGTACCGGTAAGAGTACTGGACCACATCTTCATTTTGAATACCGTAAAGGACAAGGTCAATGGGACGATGTACTTAATCCTGTTGATTATTTTGCAGGGAAGGATAAGGAGTCGGTTAAGAAAGCCATTGAAGAGGAGAAAGCATTCGTTAAAGCAATGAATGAAACAGACTCCACGGATAATGCAGAAGGAACTAATACTTTAACCGAACAGGTAGCCGGTGATAAACCCAGTAATGTAGTCACTAGCGTGAACGCACCTTTAATCACTGGAGGTACAATCAGTAAATCCAAGGTAGGTATACCACCTGTCACGGATACTACGTTATCTAACGTCAGACAAAGTACTCCTATAGGAGATACCATCAAACTGCCTGAGGTGAACGTAGAACGACCCATTAATAAGTTGATCAATGTACAGGACCAGGCTTCTAAAGAGGCTATGGCACAGCGACAGGAGCAGTTAGAGATACAGAAAGAAACTTTGGCCCGTATGGAGAGGTTAATTTCTGTCATGGAGGGACTGTCCAAAGATGATCCTTATCGAAAGGATATAAAAGAGATCATTGCAAAGGATAAAGAAACCATGCAACGTACACAACCTAATAAATGGGGACCTACAAAGAGTACCAATGGTGTGGTCGTTTTTGACCACTAATACGATAAGACACATGGATGTGTATTGTCTAACATTTAACATATTGAGGAGGACACATGTCTGTAACATCGACAGGGGTCAGTGATGATTATTCCTGGGTAAAACAAGCATTCTTTTACCCTAACAACGCTATAAAAAATGCAGAGTCTAATGCCAGAGGTAAAACGTATAGCTCGGCAAGTTTAAAGTATACAGACACTACCTTAGGAGGGAATTACAGTATTAATCCTAAGCCTCAGTTTACTCGTTGGGCTGATCCAAAGATGCCTGGCTTAACTAATGCATCTAAGGGTATGGGAGAGTATTACTCTACAGCTATTGATGACAATGCACAGCGTATCTTTCTCCAGTTTGGCGTTCCAGAATACAACTCATTAACCCGTTTCTTTGGTGGTTTTTTTGATACAGACTCTGCTCGATTAGCCAACACCGGTGAAACGGGAGGCTTTATTTTTGGAGCAGGTAAGTTAGCTGGATTTCTATTTACCTTACCACTTCAGCCCATTATAGGTATTACCAATTTATGGAATCGGGTAGTGAGTATGGCATCCGGCAAGCCTTATAGTAAGTATTATTACTTAAAACCGACCATGCCTTTGTATTGGGATACCGTATCTCATATTGTAAACATGATTGGTGTAAATATGGGTTTGGTAGAAGCGCCTGAAGTAAAGAACATAAAAGACTTTACTGAAGA
>Ga0256831_1002296_pt1 | contig 10038 bp, 6 predicted proteins | sample 132544metaG_FD_189087 | JGI IMG/M metagenome (GOLD analysis project Ga0256831, IMG submission 189087) | Hydrothermal vent microbial communities from Lau Basin, Pacific Ocean - 132-544 | ecosystem: Environmental > Aquatic > Marine > Hydrothermal vents | place: Pacific Ocean: Lau Basin | collected...
GGAGGATGGTGCCAAATCATGGCCCCTTCCGAACCTTGAAGATCCTGAAAACCTCATTGCCAGCATCAAGGACAGGCCCATGCCTGCCGGTTTCGGTCCCATTGGACGGACTTGGCCAATAAGGATGTCAGGCAAGGTGGGAACCTATGATGACGAGTGGCTTAAGACCAGGTGGCCATGGTTTCCTGTGGATTTCGACTGGAGCTACTTCAATTGCGCTCCTCAAGGCTTGCAGGCGGATGGTTATTTGAGTGGCCATGAATCTATCTTTTTGAAGAATCTCCATCCTGATTATCCTGAGTTTCGCTGTCAGCTTCCATGCGTAAGGCCGAGGCTGTTTGTCTGTGAATTTACGGAATTCAGCAAAGAAGGCCCGCTTGATGAAGTGAGATTAGTTCTGGATACCCTATGGCTGGATATGAACAATGACAAACTCCATCTCGTGTGGCGTGGCGCAAGAAGGGCAAAGACGGAAAAGCTCGATGAACTTGCCAGCTGTTTCCTGGTTTCAGAAGATTTGGAGCAGGACCCCCTTCCTGTGGAGCATTACCAGCAGCTTTTCCTCAAAAGCCGGGAATTGGCGGATGAAGACGAGGCGTTTTTGAACGAACTCGATAAAGAAGAATTGTTTACCTTGGATGATCAATGGCTTCAGGAGATGGAGGCAGATTTTGCCATCATGGACAAGGAGCTCAAAAAGATGGAAGCTGTTGCTGCTGAAGCGGAAAAGAAGGCGGAAGATCTTCTCAAGGAAGCTGGCATTGATCCCGTAAAGTTTAAAGAGGCTGAGAAAGAGGCGCAGAAACTTTCTCTGAAGGATATTCTTATCAGGGAGGCACAGCTTCTGAAAGAGCTCGTAAGGGATCATCCTGAACTCGCCGACAAACTGCCTCCGCCTATGAGTCCCGAGGAAATTGATGAGCTCTCAAAAGATTTAACTCCTGAATTGGAAGAAACAAAGTTCGAGCCTTTGCCAGAGCCCCTTGATAGAGAGGCCTGTTGCAGAAGGCTGGAGACTGGAGAGGGATTCAATGGAGAGGATCTCACAGGTCTTGACCTCTCGGGACTTGATTTTTCAGGTACAGATTGTAGTAACGCGGTTTTTACAGGAGCTGATTTGACCTCTGCAGTCTTTCAAGAGGCTGATCTTTCAGGTGCATCATTTGCCGGATGCATCCTTTCCGGATTAAATTTTCAAGGAGCAAGGCTTTTTCAGGCAGATTTTTCAGGTGCAAACCTTTCGGGTTCTGATCTGGCGGAAGCGGTTCTCGATGATGCAGATTTGTCATCGGCCAATCTTAGGGGAGCAAGATTGGATAAAGTGCAGGCAAAAGGGACGCTTTTCGTGGATGCCGATTTAACCAATGCCGTCTTGAAATCAGCCATGCTGCAAGAGGCAGACCTTGAAGGAGCCATACTTGCCGGTGCCGACTTCCAAGGCGCCTTCATGAGGGAGGCTTCTGTGGAAAGATGTGCAGGAAGCGATGTCAATATGTCCGGAGCCGATCTGGCCGGTCTGCATGCAGGGGAAGGCCCTGATTTTACCAACGGGGTATTCAGGGGCTGTATGGCCCCGGGCTCCATATGGGAAGAATCCATACTTGCGGGGGCGGATTTCTCAGGAGCCATGCTCCAGGAAGCCAACTTTATGTCCGCCAATCTCAGTGGAGCGGTTTTTACAGGCGCCGATCTTGCGAAGGCCCGTCTTGACTGGGCTGATTTGACAAATACTGTCATGTTTTATGTCAATCTTTTCAAAGGCTGCCTTGAAGGTGCATGCTTGATGAATACGGACTTTCGGGGTGCAAACATGTATGAGGTTGAGTTCTATCAGGCTGAAATGAGAGATGTCCTTTTCCGTGACACAAATCTGAAGATGACCAAGCTTGAATTCATGCAGAAGCATAATGATTGAAGAACTAAGTCGTCAGGAAGTACTGGATCGGCTGGCCTCAGGCAGGGAACTGATTGAAAAGATATTGATGGATATGGACCTTGCCGGGACAGATTTTAAAGGGGTAAGCCTCAAGGGCTCTTTCCTGAATAATGTGGATCTTTCTGGTGCGGATTTTTCAGGATGCGAGCTTTCAAAGGCTACATTTTCCAGTTGTGTGCTTGAAGGGGCCAGGTTGTCCGGCTGCACTATGAAAGAGGCCAATTTTATCCAGTGCAGTATGGACAGAACCGATTTCTCAAGGGCACAATTCGATTGGACATACATGAGAGAGAACAGTTTAAAAGGAGCATATTTAACTGGCGCTCACATCGTTGATTCCGTTATAGGAAAGCTCTGCATGGATGGCGCGGATTTTTCAGGGGCGGTTTTTAAAAGCTCCATGGTGGATGACACCACTTTCATCAATGCGAAGTTCAAAGGATGCCGTATGAATAAGATGCTGTGGGGGAAGTGTGACTTTTCATCCTCACTATTTTGTCCTGAGCTTTACGATTCCTCTTGTTTTGAATGCCTGTTCAATGATGTGAATTTTAAGGGTGCTGCCATAAGGGATACCAGTTTCCACAACGCCGTTTTTGAGGGTGCCATTTTGGCCGGTGCCATTTTTGAGAATGTAGTCTTCAAAAAGTGTGAAATGTCGGCGGTTCTATCCATGCCAAGCAATTGCGCCAATATGGATTTTAACGGCTCTAACCTGGAGGCCGTCGATCTTTCGGGCCTCGATATGGAATGTACTGATTTGTCAGAGACCAATCTCAAGAATGTCTCTCTGAGAGGTGCATGTCTTAAGGAGGCCAACCTGTCCCTGGCCGTTCTTGTAAACGCTGATCTTGAAGACGCGGATCTGAGCAATGCCGATCTCTTGCAAGCCCGCTTGGAGGACACAAATTTTTCAGGTGCAGATCTGACTGGTGCGCGGCTTTCAGGTGTGAATCTTGAAACATGCCGACTTGAAGGAGCCCGCTTTTATGCCACTGATCTTTCAAACACAGAGATAACTTCTTCTATATTGAGATTGATAAAATTTAAAGCCCTTAATCTAAGTGGATGCCGGTTTTCAGGAGCCAATCTTTCAGGGCTTGATTTTTCCGAGTCCGATTTATCCGGAACGGACCTTTCAAAGGCAGTGTTGAGAAGGGCCTTCTTCAGGGATGCCGATCTTTCAGGAGCCAATCTTTCAGGAGCTGACCTCTCCAGTTGCGAATTTAATGAAGCTGTCCTTGAAGAGGCTAATCTGTCGGGAGTCTTGTTCAGAAATGCCAAGATAGAGTATTCTACATTTACGAACTGTGTTTTTTCAGGCGCTGATCTTTCAGGCGCATATTTTTTCGGATCTGATCTGGAGAATACAGAATTTTTAAATGTGAATTTTTCAGGCATATGCCTGAAGGAGTGTGATTTTACAGGCTCTCGTCTGACCAGGGCTGACTTCTCCGGGTGTATCTTGACAGACAGTGATTTTACCAGCTGCGATCTTACAGAAGCGTCCTTAAAGGGCGCAGATATTCACCAGGTAGATTTTACATCTTCGGAACTTTCCGGTGCCGATTTGGACGGTGTATTTGGAAGGGCAGTTGATTTTACTGACTGTAATATGAAAGGGGCTCAACTGAACGGAGCAAAGCTAAAGGATGCCTGCCTGGAAGAGGCTGTTCTATTTGGATTGACGGCTGAAAAAGCCCTTTTCAAAGGGGCAATATTTGCAGGCGCTGACTGCAGAGCCGCTTCTTTTATAGGCAGCGACTTGCAATATGCAAATTTCTCCAGGGCAGATTTGACCGGAGCTGACTTTTCAAGGGCTGATTTCACTGGAGCAGTACTTCACAGGATCAAGGCGGATGGAATGTTCCTGGAACACGCAGATATCTCAGGTGCAAAGGGAACTGACAAGGACTTGGCAGAGGCAGAAGATTGGCATCCACCGCCAATTGAGATCTTAGAAAAACGACAGGGATAAGAAATGTTTGAAACAGGTTTGTCTGATCCAATAAGTGCAGAGAAATCGGGTGTTGGTTATGCATCAGATCAAGTAGCAGTTGAGCAAACTAAAACCATTATAGCCTCTGATGGTACTAAGGCTAGTCTTGTTTTGTTGCAAGGCCAGGAAAAGATTACCATCACGAGCAGGCAAGGGGAAATTTTCTTCGAGTATTTCCCTGAGACAGGTAAATGCTCTTTTCATGTCTCCAATGGTGGTCTCCAGGTTAATGTTCCCCATGGAGATATTGCCTTTTCTTCCGGCAGGAATATATCCTTATCTTGTGCAGGCAGATTAGGTTTAAAGGGTTGCAACGGGATTGATATATCATCAGGATTTAATCTTGGCACCAGAGTTCCAAGAATAAGTATGAATGATCAACAGATACAGTTTTCCGCTGACAGAGTTTCTTCGAATTGCTTTAAAGCCGATTTATCATCTGTGAATACCCGGTTTAGAGGTAAAAGATTATCGGCACGTGTTGGTTCTGCAAAGCTTCATTTGGGTTTGTTAGAAGTACTTTCAGATACCATCCGCCACAAAAGCCGCAAAGTTTATCAGTACGTGGAAGATATTATTCAAACCAGGTCAGGTCGAATGAGGACCTTTGTTTCCGGTCTTTTACATCTCAAAGGACAACGTACTTATATAAAGGCCGAGAAGGATGTAAAGGTTAAGGGAGATAGAATTCATCTGCGTTGATGGTAGTTTTTTATAAGGAGGCATGAACAATGTTCGGAATTACAACTAAGTCCATGGGGCAATGCCTGGCCTTTCCAGACGTGTGTAAGACGCCTGCCCCTCCATCGCCATCACCTGTTCCTATTCCGTATCCCAATATAGCCATGCCAAGCAATGCCAGGGGAAATACTTGTGCTAAAAAGGTAAAAATTTGTAACAAGAAGGTCCTAACCAAGAAGTCTGTAATAGGATCTTCTACAGGTGACGAGGCTGGTGTAAATAATGGCGTGGTTTCCAATAAAATTCGTGGAGAAGCTAAATATAGAACTGGTAGCTCCAAGGTAAAAGTAGAGGGACAAGGTGTTGTTTATCATACCTGTATGACAGCGCAAAATGGTGGTAGTGCTAACATGCCTGCTGGGACTCAGGTTTCACCTACCCAGGTTCGAGTGACAGTGATGATGTGAGGCAGTAACAATTAATGTCAATAATACAAATATATCAATAGACAATCAGATAGTATCATAAATGTTTATAAAGCATGGGGCTGCAAGTGCCAGACAAAACTTAAGATCTTCGATCCATGCTCGAAGATTGGGGGAATGACTCCAGCAAACCTCTAAGGCTCGTTAAGATGCCATTTTGCTGCATAACTCTTGAGGAAAATATAAATGCTTAAAAAATTATGGTTTTTTATGATTTTTTCCTGTTTTTTTGTATCAGTCGCTTGCGCAGACAGCCCCTACGATGGCTGGTGGTTTGACAGTGCGAGGTCAGGTACAGGCACCTCTGTTGAAGTCCAGGGGAATACTCTTTTTTCAGCAACATATACATACTTAGACGGAGTGCCGATCTGGTACACCTCGGTTTGTGAATACGATGCCGGTACCAGAGCGTATGTCGGCAAGATACAGTTATGGACCAATGGAGCAGATTCAATGCTGCCAGCCAACCCTGTTTCAATCGAAGCCGGCAGTACATCCATAAAATTTATAACAACAAATCAGGCCGAGCTGACCATTGACTTTACGGTTTTGGGCGCTACTGAGACAACGTCTGTGGACCTTGTTAAATTCATGCCGGTTGTTTCCCCGGGACTTCCTGATAACCGGGTTCTTGGTTGGTGGTACGACACTTCTTACAACGGGATGGGTTTTTTCCTTGAGGCGTATGGAGATACCCTTTTCGGCGCCTGGTATCTGTACCCTGAGAACGGAAATTCCACGGATTATGGTACCTGGCTGACATTTACCGGGCAATTCCAGGGCAATTCCAAGACATTTTCCGCTCCTCTCCTGAAATGGACCGGGGGAACGGGATGGGAAGGTGCTGTTTATTCTTCTCCAACGTCTGAAGAGACCAATTCAACAATCTCATTCAGCCTTGAGGATGATGGCACGTTAAGCACGGTTGTTTCCCAGGCAGGGAGTCCTGCTTCTGCACAGGCTGCTGTTTCACATGATACGGCCATAAAATCCGGGTGTTCTGCCAGTTCTGATGGAGATCCGTATATTTATCCCTGGGTTGAAACACGTAATATCCTTGTGACCTTTCTTTCTGACAGGGAGATCGAGATTACCGGAGAAGTCCAGTTTTTTAATCTTTTCAGTGAAGCACTCTGCAATAACAAGAACGATGTTGATTGGGCAGAAGGGGACATCATATTTGAATACACTGTTGATGATGGCAAGTTTAATGACTTCTGGCTTGAGCGTCAATGTTCTTATAGCGATGGGCCTAATGATTATCTTTACTCGGATGGTAAATTTTATAATCAACCCCAGCCAATTCCTCACCCTTCGAACTATTATTTGTATCCTGTAACCGATGTCAATCGTGGTGCCTGGTTTCTTGAAGAGCCTTCTTATAACTTTGATGATTCCGGCCACTGTCAGGACCAGTATGATCCTGGAGACAACGGGAGAGTTTTTACCTTTACGAAACGTTTTTCAATTCCCGATGCATATCCCACGCCCAATGCACAGTACCGGGTTACAATTCTTTTAGACTGGGGGGTTAATGACCGGCACGGACATGGATGTGAGTATTATTTCCGGGCTATCTGTGATCCGCAACCAGTGCCCGGCTCTACGGAAGGGCCTGGAATGAAATTGAACTTGAAACTTCAACGATTCCGGTTTGGTAAGTGATCTGATTTTCGCAGACCCCCCAGCCATCATTTGCTTGTCGCATGTTGGACAGAAATTGTATTAGGTCAATCAAATAAGAGGAGAAAATTTCATGCCAGACAGATTGTATTTGCCAATCATCCCGATATTCGCCATCCTGGTTTTGGCCCTCTCAGCCTGTTCATCTTCTGAAAACGAGAAGCCTTCTCCAACGTCAGAAAACAAGGCAGTTACATCGTCATCAACTTCATCCAGGCCTTTCAATTCCTGCGACCTGCTGGACAAGGCAGAGATAGAGCAGTTCTTTCCAGGCGTGACGGTCAAGATTACCCAGCAGGGGGACAAGGCCACGGAGGGAGTAGGCATGAGGATCTGTTTTTACAACCTGTCTCCTAATGACATGAAATTTGTCCAGACGATCCTGTTCAGGACTGCCGACCTGACACCTGAGCTTATCAAGGCAGGCAGGACTGCCGGAAAAATATTTTCCCTTAACAAGAACTTTGTTGAAGATCGGCTTCCTGTCAAGGGTCTCGGCCAGGAGGCCTGGTATGGAGGAAGCGGTCTCAAGGCCGGGGCCGGGCTTCACGTGCTCGTTGACGAAAACACGGCTTTCGATGTGAACGTGGGGCTTGGAATGGGCAATGACGACCAGGCAGCCCATATCGAGAAGGAAAAGGCCATTGCACGCTTGATAATTGCCAAGCTGGCGAAGATGTAAAGAAGTCAAGGGATGCCCCTGCATGTCAAGATACTGAGTGGCAACGCAGAACCCGGGACTGCCGTATTCCAGCAGGATTTTACGCTTGGCAGGCACGGTAGCTGCGATATACGGTTTCAGGACAATGTGGTCAGCAGGTTCCATGCAGAGGTCTCCTTTGACGGCCAGTGGTGGTGGCTGAAGGACCTGCACAGCAGGAACGGGACGTTCCTGAACGGCCAGAAAATATCCCTTGAAAAGCTGCCTGACAGGTCTTCGGTGCAGCTTGGCCAGGGAGGGCCTGTCCTCGAGTTCCTGGTCCAGGATGAACGGCCTGCACGGGATGAAAATGAATCCGGGCCTGAGCCTGGAGAGCTGGAGTCAGAAACCCAGATAATAAGGCATTTCTTTGAAGGGGCAGACGGAGAGCAGGCTGGCGAAAAGACCCTGATGTTCCGCAGGGCCTTCAGGAAGGCCCACAAGAAGAAATCCAGGAAATACCTGGCGTTTATTGCTGTCAGCGTGCTTCTCCTTTCCGCAGCCGCAGGGGTAATCTACTACCAGAAGGACAGGATCAGCAGGCTCAGGGCCACTGCCATTGATATATTTTATTCCATGAAGGTCCTGGAGCTGCAGATTGCTCATCTTGAAGACCTCCTGGCCAGGGAAAAGGCCGCAGGGGCCAGGGTAGCAGCCCTCAGGGTCAAGAAAGACAAGTTTCACGAGCTGGAGCAGACCTACGAGAGGTTTGTTAAAGACCTTGGAGTGTACCAGGGCCTGCCTCCCCAGGACAGAGTGATACTTAAAGTGGCCAGGATATTCGGCGAGTGCGATGTGAATGTCCCCAAGGGGTTTTCCATGGAGGTCAAGAAGTACATAGACAAGTGGAGACGCACCGGCAGGCTCAAGAGGGCCATGGACAGGGCCATCAGGAAGGGATATGACCGGGTCGTCACAGAGATATTCAGCGAGTACGGGGTAACGCCCTACTTTCTTTTCCTTGGCCTGCAGGAAAGCGGTTTCAACGAAAAGGCCATCGGGCCGAAAACACGGTACGGCTATGCAAAGGGCGCATGGCAGTTCATTCCAATGACTGCCAAACAATACGGGCTCAAGCTCGGCCCCCTTTACAAGAAGAGGAAGTACGACCCGCTTGACCAGAGATTTAACTTCGTCCTGGCCACCAGGGCGGCTGCAAGATACATCCGGGACCTCTACAACACAGAGGCGCAGGCATCCGGCCTGCTGGTTATGGCAGCCTACAACTGGGGGCACAACAGGGTCAGGAAGATCATAAGGCGGATGCCGGAGGACCCTAGAAAGAGAAATTTCTGGCATCTCCTGCAATTTACCAGGATACCCAAGGAGACCTACGATTACATATTTTATATCTTTTCCGCAGCCGTTGTGTGCGAGGACCCGGCCCTTTTCGGCTTTGACATGCAGTGCGGTTCCGTGCCGGGGATGGAAGGAGATGGCGTCAATGTCCAGGGCAGGGGAGTATGATACAGGCAAGGCTGTTTTTCAAGGATAATCCCGCAAGAGAGTTCCGGCTTTCAGGCCCCACTGTTCTCGTAGGGCGCTCCCCGGATTGCAATATCGTGATCCCTGATCCATACGTCTCCCGGAAACAGCTCCTGATCATCCTGTCTGAAAACGGGGCATCCCTGAAGAACGTGGGCAGTAACCCTGTGAAGCTGGGAGGGCGTGGTTTGCCGCCAGGGCAGTCGGCAGGCCTGAAAAATCGGGACGAGATAGAGGTTGGCAGGACCAGTCTGGTCTTTTCCATTGAAGGGCCGGCCAGTGCTGCCACCGCAGGGTCACCCAGGAAGGCCGATGTTGTCCAGGATGAAAAGACCGTCCTGCTGTCAACCCCCGGCAAGGCCCGCGGCCCGGCCATCCTGGTGTCTCCCCCGTCTGGTGCGGACTGGACAGTTGAGCTTGACCACTCTCCCGTGACCATAGGCAGGGCAGGGGATGCTGACATAAGGCTTTCGGACAGAACGGTATCCAGGCACCACGCGGTAATAGAACGACGTGACGGCGGTTTTTACATAAAGGGAGTCAGCAAGGTAAACCCGGTGCTGATAAACGGCCGGAAGGCAGGAGAAGCAAGGCTCTATTCCGGGGACCAGATCAAGATAGGGGTCTTCTCCCTCTCGTTTTTATCCGATGACCGCAGGGATTTGCGTCCCAGGCCAGGCTCCCATGGCGTTTCCACTGGCCGCCTTGTATTCTTATGGGTCCTTGCAGCCCTGCTTGTACTGGCAGCAGGTTCCTACCTCTTCTATTTCCAGGTTTACAGGCCCTGGACGATACGCAACAACCTGAAAGAGGCTGAACAGAGTATCCAGCTTGGAGACACTGGCAGGGCTGACAGGATTCTGGAAAAGATGCTCTCTGGCGAACTTCCCGGGGAATATTCTGCACGGGCCCGCAAGCTGCTTTCACAGTCCATTCTGGTTCAGGCGGAAAAATTATCCCGTGCTGGAGACCCTTCTGCCGCAGAAAGGCTCTTGATTTCTTTTCTAAAGCGATACGGGGCAGGTCCGGATACCCAGGTTGTATGGGATAATCTTGACAGGTACAGGAT
>Ga0256831_1002297_pt1 | contig 10028 bp, 7 predicted proteins | sample 132544metaG_FD_189087 | JGI IMG/M metagenome (GOLD analysis project Ga0256831, IMG submission 189087) | Hydrothermal vent microbial communities from Lau Basin, Pacific Ocean - 132-544 | ecosystem: Environmental > Aquatic > Marine > Hydrothermal vents | place: Pacific Ocean: Lau Basin | collected...
AAAAACACAAAAGACACAGAGATTTACAGAGGACACAGAAAAAATCTGTGCTAATCCGTGTAATCTGTGGATTTCTCTCTGCGTCTTTGTGTTTCTCTGCGTCTCTGCGTTATCATCCACCGCTCGGCACAGATTTGCACCGATTGAATGACTGAAACCGCAGATTCCGCAGAAACAAATCTGTGTCAATCTGTGTAATCTCTGTGGTTTTCCCTTCTTTCTACTTTCGCTTGAAATACCTCTGCATCACCACAATGCCGATAAACAAACCCGTCACGCCCGAAAGGAAAGCCGCCACATTCCATAAAACCGTTGAAGGCAAAACATGGGCTACCATCAATGCCGGAAGCAAAACCCCTAAAACCTCAAGCAGGGCGGCAAAAACTAACAGCCGCACCGGAGAAAGGGGCTTCATTCGCGCTCCTCATCGTAAAGCCAGCAGGCAACGGTGTGCCGCTCGCCCACTTGGACGTGGCGCGGCTCTTTGACTTCGCACAGCCCTTTGATGGCCTTCTCGCAGCGCGGGTGGAAGCGACACCCCGGCGGCGGCGAAACCAAACTCGGCGGTTCACCAGGAGGGATGTCGCGCAATTTGGTCGCATTTTCCGCCAGTGGGTCGGAAATGGCATTGAGCAACGCCAAGGTGTAAGGGTGCTTGGGGTTGTGCAAAATTTCGTGAGTGCTCGCCTTCTCAATCAATTTGCCCGCATACATCACAAAAATGCGCTCGGAGAAATAGCGCACGGTTGAAAGGTCGTGGGTGATGTAAATGACCGAAAGATTGCGCTCTTTTTGCACCTCATCCAGCAATTTCAGAATCTCAACGCGCACCGACGCGTCAAGCATAGAAACCGGCTCATCGGCAATGAGCATTTTGGGGTCGCGGATGAGGGCGCGAGCAATCACCACCCGCTGCTGCTGGCCGCCGCTGAGCATGTGAGGATATTTGTTCAGAAAATCCTCCGGCGGCGAAACTTTTACCTCTTCCAGACTGCGAATTATGCGCTCAAGGCGCTTTTTCTTATCCTTCACCCCCGCAAGGATGAGCGGCTCTTCCAAAATGCGCTTGATAGTCATAAAAGGCGGAAGGGCGCCATATGGGTCCTGTTGCACATAGCCAACCTGCATACGATAAGCCCGCATGGCCTCGCGGCCGCCTTCCCAAATGTTTTTGCCCTCAAACAGGATTTCGCCGTCATGGGGATGCACCAACCCCAAGATGGCTTTCATCAGGCTGGATTTGCCGCAGCCACTTTCGCCCACAACTGCGATTGCTTCCCCGCGCGGCAAATCAAACGAAACGTTGTCAACCGCTTTGACATAGCCGGCGTGCAAAAAGCCAAAGCGTTTCAATTCGTACCACACTTTCAAATTGCGCACCGAAAGCAACGGCTTTTCGGTGGAGCGTGCGGTCACATCAACAACCGTAGACTTCTGGGTGTTCATGCTTCTCTCCCTTGGGCACTCGCTATTCTTGAACTCCGGCCAATTCTTGCGGCGAATTTACGATTTCGTCAGCATCTTTTTCGTAAAGCCAGCATTTCACAAAACGGTCGCCGACGCGGAAGGTGGGCGGCTCGGTTTTGCACTTTTCCGTCGCAAATGGACACCGGTCGGCAAAACGGCAGCCGGTCGGCGGGTTGAGCAGGCTCGGCGGCTTGCCGGGGATGAATTGGAGGTCTTCATCGCCGTACAGTTTTGGCACCGCCGCCATCAACATTTTGGCGTAAGGGTGCAAAGGTTCATCAAAGAACTCTTTAGCCGATGAATGCTCCATCATGTGGCCGGCATACATCACGAGTACATCGTCCGCAAGTTCGCTGGAGGTTGCCACATCGTGGGTGATGAGCACAAAACTGGTGCCTTTTTCCCACTTGATGCGCTTGAGGACGTTGTAGATGTTGGCCTGAGTGAGCACGTCCAGAGCGGAAGTAGGCTCATCCAGCACAATCACCGAGGGGCGCGTTATCAGCGCCATGGCGATAACAACGCGCTGGCGCATGCCGCCGCTCAGTTCAAACGGGTAGCGCTCAATGAAAGCGTCGGGAACGCCCACAAAGTCAAAAACTTCGTGCACCTGCTCCAAGGCTTCTTCTTCGGAAACGTTGCGATAGTGCAAGAGCAACGGTTCCATGACCTGATCTTTCAGTTTGAGCACAGGATTGAGGGCGTTCATAGCCGCCTGCGGCACTTGGGAAATTTTTACCCACCTCACCTCACGGCGGTAAGTCTCGTCGTCCATGCTCATCGTTTCCACGCCGTCAATGTAAACCTTGCCGGAGTAGCGGCTCACGTTGCGCGGCAGCAAGCGGGTGAGCGCCTTGCCCATAGAAGTTTTGCCACAGCCCGATTCTCCAATCACCACCACGGCGCGGTTTTTATCAAGCGAAAAACTCACATGGTCAACAGCCTGCACAATGCCATGTGTAAGTTTGAAATAAAGCACTAAATCTTCAACAACCAAGGCTTTGTCTTTCAAATCTGGGGAAGCCATAATAGTTCTCCTCAGGCGTGATTACTCTTGCCGCAACCGCGGGTTGAAGATACGGTCTAACGCAAAGCCCAAGAGGGCAAAGCCTAAGCCGGTAACCATCAACAACACCGAAGGCTCAAGAATCCAGTAATACAACCCTTTGTAAAGGGCGGCGTTTGACTGCGCGTCTTGGATGATTTTGCCCCAAGTTGGCAAGACAGGGTCGCCGATGCCGAGCACCGCAAGCGAGGCTTCCAGAAACACAAAACTGGGCACGGCGCTGATGAAGCCCGGGATCAGCATGGGCAGTATGCGCGGTATCAAGTAGAGGAAAATTATGCGCGTATCGCCCGCGCCGTAAGCCTGAGCCGCTTCAATGTAGGGGGATTCGCGCAGTTGCAAGAACATGGCGCGGTACGATTTAATGCCCGCGCCGAAAATGCTTAACGCTATCGTCACGAGCATTATCATCCACAAACTACGCGACACAAAAATGCCCACCATGATCAAAATTGGCAGGAAAGGCAAAACCATGTTGATTTCGGTAATGCGCTGGATGAGGTCGTCAACGATGCCGCCATACCAAACGCCCACTGCCGCGATAATCATGGTGGCAATGCCAATTACTAAAGCGGAAATCAAACCGAAAGCCAGTGCAACCGGAGCACCCCACAAAAGCCCTACCATCAAATCCCGCCGCAGGTGATCGGTGCCCGCGAGGCCATAAACGCCGCCGTATGCGATATACTCGGCATTCACGTCCGAATCCGGCTCAAAGGTCAAGAACTTCAATTTAATCGTGTACTTGCCCTTTAGCGGGCGGGCTACTTTTTCCACGGCAACGTTAGGGTCCTTGGGCAGAGAATCGGGGTCAAGAAGTAAAGCAATCTGCGCCGGAATTCCCTCCCGCTCAAATATGCGCTGAATGCGACTCCTCAACTTCTTATCTTGGTTGAGCCAGAAACTGAACCCGTTTGTAACGGCAAAGTTACCCAGCCTTATTTTGCGCCCATCAGGCGTTATCCATTCCCCAGTGACAAACGGCGGTTTCGCCTTGTAGGTGGGGTAGAAATAAATCACCATATCATGGGGGAATTCATCCGCCGTATAGTTGAAGTGAAAAGTAAGTTCTATCTGCTTGCCCTTGCCAAGGGGCTTTTCCTTACGCTGAGCAACGCCCTGTTTGCGCGAATCCAAATCTATAGTTTCCGGCAACTTCTTATCACGAAAGTAGTTGACCCATTTTGGAGGGGCATTTTTAGGGTTGCGATACCAAATGTTGCCACTTCCGCGCCAAAGGTCTATTGCCCTATGGTAAGGAATAGCAATAACCGCGTATGTAGCCAGCACGACTAACCCAAAAATTATGAGCAACCCCACAATGGCCGAAGGGTAGTATCTGACCTCGCGGAAAAAAGACTTCAGAAAACCCATAATTCACCTCACAACGGCTTTGGGAGTGCTAATGCTGTCCTCCACCAACCCGGACACGCGGATCCAAGAAAGCGTAAATTATATCCAACGAGAAAACCGAGATGGCTAACAAATAAGCGTAAATGATGGTATTACCCACAATGACCGGCACGTCCTTCAAACCAATAGCCTGATAGTAAAGGCGGCCATTGCCGGGCCAGTTGAAGACCGTTTCAAAGATGATCGCGCCCATCCACAGGGTAATAACGCTCAACAGGAAGTTAGTGACTATGGTGGGGAGGGTAGGGCGCAAGATGTAACGGCGCTCCAGCATTCTGTCGGGCAAACCTTTGGCGCGGGCCAAGTCCACGTAGTCCTCACTGGAGTAGATGAGGAAAAAGGTACGGTTACCGTAAACACCAATAAAGTGGGAACTCAAAAGCATAGCCGCCAAAGGCAAAACCATATGCTTAGCCACATTCAAAGCATAAAGCCACGCCGTTGGCGGCTTTGGAGCATCCACCATTCCGCCAAAGGGCAACACTCCGAGCCAAGCGGCAAATATGAGGATCAAGAAAATACCGTAAAACCATGCCGGGGCTGCTGATAGTGGCGCGGAAGCGACATATAATTTATCTATAAAACTGCCGTAGCGGCGCGATAGAGCCAAGCCCACGAAGAGGTTTAGGAAAAAGATAATAAAAAATGAGGTGCCCATCAACAACAAAGTGGCGGGCAAGCGCTCTAAAATAATGGCTTTGACTTGGCGCGATCCTGAATCACTGACCATGTATTGAGCGCGCCCCAGATTGAGCGTCATCGCGTCTTTAAGGAAATAGAGGCTACGGATAAAGAAGGGCTTGTCTAAACCAAGGCGCTCTTCTTCAAGCCTGATTTTAGTCTCTATCATCTCTTTCTTTTGCTCTATTGGCACATCGCGCAGGCTCGGATCGCGCATTATCTTCATGCCAATCTCTTCACGAAGCTGCGCCATCCTCAATTTATCCACGTATCCCCCCATGTTAGCCACAAGAATAGTGATGTAAACTCCGATGACCGTGGTTATAAAAAGCAAAACCACTTTAACTGCTAAATAACGCGCAAAACGACTCATAAAAGGCTCCTCGTGAAAACTGACTCGGTGCGAAGTCTAAAAAACCGTCACCAAAGCGCCCATCACTGAGAGGCTTATAACTTTGAGTAGCCCCGCCACAAAAGAGAAAAGAAAAAAGGCTGATGGGGAGCATCCCCCATCAGCCTTTTAGATCCCGTTACGGGGAAACTACCACGAAGTCAAAGTCGGCCACGCCGGGCACAGCAACCGCCTTGGAGACGGCCACCACTTCCAGCTTCAGAGAGCCGGCCGGGAACTTGGAGGTAACGTCACCCGGAATGGTGATGTTGTAGGTGCCTTCTTTGGCCATCTTGGCCTCACCCTTGGTGAGCAGGTTGCCGCCCTCGTCAAAGACAAGGTACTCAACCTTGGTGATCTGCTTGGCCGGGTAAGGCTTGTTGTTGAAGGTCACGTAGGCGTCAAAGGAGGCATCCTGACCCTGAACGACCTGAGCATCGCCGTCAATTTCAGCATTGACCAGCATCGGGGCGCCGAAGCCGGCCCACTTGTCGGCGGAGTCAGGATAGTCGGCGAACTTCTTCAGCACAGCGGTCTTGTTGGTGGTGTCAACCTGAGTGATGATGAACGGACCGGTGCCAATCCAGAAGTGGCCGTACTTGTCGTAGAACTTAGCCAAGTTGGCGTAGCGAGCGGCGGCTTCGTCGGGGGTGATGTAGTCCTTCAGCACGTTCGCATACGGAATCGGTTTGTTCTTGATGGCGTCGTCCAGGTATTCCTTCAAGATCTTCAGGCTCGGGCCGGAAATGAAGCTGGTCTGCTCAACCTTTTCCTTGTCGGCTTTGTCGGCGGAGAAGGCCAGTTTCTTGTCGGCCTCGGCAGTAGCGGCGATGGAGAGCAGATGCCAAGCCTTGGCATTCTGCGGCCACCAAGTGTTCACCAGATTCTCAGCGTCCAAGGTGCTGGTGCCGTTGTCGTAAGTTTCAATGACCAGCGGGTCCTTGGAAATGATGCGGACGCCGCGGAAGTGGCTCAAGAAGGACTTCAGGTTGCTGGCCGCGCCTTCGTCGTAAATGGCGCTGTCTTCCTTACCGCGGTCAAACATCAGGATCATGTTGTAGACAAAGTCGCCGATGGACAGGTTGCTGCCATCCTGCCACTTAATCTTGTCAAACATGCCCTTCGGGTAGTAGACCACCGTCTTGACTTTGGCGTCTTTGATGCCAGCCTCTTCAGCGGTGATCCACTTCTGGTTCTTGGCATCCCAGTCAACCCAAGCGTCGCCGGGCACCTCAATTTTATCCACGAACTTGAGGGTGACCCAATCCAGGGTCTTGGTCACAGGCGTGCCTTTGACCACGTCAACCTCGGCTTTTTCAATCCGCTCGGGGCGGGCCAAGCCGGTGTACGGGTCAAGGAACACACCCTTATCGTTGGTAGCCGCCTGTACGGCCATGTCGTAGGCCCAGTTGCTACCATCAATCGGGTTCCACGGATCAATGTAGAGGCTCTTCTGAGCAAACTTCACGGTGCCGCCGACCTTACCTTCCCAGCGAATGGTGTAAGGCCACAGGTCGGAACCGCCGATGCCGGAAGCAAGGTCATAAGCGACCTTCAGGCCCTTGCGGTAGGGCTGGAAGCCCGGCAAGGAGACCACGAACATGTGGGTGTTCCAAGCGGTGAAGAACTCAGCCGCTTTGCGCATCAACTCAGTGCGCTCGTCAATGGTCTTGAAGTCGCCGTTCCAGAGTTTCTCGGCAACCTCAAAGGCATCCTTCGGCGGGTTGTAAGCCTGCCACAGAGGCACGTTCAAGCCCAGTTTGGTGTAGAAGAACGCCCAGACCCAAGACTCGTCGCGCGAGAGGCCCTCAGAGCCCCAACCGCCGATGTAGAGGTTCCACTGCCCTTCGGTAGGATCGCTACCGAACACGATGGGGCTGGCCTCGTCACGGGTCTTGTACATGCGGTCAACGGTGAAACCGGCCTTTTCCAGGTTGTTGGAGAAGTAATCGCCGATCTCCTTATTCTTCCACAGGTCGGTGCGGATGATGAAGTGGATCACAACGGGCTTGCCGTCTTTCACCCACTTGCCATCATCGCCCTTGGTAGCGCCGTCGGCCTGCATGGCGTCAGCAATGGCCTTGATACCCTTGTCCAAGTTGTACTTGTACTTGGCTTCCAGCGCCTTCATGGTGTCAATGATGTTCACATAGTCAGGCAAGTTGGGCGAAAGTGCCGTGTATTGCGGGTAAGCCAAGCCGCCCTGGATTTCCTTCGCCACGTATTCGCGGTTCAGCAGCCAGTGAAGGGCTTCGCGAATCTTCGGGTCGGTGAAGGGGTTCCAGCCTTCCTTGAACTTGGTGGGGTTGACGTGGATATCCACCGTCTTGCCGGTGACCGCGACAGCCGCCTCAAGGTTCGGGTCATTCTTTACCTCTTTGAAAGTGTCGGGGTCAACCAGCGTATCGGCGTAAACATCCACATCGCCAGCCTTCAAGCGGGCAACCGCCTGATCCTGGCTGAAGGTGGAAACCACCACCTCATCCACCCAAGCGCCCTTAGGCACCGGGATCGGGGTAGCAGTGGGCACCGGCGTGGCCGTAGGGGCCTTGGTCGGCGCCTTGGTGGGGGCCTTCGTAGGCGCCTGCGTCTTGGCAGGAGCCTGCGTAGGGGTGGGTGTAGCCGCACCGCAGGCCGTCAAAACCATTGAGGCCGCAATCAGCACGGCAAACACCGTAAACCAAAAACGCTTACTCATGTTTCTCCTCCTTTAGAAGGATAGTTTGGGGGATAGAACGAACCTTACAACTTGATACGTGGAACTTTGCCTTTTCTTTAGAAGGAAACATCACCTCCTTTCAAGTCAAGGCTTGTAAAAAATAGCATAACAACAGCGAACGGTCAAGGTTATCCTTGTAAGGGGGCAGAAGCCACATTATTATGTCAATAATTCGGCCGTTGTTTATCTACCTTAGGACTTACGCAGTTTCTGGTAGAAGCGCGCGTTTTCATGGTCATGGCGAGCCACCATAGGCGGCGAAGCCTTCCTCCAGACAGTGGGGGAGACCGCCTCGCGACGGCATGAAGCAGGAGAACTGCGTAACTCCTATACCTGATTCACGGCAACACAGTCCACGGGTTGACAAAGCCACCTTTGTAACGCACCTCAAAGTGCAAGTGCGGACCGGTTGAATTGCCGGTAGAGCCGCCCAAGCCTATAAGTTGGCCTTGGAAGACGCTCTGTCCGCAGTGCACGTTGACCTGACTCAAGTGTGCGTAAAGGGTCTGGTAACCGTTGCCGTGGTCAATCATTATCATGTTGCCGTAGCCCACAGTTGACCAACCAGCAAACACCACCACGCCGGAATCGGCCGCGTATATCGGCCCGCCAATCCATGTGCCGAGGTCAACGGCCAAGTGGCTCGGGCCGTAGTTGTTCCCGACAAGGCGGTGCATAGGCGTAGGCCACACAAAAGTGCCCGTGCCCAAGGCGCCGGTGTAGCCCCCCGGGCAGGCTCCCGGCCCAAGGTAGCCGAGCGAAACACCCGCTTTGCCGCGCGGTATCGTCGGCACGATCCACTGATGGAACGGCCGCCGCCCGCCCGGCACCATCACCCAAGTCCCCGGCTTCACTTTGGGGTTGAGCGGGTCAATGTGGTTTCCTTCAAATTTGATTATTGCGTCCGCCGTGGTGTGGAATTTGCGGGCAACGCTCTCAAAAGTATCGCCCTCTTTCCATTTGTAGTACACTCCATTCACCGGCGGAATATTCAAGGTTAGTCCCGGCTTTAGCAAATCGGGGTTATCGTGCAGAACGGCATAGTTAGCCCATAAAAGCGTCTCAGGGGTAATGCCAAAACGGCGGGCGATGCCAAACAACGAATCACCTTGTTGGACTTTGTACTTTATCACATCAACCCGCGAGCGGGCGGGGATGATTGTGTGGAGCACAAGGTCGCGCGAAACCCCCTCGGCCGTTTGAGTGGGGCGAATATACGGCGGCATCACCACCGGCACTTCCTTGCCGCCAAAAGCGGGCTCAGCCGCGCTCACCGGCGCGCCGCTCATCGCTACGAGCATCCCCACCACAGCAATCAAGCCGAGCAGGGCCATAAGCCAAACTTTACGGAACATGGCTACAGATCCTCCTTGTTGAGCGTTTCAAGGAACTCCATGTTGTTGCGCGTCTTGCGCAAACGGTTCAAAATAGCCTCCGTAGCCATTGAAATATCCATACCTGCCCCATGCGGGGGCGGGGTTATCATCTGCTGGAACATGCGGCGCATCAGCCAGACGCGCTGGGTGATGTCGGGGCCCAAAAGGAGTTCCTCGCGGCGCGTTCCCGAGCGCTCAATGTCAATAGCGGGAAAGATTCGCCGCTCTTGAAGCCGCCGCGAAAGGTGCAATTCCATGTTACCGGTTCCCTTGAATTCCTCATAAACCACATCGTCCATGCGGGAACCGGTATCCACCAAACAGGTGGCAATGATTGTAAGAGAGCCGCCGTTTTCAATGTTGCGCGCCGCGCCGAAAAATTGCTTGGGCGGGTACAATGCCGATGGGTCAATGCCGCCCGAAAGCGTGCGGCCAGAGGGCGTTACAACTAAATTATAAGCCCTTGCGAGCCGCGTGATGGAATCCAATAAGATTACCACATCTTGCCCAATTTCCACCAGCCTTTTAGCGCGCTCTAAGGCAATTTCGGCAACGCGCACATGGGCGGTTACCGGCTCATCAAAAGTAGCCGAAATGACTTCCGCGTCCACCGACCGGTCCATGTCGGTGACTTCTTCGGGGCGCTCGCCGATGAGCGCCACAATCAGGTGCACGTCGGGGTATTTGGTGGAAATCGCGTTGGCAATTTGCTTCAGGATGGTGGTCTTGCCCGCCTTGGGCGGGGAGACGATGAGGCCGCGCTGGCCTCTCCCTATCGGAGCGACCAAGTTTATCAGCCGAGTTGCCAGCGTGTAGCGGTCAGTTTCCAAATCAAACCGCTCGTCTGGATAAATCGGCACAAGTTCTTCAAAGCGCGGGCGGTTGATGGCCTCTTCGGGCGGGAGGCCGTTTATG
>Ga0256831_1002298_pt1 | contig 10025 bp, 11 predicted proteins | sample 132544metaG_FD_189087 | JGI IMG/M metagenome (GOLD analysis project Ga0256831, IMG submission 189087) | Hydrothermal vent microbial communities from Lau Basin, Pacific Ocean - 132-544 | ecosystem: Environmental > Aquatic > Marine > Hydrothermal vents | place: Pacific Ocean: Lau Basin | collected...
AGCTAGGATCCTGGCCCTCAGGCCGAAATTCATAGTCCTGGACGAGCCGACCTCAGCGCTCGACGTATCTGTTCAAGCACAAATACTCAACATGCTGAAAGAGCTCCAGAAAAAATATGGTTTAACATACCTGTTCATAAGCCACAACCTAGGCGTTGTCAGATACATGAGCAACCGCATAGCCGTCATGTACTTAGGCAAGATAGTAGAGATAGCGCCCGCAAAGACACTGTTCGAGAACCCACTGCACCCTTACACAAAGGCACTACTAGCATCAATACCCGTACCAGACCCCGAGGCAGCTAGAGCAAAGCCAAAAATACAGATAACGGGCGAGCCACCGAGCCCGATAAACCCGCCGCCAGGATGCAGGTTCGCGCCGAGATGCCCATATGCAAAGGATCTATGCCGCCAGAAAGAGCCCAAGCTTAAGGAAGTAGAGCATAACCACTTCGTAGCGTGCTGGCTATATTAAAACAGTGCCTCGAAAACCATTTTTATCTCTGGCACCATAACATGATGGGCCGGGGCTTCTCAATCGAGACAATACTTGTTCATGCACATGATCTTTTCCAGTGGTATCCTGGGCCTAGGCTTAGGTTCTTCGTCAGGATACCCGATCGCAAGTATTGACGCTGGGACGATATGCTCCGGCATACCGAGGATTTTTCTTATATCACCGATATTCCTCATGGTCTGTATCCAGACCGTTCCAAGGCCTAGGGCATGTGCCGCCAGCTGGATATAGATCGTTGCGTTAGCACAATCTAGTAGGTAAGAGTCGGGACTAGCCCTCTCATCACACGCGACAACTATTGCTTGTGGCGCATTCTTAAGGGGCTTTCCACCACCATGTATCCGTGATAGCTTGTCGAGGATATCTCTATCATCTATCACTATGAATCTCCATGGCTGACTATTATGTGCGCTGGGAGCATAACGTGCTACATCAAGTATCTTCTCTATGATCTCCATAGGCACCTTTTCTTTCTTAAAACGTCTAATACTCCTCCTAGTCTTGAGGAATTCTATCAAGTCATCAGGGCTACACTTCATTTCAATCAACCCACTATTATAATAGTCGATTAGAACCACTAATATTTTGGAACAATCGGCGACAGGGCATGGCGAAGATACATATACTGGGAGCCGAGAGTCTAGGTGTCAGAGGTTTATCCTGCTACGTGGAGAACGGTGACCATAAAATATTGATCGATCCGGGTGTGGCCCTAGGATACACTCGGTGGGGGCTACATCCTCATCCACTACAGGCAGTCGTAGGATATATTGTCCGCTCAAAAATAGCAAGGTTTTGGAGAGATGCTGACTATGTGGTCTTCACACATATGCATGGTGATCATATACCTCTCTATAACGCGAACCCCTTCCAGCTAGACCTATACATGCTAGACCAGCATGGCGGGAAAAAGATCATAGCGCCTTCACCTCATATACTCAGCACGAAGGAGAAAATTAGGCTCGAGAAAATACGCGAAATATATCATGAGAAACTAATAACGGTCGACTGGAGGGCGGCTGAGATAGGCCCGGTCAAAGTTTATGGTCCTTATCCTCATGGTCTCAGCCGTTCCGGAGTATATGCCGTGTACGTTGATAGTGATCTATCAGTACTTCATCTCAGTGATACAGGACTGCTTGTTGAAGACGTCATAAGTCTAGTAAGGGATCTTAGGCCGGACATAGTCGTGACCGATGGTCCACCCATATATCGTTACATGCACGACAAAGGAATGGCTAATGATCTACTGGTAAAGGCAAGACAGAACCTAGAGCGAATGATCGGTTATGCTGACAAAGTAATAGTAGATCATCATATCAATAGATGTGATGAAGGATATCAATGGATAAACGGTGTTAGTAGAGAATATTGCTGTATTATGACCGCGGCAGAGTACATGGGAGAAAAACCCCTAATGCTGGAGTCATGGAGGAGGACACTATATAGGCTACTACCTGAGGATAATTATTGGTTCCGGGAAAACTATCGGGAAACAATAGAGAAATACAGAGTAATACTTCGTGAGCTTATCACGAGTATTAGAAACGATACGAAGCAGTCAAATGAAGCATCATTCTCCCTCCTGCTCAGCAAAATCCTCGCCAAGAAATAATCTTTGAGCGTTTTTTCTGAAAACCTCGTCGATCCTGTAGAGATACATGTAGTTCTTATGTATCAACATGTTCTTGCTTGAAAAGCCCTTAATTTCACCTGATCTTATCTTGGCAGTGACGGGCACATAGACCTGCTCGATAATTTCGGTTGATGCCTTCAATGGATTATCACCAAAAGTATTCAGAATAATGTAGAGCGCCCCATTGATCTCTTTCTCATCAATATCATAGTAAACAGTGTCCCTAAGCCTCCCAGCAGGCCAGAACAACTGTACCCCTATCCTCTTAACTGCCCTAACGGCTATCTCTTTCTTCTTATCAAGACACCACTTGTACGCGTCAAGCAACAGCTTCAGAGCCTCATCGCCAGTGTATGCGGGCTCAACAGCCTCGTTCTCCACGGATTCGCCGCCGACAGGATATATCATGAGCATTCTCCGAGCAGGCAATAATGTTTTATCCATGAAGTAGGCATCAAGAAGATAATAGTTTTCCGCTATCTTGGCTTTATAGCATGGTATCAAGACACGCTTCTTAGTCCCGAACAACCCCTATTCACCAACGGGTATAAAATCCCGTGTTTTTATCTACTCATAATACTAATTTATACCGGGTATTAAGCATTGGAGGCAAAGAAGCAGAGAGTCATGCTTAGGATAAACTATGAGGATAAGACCCATTATACTGAAGCTATTCTTCATCCCCAGGGATATATGAAGGCAAAATATACTCACCTAGACATACCTGCCGATAAGGCTCCCGAGATCCTTGTCGACCTATCAAGGATAAGGGGGATAAGGATTCCGTGTAGGTTCGATGATAACTGTATAATACTAGTTATATCGGGCCTGTCCACGATAAGGATATGTGTCGAAAACTATCGCATAATGTGTAGAGAGCATGTTTGGCTCTCTAAAAAGAAAGACGGAATGATATATGTTGGCCCTATAAAGGCCTCTTCTATTTGGAAAAAGGATGTTCTTTAAAATATGAAGAAGCATTAAGATCTAATGGTGAACGGGTTGGATGAAGTCGAGAAAGCCAAGCTTATGGCTGCGAAACATGCTTTCAAACTAATACATCCAAGCCACAGAGTCATAGGTATGGGAACCGGCTCCACCGTCGAAAAATTCATTCAGATCTTAGGAGAAAAACGGGAGCTATTCCATGACAAAGTCTTTATAGCATCAAGTATAGACACTGCCCTAAAACTCAGAGAACATGGTTTCAGAGTGGTTAGTGCAGCGACTATCGATAAGATCGACATATATATTGATGGGGCGGACGAAGTAGATCCCGAAATGAACATGATCAAGGGTGGTGGAGCAGCTCATGTACTCGAGAAAATACTAGCCTATAATGCTGGAACAAGAATCTTCATTGTAGACTACACAAAACTCGTAAGTCGTCTCGGCGAGAAACACCCAGTACCAGTGGAAGTTCTACCTGAGGCGCTACTCCTTGTTTATCGAAGGATCAAGGAACTCGGGCTCCGAGCAGGCATAAGAAAGAGCAGAGGAGGCAAATACGGCGTAGTTGTCAGCGACACGAGAGGCATAATAATAGACGTTCATCTCGACAAGCCATTTGATGTAGTTAAGCTTGACAGAGCTCTGCATGAAATACCAGGAGTTGTTGGAACGGGTTTTTTCATAGGTTTGGCGGACAAAGTTATTGTCGGGTACCCTGATCATGTTGAGGTAATCGAAAAACCCATGAGAACAAGGCATTAAATCAGTGATTATCGGTTTTGAATACGTTTTTTAGATTTGGTTATAATAAGAATTATCTACCCGCGCCACCGATGGCTATAGCTCATAAAATACTATGACCAACGCTGATTCGGTGGTTGTGTTTGTACAATAAATCACAAATTCTATTAGCAATAATTCTGTTTAGTATAGGGGCTGCTCTCGGAACTATAGGCAGTGTATCATTGCCCATAGGCCTCGGTGTAACGGGTTTCTGGCCTGCAGTAATCGTCCAGGTCGCTGGCGGAATATGGCTTGGTGCATTAGGAGTAGTTGTGGGTGCCCTTTTCCCGTTTATAAGCAATACTTATGCCGGGGCCCCGCTCATCGTATCCTTCCTTTATCTGCCTTCAAACATAGTTCAGGGCCTTATACCCTATCTTGTGTTTAAGAAATTAGGTTTGGATCCAGCGCTAAGGAGTCTGAGGAGCCTGGTCCACTTTCTATGGAGCGGGGTTTTCGTTAACAATGCTCTAGGCGCAATATTAGCCACGTCCATGATTATGGTTTCCGGACTACAACTATTCGCCAACCCATACTTATTCGCACGAACATGGTTTCTAGGCAACACTATACCAATGCTCTTTATCGGGCCTCCAACATTGATGATCCTGTCACCGCTCCTTGAAAGAATAGGTGTGATCCCTAGAAGATCTCCATAGGGAAAAACGATTTTTCCGAAAAGAAGCTATTCTATTAACAATAACGACACTACGGTGTAATAATATTGTACCGAACAATAATCATCGGTGCAGGCATAACCGGGTTATCGATAGCACGATGGCTGACAAGATACAGGGGCCTACAAGTCATTGTTATCGATAAAGAACCCGATGTTGGATGGGGTGTGACAAAAGCCAATACATCCATCATACATCCCTGCCACGAGGAACACCCGGACAAACACCCTCTCCGCTCAAAACTATGTCTTGAAGGCCATAATCTATGGTATAAATGGGTTAAAGAACTCGAGATACCGGCCAAATGGCCCGGCGAGATAATAGTGGCGACAAACGACGAGGAGCTCAAAGGCCTACACAAATATATAGACTACGCTTACAGGATAGGTGTTCCCGGAGTAAGGCTAATTGATCGAGGGGAAATGCTGAGGCTCGAACCATGGATTAATCCCGATGCAATCGGAGGTCTATATGCCCCCACGGCCGGGACCATAAATCCTATGATGGCCGCAATAGCTATTGCTGAGAACATAGTTGACAATGGAGGCAAGCTTCTCCTAGGTACTAGGGTTGAAGACATTGTTGTAAGAGACGGTAAAGTAGTTGCCGTAGAGACCAGTAAGGGCGGGATCGAAGCCGATATCGTTGTTAATGCTGCAGGGCTATATGCTGACAAGATAAGCAGGATGGCCGGTATAGACGATTACAGCATACATCCTAGGCGGGGACAGTACCTATTGTTTAGCGACAGAGTAGACGTCAAACCTAACAAGATACTCCACACAGCCCCAACTCCAAAGACGAAAGGAGTATACGCAATAACAACTGTTGATGGCAATCTACTCATAGGGCCGACAGCCGAGGACCTTCCAGAAGAAGCAAGAGAAGAGAATACGACAACGCATCAAGGCTTAGACTTCATCTATGAGATGGCGTCGAGGATACTGAGGAAACTACCGCCTAGAAACAAGGTTGTTAAAACATTTGCTGGTCTAAGACCAGAGCCCAGCACCGGGACATTTATTATAAGATTCCATGAAAAGCCGTGGGGCTTCGTAGAAGCAGCCGGGATCAGGAGCCCCGGCCTCACAGCCGCACCAGCAATAGGAAAACATGTTTCAAAACTCATAATCGAGAGACTGGAGAATATCGAGCCTAGAAAGGACTGGAGAAGCAAGAGACAAGCCATACCACGCCCAGCGTACATGGCTCCCCGTGAGAGGGATAAACTGATACGTGAGAACCCGGACTATGGCTGGATAATATGTGTCTGCAGAAAAGTAAGCCTTGGAGAGATCATGGAGGCGGTCAAGAGGATGAAAAAGATAGGTGTGCCCGAGATAACCCTCGACGGTATAAAGTTTAGGACGCACAGCATGTACGGGGATTGCCAGGGCAGCCAGTGCCGTCCACACATAGCATACCTTCTCTGGAAACGCCTAGGAATACAGCCCTGGAGGATCACCACTAAGGGTGACGGTTCAAAATATGCTTTCACCGAAGTCAAAGCCCTCCTACGGGGTGATCGTGGTGCCTGACAGGATAACCAAGAAGGATTACGATACAGTAGTGATCGGTGGAGGCCCGGCAGGACTAGCAGCGGCACTCAAGGCACGGGAGAAAGGCCTAGAAACACTAGTGGTTGAAACCAGAGATAGGCTCGGAGGCATACCACTACAGTGCATACACCCGGGTTTTGGTATACATTATTTTAAGGCCTGAGCTCGTCTACAGGTTCATAGATAAACTATTATCAACGGATATAGACTACACGGTCAAATCCTACGTTAACATGGCCGAATACGTGTCCCCCATGGAGAAAAAGCTAGAGATCATAACACCCTACGGTACAGAGATAGTTAGAACAAAGACAATAATCTACGCGGCTGGAGCGAGGGAGAGAACCAGGTACGAGATAGGGATAACCGGGCCAAACCCAGCGGGGATCATGACCGCCGGGGAAGCACAGACGCTCATGGATATGTACGGGGTCATGCCGGGGAAGAAAATATTGATCGTGGGAAGCGGCGATGTAGGGCTCATAATGGCAAGAAGATTCGTTCTCGAAGGAGCCGAAGTCGTCGGAGTAGTCGAGATACTGCCTTATCCAAGCGGGCTAATTAGGAACGTCCAACAATGCCTCAAAGACTATGGAATACCGCTCCTGCTAAGCCACATGGTTATCTCGGTTAAACAACGTAATGGGAGAGTATCATCCGCAGTAGTAGTCAAGGTGGACGAGAACTTCAAGCCTATACAAGGGACTGAAAATGAGATAGAATGCGATACGATAGTAATAGCGGCCGGGCTGAAGCCACGGACAAAATTACTGGAAAGCCTAGGAGCACAGATAGACCCCAGGACAAAAGGACCCGTAGTTAACGAATACTTCGAGACAACTATCCCAGGCGTTTTTGCCGCTGGGAATGCGCTGATAATAAACGACTATGTAGACTATGCCGTCGAACAGGGAGAACTAGCTGCACTAGCAGCCACCAAGTACGTGGACGAGAAAGGTATCAGGATAAAGAAGCCTGTCAAGATTGTTCTAGGTAGAAACATGAGGCTAATCGTACCCCAGATGCTAACGCTGACGAGCGATGCCCTATTCTATGGACGGGTTGCAAGGCCTGAGGACAATGTTTGGCTGAGCTTCAAGGAAATAGGTTTCAAGATTCCACAGCTCAAAGTCTTGCCGAGCATAATGATACGCCAAAAGATAAGGCTAGACAAGCTCAGGATGCTCGAGACCGATACGTTAACAGTGGAGGTGATACCACGTGACTAGGCAGGTCAAGAAAATAATATGCATTGTGTGTCCAAGAGGATGCGAGATAACCGTCGAGCTTGAAGACGGGAAAATAAAGAGTATAAAGGGCTACTCATGCCCCCTAGGCAAGCAGTACGCGGAGAAAGAAGTAGTGAACCCCGAGAGAATACTTATGAGCATAGTTAAATGTGTTGGAGGAGACCTCCCAGTAGTAAGCGTTAAAACAGCCAAACCTATACCCCTCTCTAGAATGATAGAGGCGTCAAAAGCACTTGCTGACATAGCAGTAAAGGCCCCCGTGGAAATAGGTGATAAGATCTTTGAGAACCTATTAGGGCTCGGCGTCGATGTCATCGCCACAAGGCCTTGTCATGAACAGAGAGGATAATAGTGTTCACTATTTAATTATTTGTTTGCATTCATTGGGTGCACTTAGAGCTAAATCGATTGGATCTAATCCTGTTAAACGGGCAATTCCAGGATATACTACTGCACAAACCGGTTTAACAAGCTGAGGCTTTACTATAATATTAAGACATTTTCTCGACGCTATATCCTTGAATAAATGTTCTACTAGATCTTTTGAGCCATTGTAAAATCCGCCGACGATACCGGCTTCAATAGCCCCACTGAGACCGAGTCTCCTGGCAGCTGCCCAGATATGATTTACGGCATCCTCGGCGACAGAGTGAATGATGCTACATGCAATCTTGTCATTTTCCCTGCAAGCCTTGACTACATAGGGTGCGAATCCGGCGATAATGCTTTTTGGATCATTTGATGAATAAATATGATCAATTATGTCATATATATTATTCGTACCCATGTACTCCATAAGGAGGGATAATAGAATAGTTTCGCCTCCCCTACCGTCATAATACTCGAGAGCTGCTGTAATCCCATCTCTGCCAACACGGTACGCTCCCGCTTTATCGTTGAATAAATGTCCCCAACCACCCACAAGAACCGTTCTCCCTTCGTGGACACCTAAACAACTGCTCCCAGTACCCATTATCAGTACTATCCCTTCACCCTTCGGGAAACATGATAGCAGAGATGCATAAATATCGTGATAAACATCAATACGGGCATTGACAAAGTGCTTCCTAAATAGTTCAACATATCTTTGGACGTATTTCCCCCACCCAGTATAGGCCGCGCTTACCCCTATAACCGAGACATCCAGTGGAGAAATATTGGCTTGATGAATAATCTCTAGTGCAGCATCCAATATGTTTCTTAACGCATTATCCCATCCAATACTCGCTGGATTGCCAGATCCTTTCTCCGAGATACCTATGACTAATTGATGTTCATCCATAAATTTTATCAGGACAGCCCTTGTAAGTGTTCCTCCAGCATCTATTCCTAATGCATAAAATATATTATTCATCTCCACAATGTGCACCCTTCGAGGATTCAGCAATAAACTTGTCTTCAATCTTACTGTAAATATTGTTTGTGTAATAAGGATGTAATAATATTATTAACCTCACTGTTTTACTACGCAATAAAACACTATATTCAAAACAAATGAAGTGTGCGTATACTAAATATGTGTTTGAGGGATACAGTTGATCCTAGGATTATGGATTCATCCTTGGGACCTTATAGAGTATGGCATCGAAGAAACATTTGCTCTCGCTGAATCCCTAGGAATAAATCATCTAAGCCTACCAGTGAGATACATTGAGGAAAGACAAGCATACCCGGGAACCTCAATAATTTACAGAAACAACAAGAACAGGACATATCTGAGCATACGTGGCGGAGTCTATTGGAGACCTGAACCTAAATATTATGAAGATATTCCAGAGAAGTACAGGCCCCATTTAACATCTGACAAAGATATAGTGAAACAGTTCAGAGAAACAGCTACCAGTTATAGTGTAAAGCCCGTTTATTGGCTACCCGTCTTACGATGGGATAAGCTAGCGGGAGATTACCCAGAACTTGCCGTTAAGGACCTTTACGATCATGTAGCAGGCTACAAGGCCCAATTCCTGTGTCCCTCGAACCCCATTGTTAGGAAACTAGTGCTAGGTGTTATAGAAGAGCTATGTACACGGTATGAGGCCGAGGAAATAGAACTGGACTATATCAGGTATCCCGAGCCAGTTACATATTCTGTTTCTCCTCTTCATATGTTGGCCCAGATGCCGTGTCACTGCGGATATTGTAGGAAGAAATATTATGAGAAAGGAATTGATCTTGAGCTCCTCGAGGAAAAGCTCAAAGAGCTCGTTGAGCTTGCTGTTGAGGCTGAAGACAAGACAGGAAGCGTTTGCGGGAAAAACGTGCCAGAATGTTGGGAGACAGTAGCCTCTATGGGATGGTATCTGTTGGGTGTTAGGACGCCGGAAGTATATAAATGGCTTAAAGCCAGAGCTGAGATTATAGCTGAACTCGTGGCTGAGATAAAGGAGAAAACGAAGAGTTACGGAGTCGAGCTCTCAGCCGATATGACTCCCCCGAGTTTCAGCTGGATCGTTGGACAGGACTACGAACTGTTCTCACCAAACCTAGACCGGGTAAAGGTAATGGTTTATACGGAGCCCTTCCGCAGGTACCCGGAGAAAATACCCTTAGATCTATATCTAGCCAAGAAACTGGGTTGCGGAGTACAATTAGTTGCTGGAATATCACTGTGGCCGCCCTCAACACCGCAGACCATAGAGCGCGATGTAGAGC
>Ga0256831_1002299_pt1 | contig 10022 bp, 8 predicted proteins | sample 132544metaG_FD_189087 | JGI IMG/M metagenome (GOLD analysis project Ga0256831, IMG submission 189087) | Hydrothermal vent microbial communities from Lau Basin, Pacific Ocean - 132-544 | ecosystem: Environmental > Aquatic > Marine > Hydrothermal vents | place: Pacific Ocean: Lau Basin | collected...
GTAATGACTTCTATAAAAACACATGATTTGTCACCCACAAAATATAAGGTTTGAAAAACTGATGCTTTTATTGACGATTTAACTCCGGATGAATAATGCGGGTTAACCCGCATTAGGATGATAAAGTTGTAGTTTGGCAACTTATAAATTAGTAGAGGTAGTACCGCAAAGGAGGTAAAGCCATTTGACGGTTCTGCTGAAATAATTATTAGTCATTAATCAAATTAAACATCGCACAGGCAATCACACCCGCAGTTTCTGTTCTCAGCCGACTGTTACCTAACGATATTTCTTTAAATCCATTTTTTACCGCATACTCAACCTCCTCAGGCGAGAAGTCACCTTCAGGACCAATGAGTATCGTTGCATCATCGCCTCTTAGGTAGGTCTTTTTAAATTGGGGTAACTGAGAGCTGTTACAATGAGCTATATACCCGGCATCTCTGTTTTTATCAATAAAATCTTTGAACTTAGTAAGGTCGGTAAGGATAGGTTTGTAAGCTTTTAAAGATTGTTTGGAAGCCGCCACTAATATTTTCTCTAACCTGTCAAGCCTAACTTTTTTTCGTTCGGAGTGCTCGCATCTTAGCAAGGTAACAGATTCAATTCCAATCTCCGTAACCTTCTCGGCAAACCACTCTGTACGATCAATATTCTTTGTGGGGGCAATAGCAATATGCAGCTTAAAACTACGCGCTTCATGACTCTCTTTCGAAACTATCTCAACTCCGCAATGCTTAGGGTGTGCATCAGTGATTAAGCATTCATAAAAAGTTCCCTTACCGTCAGATACACTAATTACATCCCCGGCTTTGTGACGCAGAACGCTAACGCAATGCCGGCTCTCCTGTACATTAAGTATTAATGTCTCCTCAATTTCACTATCAAAAAAAAGATCCATCAGAGTTAGTTATTAGTTGTTAATGATTAATGGTTAATTCTAAAACACCGAACATCGAACATCAAAAATCTCATCCCGATACTCGGGACTTCGCTATCGCTCAGCATCCTACTACGATTGTAACGAATGAAGTTTATGGTAGATTCCTCCTTCAGCAATAAGCTCATCATGCGTACCTGTCTCAACAATCCTTCCCTCATGGAAAACACAAATCATGTCAGCCTTACGAATAGTTGAAAGTCTGTGAGCAATCACGAGTGAGGTACGATTCTCCATCAATCGCCCCAAGGCATCCTGAACAAGTCGTTCCGATTCGGTATCCAGAGCAGAGGTAGCCTCATCCAGAATAAGTATTGAAGGGTTTTTCAGCACTGCCCTTGCAATACTCAGACGCTGTCGTTGTCCGCCCGACAGTTTACTTCCCCTGTCGCCAATTACGGTGTCGTAACCATTTTCAGAGGCAACAATAAACTCGTGAGCGTTGGCAATTTTGGCTGCCTCAACAATTTCATCCATCGAAGCATTATCCACACCAAAAGCTATATTATTGAATATAGTATCATTAAACAGAATAGCCTCCTGATTTACATTTCCCATCAGCTCGCGCAGGTCAAAAATCTTAAGTTCTCTGATGTCAACTCCATCGATAAATATACCTCCCCTGTTCACATCATAGAAACGGGGAAGCAGATCTACGAAAGTTGTCTTTCCTCCACCCGACTGGCCAACCAGAGCAATCGTCTTTCCCTTCTCAACTTTGAGCGAGACATCTTTCAACACCTCAGTCTGGTCGTTATATCCAAAAGAGATATTCCGGTACTCTATAGATGTAGTAAACTCTTTTAGCGATTGTGCATCAGAAGACTCTTCAATCTCTATCTTGGCATTCAATATCTCATCTATTCGATCCATTGCAGCCATACCTTTCTGTATGTTGTACATGGTGCTGGAAAACGCTTTTGAAGGAGCTAGGATTTGATAAAAAACCCCCAGATACATCAGGAATATTGCAGGAGTTAAGCCGGATGATTCGTTAAGGATGAGTACTCCGCCAAACCATACTACAATAATTATCACAACCGTTCCAAGAAATTCACTCAGTGGAGAAGCCATGTCACGACGACGCATCAGCCTGTTTTGTATCTGACGATATCCCTCAACTTCACCTTCAAAACGTGAGCTTATCCGCTTTTCAGCATTGAATGCTTTAATTATTCTCAAACCACTAAGAGTCTCTTCAATTATTCCAAGAATATAACCCATCTTGTTCTGACCCTCTTTAGAGGTCTTTTTAAGAGACTTACCAACCCTACCAATAATAGTACCGGCAAAAGGCAGTACAACAAAAACAAATAGTGTCAGCTGATAACTCATCACAAGCATAGTGGTGAGAAACACAATTATGAGAACAGGATTTTTTAAAAACATATCAAGTGAAGACATAACGGAGTTTTCAACCTCCTGAACATCACCTGTGGAGCGGGCAATAATATCTCCTTTGCGCTCGTTACTAAAGAATCCTATTGGCAGAATAATTATCTTATCATAAATATCTTTCCGGATATCTTTAACAACCCCATTACGAATACCCACACTGGTGTATGACGCAAGGTAGGTAAACATTACCTTCATAAAAGTTCCTAAAAGAACAAACAGTCCCACAAACAGAAGTGCCAATCCAGGGCCATGCTCAGCTTTTAGCAGTGTAATGTAGTAATAGAGGTTATTTTTCAGATCAGCCATGGTAAAACTGGAAGGAACAAGTTCGTACACTTTGCTGTCCTGCTTCAATAATATCTCCAATATCGGAATCATCATAACAACAGAGAACACTGCAAATATGGCTGCAAGAATATTAAAAAGAAGGTTTAGGAGAAGAACCTTTTTGTATGGTGGAAGATATCGTCGTAATACTTTTAAAAAATCTTTCATATAATTTCAATCATCTAAACTGAATACTATTTACGGCTCTTTGGCAATGCAAGAATATCAATTGTTCCTTTAGCAGGTATAACTGTTCCATAATTCGAAAGGTCAACAGGTTTTTTATTGGCACTATTGAAGAGATTATAATTCAGGCTGTTGAAAAAATCCCAGTAGTCCCTGAAACCAATATCGTGTTCCTCCATCACATACAAGCCAACCTCAAAAATTATTTGTGGCATATACTTCTTTATACACTCGTAGGCACCTGAAAGCACATCTATTTCATAACCATCGGTATCAATCTTAATAAAATCAACTCTTGATATTTTCTCATTTATACAAAAATCATCAAGCGAAATGGCAGGAATATCAGTTGCCGGCATTGCAGTACCTCCATGTACGGGATGTTTATTATCAGCCTTCTTGCCATCAACCTTCCAGCTTGAATATGCTTTTAGCTGATGCCTTTGTGTCGACTCTTTAGACACAAAGGTTTGAATGGGAATAACATTGTTTATCTGAGGATTAAGTTCCAAATTTCTATTCAATTTTCCAAAGGCATAATTGGTTGGCTCAAAAGCATACACCCTGCCCCGGGGAGCAACTTTGGCAAACTGAAGAGCCATAATGCCCACATTGGCACCAACATCAAAGATAGTTGAATCTTCTGCTATTTTGATATACGGATTGGCTGAGACATGTTTCTGAAAATTTCCAAAAATAAAGAGAGACAGGTCGAGCCCTTCAGACAAATCGGCCTCAAAAAAAAGGCCATTACGTCTGATTACCCTTTTACCCTTACCAAAAACAACTGTTGTTAACAGGTACAATATTTTAGCAATAAACAGCTTAATTTGAGTTATGGGCAACTTTCGGAAAAATGAGTGCATAATTGGTTTTGAAATTACTATTGCAATTTATAATACAAGCTTATCACCGTATGCTTAGATTAAACCCCGGTGTATGTTTGCGGAGAGAGCAACTTCAGCTCCTCTTTAACATCTGCTGAAACATCCAGCTGGTTGATAAATTCAGCCATTGTGTCGGCATTTATCTGTTTATTGGTTCGTGTTAACTCTTTAAGTGCTTCGTAAGGATTTGGATACCCCTCTCGTCTAAGGATAGTTTGAACGGCCTCGGCAACAACAGCCCAGTTATTTTCCAGGTCAGCATCAATCGCATCCCTATTAAGTAGCAGTTTACCTACTCCCTTTTGCAACGACCTGATGGCAATAACAGTATGGGCTATTGGCACACCTATATTCCTTAACACCGTTGAATCGGTCAAATCGCGTTGTAGTCTGGAAACCGGTAATTTTGACGAAAGGTGCTCATAAATAGCATTTGCAATACCGAGATTACCCTCCGCATTTTCAAAGTCGATAGGATTAACTTTATGTGGCATGGCACTCGAGCCAACCTCTCCTTTTTTAATTTTCTGCTTAAAATACTCCTCCATAATGTAGAGCCAGAAATCACGCGAAAAATCAAGTAAAACAGTATTTATCCTCTTTAAACTATCAAATATTGCCGAAAGATTATCATAGTTTGATATTTGAGTTGTGATCTGCTCTCTGTCGAGTTTGAGAATATTATTCACAAAGCTATTCCCAAAATCAACCCAATTAATTTGAGGATAGGCCACTTTATGAGCATTAAAATTACCCGTTGCTCCACCAAATTTTGCCGACATAGGAATGCCTTTTAGCAAGGATAGCTGAACATTAAGTCGTTCAACAAATACCTTAATCTCTTTTCCCAGCCGTGTGGGCGAAGCCGGCTGACCATGTGTACGGGCAAGCATTGCGACATCTTTCCATTCAGCAGCAATATCATCAAGCTGCACAATTAACTCTTCAAGAATCGGGTAGTAAACTTCGTTAACAGCATCTTTCAATGAGTAGGGCACCGAGGTGTTATTTATATCCTGCGATGTCAATCCAAAATGGATAAACTCTTTATACCTCTCTAATCCTAGCTTGTCATACTTCTCTTTAATAAAATACTCTACCGCCTTAACATCATGGTTGGTAACCCCCTCTATCTCCTTCACCCTTTCGGCATCTTCAAGCTCAAACTTTCTGTAGATATCTCTCAAATCGTTATAGAGCTCTTTATTAAAGTCGCTTAACTGTGGCAGAGGCTGCTCACAAAGTGCTATAAAATACTCCACCTCAACCAAAACACGATAGCGGATTAAGGCATACTCAGAGAAGTATAGTGCCAATACATCAACTTTATTTCTGTAACGGCCGTCAACCGGAGATATTGCTGTAAGTAATTGTAAGTTCGTACTCATAACTCATTGCTTTTTTAAGGAAATACAAAAGTAGCAATTTTTGAGTAACTGTTATTGTGAGCAGATGGAATTTTACTTCGACTCCGCTCTGGAAAGTTAAAGGTTAGGCTATACCATCTGGCAAAGTGCAAAATTTATAGCAAATATTGAAAACGTATTAGACGGGTACAAAGAACCTTATTCGCAGGATTATACACTGGCATGTATTGACGAGTCGCCAAAACAATTGATTGGCGAAACAACTCTTCATTTTAAAAATTATATATTTGAGCTATAAATAAAAAAATATGGCTTTCTTCCATCCAGTGGAGATGGTTCATAGACTTTTGTTATTGCCGATACTGAGGAGATATTGGTGTTAGAGATATTTGGCGTTGGCTGCGGCTAGAATCCCGAAAGCGGTATGCCGGGAGCGATATGGGCAACGCAGCAGTTACCTGAAGATAAGGCCACCGTTATTCCTAAATGAAAAAGAACACCGGTTAAGATTGGAGAGGAGTAGGCTTAAGTAATCAGTAAAGAATATCACACATTTTAGGATTTTAAATCTGGTAGGTGTATGGAAATAAAAAAATTAATAATATGAAAAGATTAAAATTAGGCATGATAGGTGGAGGAATAGGTGCATTTATTGGAGATGCCCATCGCCGTGCTTCAAGAATAAGTAACGAATACACACTACTGGGCGGAGTATTTGATGTGGATTACGAACGCAATAAAGAGTTTGCTCAACTCGAGGAGATATCCCCCGACAGATGCTACCGGGATATTGATGCGTTTGTTGCCGGAGAGTTGGCACTACCTGAGGATAAGCGTATTGAGGTTGTTTCAATAGTTACACCCAACTTTCTGCACTATCACTTTGCTAAGAAGCTTATTGAAAACAGCTTTAACGTCATTTGTGAAAAACCGATGACACTTACTGTTGAAGAGGCTGAAGAGCTTGTCCGTTTGGTTGAAGAGAAAAATGTAACATTTGCACTTACTCATACATACACCGGATATCCAATGGTTCGTCATATGAAAGAGCTGATTAAATCAGGTATTCTAGGAACTATCCAGCGGGTAGATGCTCAATACTATCAGGGGTGGATTAACACTCTTATTCACGGTAACGAGAGCCGCATAACCGGCGTTTGGCGTTTAAACCCCGAGTATGCCGGGGTAAGTAGCTGCATGGGTGATATTGGTATTCATGCCTTTAACCTTATTGAATATACAACAGGCCTGAAAGTTGAAAAGGTTCTTTCCGACCTTAACTCAATTAAGGATGATGTTGAACTTGATCTGGATGGCACTGTTCTCTTGAGGTTTGAAGATAATCTGAAAGGTGTTATTCGTGCAACACAGGTAGCTGCCGGCGAGGAAAACAACCTCAATATTGCAGTCTATGGCTCCAAAGCATCGCTAAAATGGGAGCAGGAGAATCCAAACTACCTCTATCTGATTAGCGATACTGAGCCAACAAAAATCTACAAGCCTGCACACACCTACAACTCCGACTTTGCAGAAGCAAGTCATGTTATGCCTGCCGGACACCCCGAAGGAATATACGAAGCGCTGGGTAACATCTACAAAGGAGTTGCAAAAGCTATAAAAGGAGAAGAGGGTTTCGATGGGGAATTCCCTACCGTGTACGATGGTGTGAGAGGTATGAAGTTTGTTCACAGCGTAGTGAAATCAAATAAAAGCGGTAACAGTTGGGTAGAGTTGAAGTAGAAATTAAGCAATAAGAAGACGCTATAACAAGGAATGAATCTGGTTATATTTAGGATTGAAATTCTATGCTAACAACACCTCTGCTGGTATCTTCAATCCTTTATAGATCGACTTAACCATTTTAAGAGTTAGTTTTCTTCTTCCATTAAGAATCTCACTTACCCGGCTTTGGCTTCCAAGATATTTTACCATATCTGCTTTAGTCATATCCATTTGCTCCATTCTCAACTTTATAACATCAATTACTAAACAAAATTGATTAAATTTGTCGTATATCAACATTAACTGTAAAGTATGCTATCCGTAATCATACCCATATACAACGAAGAGTCACTGATTGATGAATTGGTGATTAGGATTACAAGCACCTTAAAGGGTATTGGGGAGAGTTACGAGATTATTTTTGTTGATGACGGCAGCTCTGATAAATCAGTTGAACTGCTACTTAAAAAGAGAGATGAAGACACTAACATTAAAATAGTATCCCTCTCCCGGAATTTCGGGCATCAGGCTGCACTAACAGCCGGACTGGAATATTCGAAAGGAGATTACATTACCATTCTTGATGGTGACCTGCAAGATCCACCCGAACTGATGGCTGAGATGTACAGCTCTTTAATCACAGGTGAGTACGATGTTGCAATTGGTTACCGTAAAAAGCGTAACACTGACAATAAGAAGCGTCGTGTGATGACAAGGATTTTTCACTACATATTCAGCCGGATTAGTAATCTGGAAGATATTGAGCACACAGGCCACTTTTCAATGATGACAAGAAAGGCGGTTGATGCTCTTTTGTCGATGACTGAGAAATCAAGGTATCTACCCGGACTAAGAAGTTTCATAGGCTTTCGTCAGATTAAGATTGAGTACACACGGCAGGCTCGTTCCTCCGGAGAGTCAAAAATGAAACTTCGACAGCTTATCCGTTTGGCAGCAGATGCTATGTTTGCTTTTTCCAGGATTCCTATACGCTTCTGCCTGACTCTTGGTCTTTCGGGTGTTGCGATATTCTTGTTCGTGGGCGTGTATGTCATTGTCTCTAAGGTTGCTGGCTGGGCTCCTATAGGTTGGTCCTCAACACTAATTAGTATCTATTTTCTGGGGTCTGTACAGCTCACATTTCTAGGGATATTGGGCGAATACCTCTTCCGTATCTATAAAGAGTCGCAAAACAGACCGCTCTATTTTGTGAAAGAGGTGTTTGAATGAAAAGCCCCCCTAATCCCGGGGGGACAAACTAGTTTTTTAATAATTAATGGAAAAGAGAGGGAAGAACATAGTAAAAGATAAAACCATTAGTATACCGAAAAATAATTATACATTTTTCCGAAAAAATTGGTGGCCACTTCTCTTTTGGCTTCTTCTACTCGGTGCATTTATCAGGCTCAGCCTTGATGCCGGCATTTCAGGTGATGAATACCTGCATCTAAATCAGTCGTACAAAGTGATGGACTACTACAAATCATTGGGTAAAGACAAGTCGGCACTGCATACGCCCAAAACATTCCTTAAATACTACGGTCAGTCGTACGACAATGCTGCCACGCTAATCAGTGAAATTTTTAGTATTGATGATATCTTTACTCTACGGCATATCCTAAATGTTTTTGCAGCCTGGCTAACTCTCCTTTTCACCTTTCTCACAGCACGTGAGTTGAGCAACAGAAGGACTGCTATTTTCGCCGTAATTTTGCTACTCCTCTCCCCTCGCTTTATCGGCCACTCATTCAACAACCTAAAAGATATCCCTTTTGCACTGGGGTTTATTGCTTCACTATATTTCATACTCAAATACCTGAAAAATTTGAGAAACTCCCCTAACATTGTCAAGGCCGGACTAATTACTGTGATTGCCTTTACTCTGAGCATCAGACCGGCAGGAGTATTGATAATAATTTATCTCTGGATATTTGTTTCGATACGTATACTACAACAGGGTAAAATAAATTTCAAAGAGATATGGCAAGAGGCTATTCCGCTATTTTTCATCTCACTTACAGGCTATTTTGCAGGCCTCCTCTTCTGGCCATACGCACTGGAAAACCCACTGTGGCATCCAATAGAGTCAACCATTGTAATGACAGATTACTACATAACTATTCGTCAGCTATTTGAAGGTACTCTCTACTGGTCCGACCAGCTGCCCTGGTACTATCTTATCAAATATATTGCAATCACTATCCCCGTTGCAGTTATTACGGGTGCTACAATAAGCCTCTTCTATTTTAAAAAGTATCTCTTAAAAAAAAGCGACTCCTTACCCCTTGCAATACTTCTGTTCTTCACACTATTTCCAATACTCTTTATCCTGATAAAATCATCCAACGTATACGGAGCATGGCGTCATGTACTTTTCATCTACCCTCCACTTGTGATAATTTCAGCCTTAGGTTACAACTGGGCTGCAGAAAGAGTTAAAAACAAAGCATCAAAGTATGTACTTGCCACAATTGCATTGCTTATTCTGTCTGAGCCTGTTATCTTCATGGTAAGAAACCACCCATACGAAATTGTATACTTCAACCCATTAATCGGAGGAATTAAAGGGGCGATCGGCAATGACGAGATGGATTACTACTACCACTCAACCCGTGAAGCTTCTGAAAAACTAATAGAGTATATTCAAACCCACAACGAAGATAGTGTTATTGTTGCGGGCAATTTTGAGACTGCCTGGTTTTTCAGAGATTTCCCGGCTGTAGTTAAAAACATCTACACCCCCTACTACTACAAAAATAGCAAGAACTGGGATTACAATATTATCACTGCTGCCTACATGACTCCCTTCTCTCTGCAACCGGAAAGATGGCCTCCCCCAAATACTATTTTCACAATTGATGTTGACAAAGTCCCAATTTGTGCTGTGCTTAAACGTGAGACTAAAAACGACTGGAGGGCAATAGAGTTAATTGAAGAGGGAGAAACAGATAGTGCTATAGTTATGCTACAGGGGGTGATAGATGACTATCCCAATAACGAAACTGCATATCTTGAGTTGGGAAAAGTATATCTTAATATGGCAAAATATTTGCTAGCTAAAGAGACGTTTATGAAATGTTTGAAGGTTTTACCCACCTATGAACCGGCATACTATTATCTTGCCGAAGCACAGTTTAAAATGGAGAAAAAGGAGGCTGCCATTCAAACATTAAAAAAATTATTGACTATAAATTC
>Ga0256831_1002301_pt1 | contig 10021 bp, 11 predicted proteins | sample 132544metaG_FD_189087 | JGI IMG/M metagenome (GOLD analysis project Ga0256831, IMG submission 189087) | Hydrothermal vent microbial communities from Lau Basin, Pacific Ocean - 132-544 | ecosystem: Environmental > Aquatic > Marine > Hydrothermal vents | place: Pacific Ocean: Lau Basin | collected...
GGTTTTTCCTTTGAGAACGACTTCTTCGGGTGATTGTTTTCCGCAAGAAATAAAAACAATGGATAAGAATAGAAGTAATAAAGATGTTTTCTTCAAGAAATCTTTATAAAACGAAGAATTATCATATTGAATTTGCCACGACGAAGATGGAAAGCCGACCGAAACATCTCTAAACTTGGTATAATTACCGATTCTGAGATTCTTCTCCCGCCAAGGCGGGATCAGAATGACATATTGCAGATTATGCAAAATTTTCTTCAAAATTTGCCTTTTATTTTCTCCAACGCCAGTTATCGTAATAATCCCAACTAAACACGGCGTTTAATTCTTCAAGTTCTTTTGTCTTTTCATTCAGATTTGCTTTAACTACGTCGCCAATCGAGAGTAAACCGATAATTTTTCCATCCTTCACGATAAAAAGATGACGAAGTTTTTTCCCGAGGAATTTATCCATCAGCGTATAGATACTCTCGTCGTAATTTGCGGTAATTAAATTCTTCTGCATCAGTTCTCTGATAGGAGTTATTTTACAGTCGTAAGAATCATCAGCAATATTATGAAGCAAATCCCTTTCTGTCCAAATACCGACATATTCATCGCCCTCTTTTATGGCGATACCGCCGATGTTTTTCTCGGTCATTATTTTGACGGCTTCATTTATTAAGGTGTCGGGAGTTACGGAAATTATTTCAGTCCCTTTTTCTTTCAGTAGATCTTCTGCTGTTTTCATATAAACTCCTAAATATTTATAAAAAGTGCCCTTTGTATAACCTAAAATTGTCATATTGAGTTCGCCATACTTGCCTCAACTGCTTTTCGTTGGGGGCAAAGGTGGAAGCCGTCCGAAATATCTCTAAATTTGGTCTAATTACAGGTTTTGAGATTCTTTCCGCCAAGGCGGATCCGCTTCGCTCCATTCAGAATGACAAATAATTTGGTTATGCAAAGCCTTCACATAAAGAGCTTGTTTTCACAAGCTCAAATTGATTAACTGCCAAAATCATCGTATAGAATGTTTTCTTTTTCCACGCCCAAATCATCAAGCATCTTGGTAACGGCGCTAATCATCAGCGGCGGACCGCAGAGATAATATTCGCAGTCTTCCGGCGCGGGATGATCTTTAAGATAAGTATCGTAAAGCACCTGATGAATAAATCCGACTTTCCCCGTCCAATTATCTTCGGGAAGCGGTTCGGATAACGCGAGATACCACTTAAAGTTGGGATGCTCTTCCTGAAGTTTATCAAATTCTTCGACGTAAAACGCTTCGCGAAGACTCCGCGCTCCGTACCAGAAGGACATTTTCCGTTTGCTGTTTAAGCGCTTAAGCTGATCAAAAATATGGGAACGCATCGGAGCCATTCCCGCGCCGCCGCCGATAAATATCATTTCGTTGTCGGTATCGCGCGCGAAAAATTCTCCGTAAGGACCGGAAATCGTAACCTTATCGCCCGGCTTCAGACTGAAAATATAGGAAGACATTTGTCCCGGGGGAACGTCCGGCATTCTCGGCGGAGGCGTTGCAATACGGACGTTCAGCATTATCATCCCTTTCTCGAGAGGATAATTTGCCATTGAGTAAGCGCGAACAATCGGCTCGTCAACTTTTGATACATAACGCCACAAATTAAATTTATCCCAATCGGGTCTGTACTGCTCTTCAATATCAAAATCTTTGTAGTAAACCGTATGAGGCGGAGCTTCAATCTGAATATATCCTCCGGCGCGGAATTCCACGTTTTCGCCTTCGGGCAAATCAAGAATAAGTTCCTTGATAAACGTCGCGACGTTTCTGTTGGAACGAACCGTACATTCCCATTTCCGGATATCAAATATCTCGGCGGGAATCTCAATTTTCAGATTCTGCTTAACGGCAACTTGGCATGAAAGTCTGTACCCTTCTCTAATCTGAGTCCGGGTAAGTTTCCCTTTTTCGGTCGGAAGCACATCGCCGCCTCCTTCTTTTACAACCAACTTGCATTCGCCGCAAGTACCCTGCCCGCCGCATGCCGAGGGGACGTAAATTCCTTTATCGGCTAAGGCAAAAAGAAGTTTTGAACCGACAGGCACCTTTACCGATTTTTCGGGATCATCATTAATATTGATTTCAACTTCCCCGCTTGAAACCAGCTTTGATTTAGCCAGTAAAATTATCAATACCAGAGCGATAACTATTATGATGAATAGCGCCACTCCCAATATTATTAAACTAATTCCTTCCATTCATTTTCCTCTAAAGTTGAATTCCCGAAAAGAGCATAAATGCCATAGCCATTAAACCTGCTGTGATAAATGTGAGTCCCAGACCGCGCAAAGCCTTCGGTGGATTACTGTATTTCAATCGTTCCCTGATGCCGGCAAGCGCAATAATTGCCAATGCCCAGCCGATTCCCGACCCGAAACCGTAAACAACGCTTTCTCCGAAAGTATAATTTCTTTCTACCATAAATAAGGAACCGCCCATAATCGCGCAGTTTACCGTAATCAGCGGAAGAAATATTCCAAGCGCATTATAAAGCGACGGCACAAACTTATCGAGAAACATCTCCAAAATCTGTACGATTGCGGCAATAACGCCAATGTAGGTTATGTATCCCAAAAAGCTCAAGTCAACATCCGGTAAACCAACCCACGAAAGAGCGCCTTCCTTCAGAACATTTGTGTAAATTAAGTTATTTACGGGAACCGTAATCGCCTGAACGACAACGACGGCTATTCCCAAACCGATTGCGGTTTCAACTCTCTTGGAAACTCCGAGGAACGTGCACATTCCCAGGAAGAAGGCAAGAGCCATATTTTCAATGAAAATAGATTTTACGAATAAACTCAGATAATGCTCAAACATATCAATCGCTCTCTCTTTGTTCTGGTTTAAAAGTACGAATTACCCAAATCAGCAATCCGATTAAGAAGAATGCGCTCGGAGGCATTAAAAGCAATCCGTTGGTCGTGTACCATCCGCCGTTGGAAACAGAAGGTAAAATGGAAATTCCGAAAAGCGTTCCCGAGCCGAACAGTTCACGGAAAAATCCTACCGTAAGAAGAATAAAACTGTATCCCAATCCGTTTCCGATTCCATCGAGAAAACTTTCCACGGGAGGATTTTTTAACGCGTATGCTTCGGCGCGCCCCATAACAATACAGTTAGTAATAATCAAACCGACATAAACCGAAAGCTGCTTGCTGATTTCAAAAGCGAAAGCGCGGATAAGTTGGTCGGCAATAATTACAAGCGATGCGATAATCGTCATCTCAACAAGAATACGAATGCTGCTTGGAACATGCTTGCGAATAAGACTTACAAAAAAGTTTGAAAAAGCCGTTACAAGAGTTACGGCAAGAGCCATAACCACAGCCGTTTCCATTTTGGAAGTAACGGCAAGAGCCGAGCAAATTCCAAGAATTTGAAGCGCAATCGGGTTATTCTTAAAAACCGGATCGAATAAAATTTCTTTATAACTTAGTTTTTTACTCATGTTTTTTACCTCTTAAATTTTCCAGATACGGAAGGTAGCCGTTTTTACCGAGCCAGAAATGCACCAAGTTATTCACTCCACGTGTTGTAAGCGTAGCCCCGGAAAGTCCGTCAATTGTATATTTTGCACGAGGGTCGTTAGGACTAACTTTTCCTTTAATCACCTGCAGAATCGGACGCCCGGTCGAATCGTATGCCTGCTTCCCTACCCACAAAGCTCTCCATTTCGGATTTTCAACCTCGCCGCCGAGACCGGGAGTTTCTCCCTGATCGTAAAAGGTAAGTCCTTTAACCGTATGAAGATCTTTATCCAAAGCAAGTAAACCGTACATTGTGGACCATAAACCTTTTCCGTAAATCGGTAAAATATATTCGGAAAGTTTTCCGTTTTTAATCACCTTGTAAACAACCATATATTTCGGCATTCTTTTAATTCCGGCAATATCTTCATTCGAAGGAATTGCTTCGCCGTATGTTTTACTGTCTGCGAGAGACTTTATATCAAAATCATCGGGGTTTAATTCTTTTGTATATTTTTCTTCGGGAATAACCGCGCCTGTTTTCAAGTTAATAATTTCAGGCTTAATGTGTTCTTCATAGACTTTATTAAAATCGGGACTTTCGCTATCAAACCCGCCGACGTCAAGAATATTACGCACCATATCCGCTTTTTTGTTCGCTACCTGGATAGGCTTTAATTCCACCGCGGCGGTCGATACAAAAATCGAGGCGACAGCACAAACTCCCAAAGCGACGCCAATCGTTTTCTTTACACTATCAGACGACATTTCTTAACTGTCTCCTTTTGATATTTGCATTTATGAAAATCTTGTCGATAATCGGAGCAAAAACGTTTCCGAATAATATTGCCAGCATCATTCCTTCGGGAAATGCGGGATTTACAACCCTGACAAGCACAACCATCACTCCGATTAATAATCCGTACCAAAACTGACCTTGTTTGGTAACCGCGGCGCTCACAGGATCGGTCGCCATAAAAACCGTTCCGAATGCGAATCCGCCGAGCACCAAATGCCAAAGCGGAGTAACTTCAAACATCGGATTGGTCGTACTGCCGATTAGGTTAAAGGTAAACGCCATTGCAGCCATTCCGATAAGTATGCTCAGCATTATCCGCCACGATGCCACTCCGGTGTAAAGGAGAAACGCGGCGCCTATTAATATCGCCAGAGTTGAGGTTTCTCCCATCGAACCTGGAATTAAACCGATAAAAGCGTTCCACCATGTTACGCCGGCGTGAGCCAAACCCCCTTCGGCTAATTTTGCCAAAGGAGTAGCTTTGCTTAATCCGTCAACCGCAACCCAAACTTTATCGCCCGAAATCGCAGCCGGATAAGCAAAAAAGAGAAACGCGCGTCCGACAAGAGCCGGATTCAGAACGTTCATTCCCACGCCTCCGAAAACTTCCTTGCCGAAAACAACGCCGAACGAAATTCCGAGAGCGACTTCCCAATATGGCATGCTGGCTGGAACAATCAGCGGGAAAAGAAGACTTGTAACAAAAAAGCCTTCGTTAATTTCATGCCCGCGGATAACCGCGAAAAGGACTTCCCAAAAACCGCCCGCTACAAGTGTAACAAGGTAAAGAGGCAGAAAATGGAAAAATCCCAAAAGAACATCGCTCCAAAAGTTCGAGGCGTCAAACGGAAGTCCGAGCGAAGCAAGCAAACTTCCCTGCCAAGTTCCGGGATCAGCCGCGCCTGAAGAAGCGACGGACAAATTTATCTGATATCCCGTATTATAAAGAGCCATAAAAACAGCCGGCAGCAGCGCAATAACCACAGTCGTCATCGTCTTCTTTAAATCAATTGCGTCCCTGACAAATGTCGGAGATTTTGTGTTTTCTCCTCCGGAATAAAGGAAAGTTTCTATGGCTTCAAAGAGAGGAAAATATTTTTTAAGTTTTCCTTCCTTAAACTCTTTTTCATGTTTATCAAAAAAACTACGTAAGCTCACTATCCTTCCTTCTCAATTGTAGTTAATAGATTTCTTAAATTAACGCCGTGTTCGATTTTAGATTGGCAAACAAATGTACAAAGAGCCAAATCTTCCTCGTCAAGTTCAAGAGCGCCAAGCTTTTCGGACTCCTCGACGTCGCCGACGGCTAACATTCTCAGTAAAAATGTGGGTAAAATATCAAGAGGCATAACGGCTTCGTAAGTTCCGATTGGGACGATTGCTCTTTTACCGCCGTTTAACGCCATTGTTAAATTGTATTTTTTCTTGGGAGTAAGCGCCGAAAGAAGAATATTTTTAACCGAGAAAAGTTTCGGCGTTGGAATTGCCCAGCCGAGCAGGCGCTTTTCGCGATCTTCTTTTAATATTGATATCTGTTTATGAAAGCGTCCCAGATATTCCACTTCATTTTCGGCAATTCGTCCGTTCAATACGGAACCGGAAATAACCTTAACATCGGAAGACAAATCCGCTTCTCCGGAAACCAATTCGGAAACATTTGCTCCGAGCGAAGTTTTAATCAATCTCGGATTTTTCGCCATCGGTCCCGCGATTGAAATCACGCGCGAAGTATCAAGTTTTCCGGTCAAAAACAAAGCTCCGATTGCAGCCACATCCTCGGCGTCGATATACCAAACGGTTTTGTTCGCTCCCACAGGATCAATAAAGTGAATATGCGTTCCCGGCAATCCGGCGGGATGAGGGCCTGAAAACTCAAAACCTTTTATCTTTTCGTTTTCTTCAATCGTAAAATTATCTTTCGGTGATTTTACAATATTAATATTGCCGTCGGTAAATTTTTCAACTACGGCAACGCCCGCTTTGAAAAACTCTTCCTTCCCTTCAAGAACTTTAGTCATCGAAGGAGCATGCGGATTTGTATCCATCATGTTGATGAATATCGAATGAGGAACGGTTTCGGGATTTGCAATTTTGGAAAACGGGCGCGTTTTAAATGCAACCCAAAGTCCCGAAGCAAGAACCTCGGACATCGCTTTCTCTTTATCGAGAGATTTTATTTGATCAAGCGAGAAAGAGTCGAAAGTAACTTCATCGTTTCCTTCCTTTTCGATTATCATCGATAAAAATTTTCTCTTTGCTCCACGATTAACCGCGACAACTTTTCCCGAAACAGGGGAAGTGAAATTAACGGCGGGGAATTTTTTCGCCGTAAAAAGAGCTTCACCTTTTTTTACGGAATCGCCTTCTTTCTTAATGATTGTCGGCTTCATTCCAACATAGTCGTCCCCGACAATCGCGTACCTTGCGGTAAACTTTTCCTCCGATATTTTCTGCTCCGGTGCACCGGCGAGGGGAATGTCGAGTCCTTTCTTAATCTTATATTTTTCCATGGGTAATAATTTATTTTTAAATTGAGTTATAAAATATCAAAATAGAATTTCAGAATCTACCTATTTTTTGAATCGCGCATCAAAAAAACATATACACTATAGCATTGAAACATAAATCCTTCCCGCAAAATTTCGGGGCACGTGTTATTTATGTAAAAATATTTCAGGACAAGACATTCTTAATTCTTCATTCTTCATTCTTAATTCCCAATTCCTAATCCGCTTCCAACTAAAAACTGTTGAGACAAACTCTGCGGACTATCTTCAGCCCAAAATATTTTGCACTTCGTTTGCAAATAACCGGAAAAATCAATAACTTATTTTTATAAAACAAAGACGGTTAATTGGGCAACAATTTATTAATATATTCAGGTTCAAAAAACTCATCATTGAGTGTGAAAAAAAGTTTTCTTACTTCTCCTTCCGGTTTATGTTACTTATATCAATTTGGGATTAACACATAAAAAAACGAACGATTTAATTTGATAAAAATACAATTAAATAGCGATCATAGAACCGTATTAAATCCCCATGGATTTATGGCGGAAATGGTTTCGTATTTGTCCCTCAAATGCGAGGCAACAAAATTTTATCCCGTAGAAATAAACGGGATAAAATTCTTTAAAGTTATGCAAAGTTTTCTAACACATAACATCGGTTAATCTATTGAAGGGAAAGTTTATGACAAGCAGAATTATCGAACGTGCCGTTATAACGCTTGACGAATCTCAAAAAAAAATGGTCGCATCCGGCTGGGGAAAAGGAGCAATTGAAAACGCTGTTGTTGAAAAAATAACTTACCTTTCCGATGGACTGAAAGTAAAGGGCTACATCGCCTATCCGAAAAAAGAGAGTGAAAAATATCCCTGCATTATTTGGAACAGAGGAGGCTTGGGAGAACTCGGAGTAATTGATTCTTTTAACGCACAGGGAATTTTCGGACTAATCGCCAGCTGGGGCTACGTTGTATTTGCATCGCAATACAGAGGAAACGACGGCAGCGACGGCAGAGAGGAATTCGGCGGAAACGACTTAAACGACGTTCTGAACCTTATGCCGCTTGCCGAGGAAATCCCGGGAGCCGACGCAAGTCGCTGGGGAGTTGAAGGCTGGAGCCGGGGCGGGTTAATGACTTACCTTCTGCTGATGAAAACCGACATTTTCAAAGCGGCGGTTACCGTCGGAGGCGTTTCAAATTTACACTGTGAAAAAAAACAGAGCAAATTTATCGAGCAGCTTGTTAAACGAACTTTCGGAAATCTCTCCGACGAGCAGAAAGAACGCTTCTGCAATGAACGCTCAGTTATTAACTTTGCTGAAAAAATCACCGCGAAAACTCCACTTTTAATTGTACACGGCACAGCGGACGATCGAGTGCCGGTTGAGGATTCGATTGAACTTTCGCGCATATTATTGAAGAACAGAACAAATTTAAAACTCCTTCTCTTTGAAGAAGGAACGCATTTTCTCAGAGATCACAAGGAAGAACTTAACCGCGTCAGAAAGGATTGGTTCGATAAATTTTTGAAGAATAACAAATAAGAGGAAATAAAATGGCAAGAAGAGCAAAAAAATATTGGCTGATGAAATCGGAGCCGAACGCTTACTCCATAGATGATTTGGAACGGGACGGCTACACTTACTGGGACGGCGTACGAAATTACCAAGCCCGAAACTTTATGCGGGATGAAATGAAAATCGGCGACAGAGTAATTTTTTATCACAGCAACACCGAGCCCCCCGCGGCAGTCGGGATTGCCGAAGTCGTTAAAGAAAGCTATCCTGATTTTTCCGCATTCGACCCGAAGGACAAACACTTCGATCCGAAAAGCAAAGAGGAAAAGCCGACTTGGTACATGGTGGACATCAAATTTGTTAAGAAGTTTAAGAAAATCGTTCCGCTTCAGGAGATGAAACAAAATCCCAAATTGCAGGATATGAAACTTGTTCAGCGCGGTAACCGATTATCCGTAATGCCGATCACTAAAGAGGAGTTTGATGAAATTGTGCGGATGAGTAGATAATATTACTATTGGGAACCTTTATTTCTAATAACCACTATTAGAGACCTTTGCATAACCTACTTTATAAGTCATTCTGAATGAAGCGAAGCGGAATGAAGAATCTCAGGACCAGTAATTTTACCGAATTTAGAGATATTTCGGACGGCTTGCACCGTCCTCAATATAACAACTTTAGATTATACAAAGGCCCCTATTAATAAATGTTTTTTTAACGATATTTTCCGAGCAATCTACCAATCAATATAAATTACGGATTGTCTTAAGTTTGGTAAAAGTTGTTATGCCCTCTCTTTCCTTCTAAAAGGCTTAACTTTATTAATTGAATCTTTTTTCTTATTGGATATTTTAAAAATATCATATTGATTCTGAAGATTTAGCCAAAGTTCAACACTTGTTCCAAAAAATCTTGACAACTTAATTGCCATTTCTGTGCTAATACTTCTCTTTTCATTAACAATTTCATTTATTGTTCGAAAAGTAGTTCCCAGCGCTGAAGCTAATTCTGTCTGGGATAAGTTCATTTCGTCCAAAAAATCTTCTTTTAATATTTGCCCCGGATGTGTCGGAGACCTTTTTAATTTAATCATCTTATTTTCCTTTTTAATGATAATCCGTTATTGTAACATTTGAAGCATTGGAGTCCTCAAAAGAAAAAATTATTCTGTATTGCTTGTTAATTCTGATACTATATTGATTTTTAAAATTTCCTTTTAGCATTTCAAGTCTGTTGCCGGGCGGAACTCTCAAATCGTTAATATTTTTTGCAGCATTTAAGTAATCAAGTTTCCTTAATGCAATTTTAATGATAGATTGCGGATATTTTTTTGACTTACCTGTAATATAAAATTTTTCCGTATCCTTATTCCCAAATCCTACAATCATATTACCTTATAACGCTTGATGTTATACTGCAATAATAATAATTTATCGGAAAATAACAAAATTTAGATATGACATACCGCAGCAAGCCGCAATCCGCCGTGGCGAACGAATGATGAATTTTGAATTAAGAGCTTTACTGCAAAAATTTCTTAACAAATAGAACAAGATTTTGGTTGTAATACTATACGTTTTTGCAATGGCAAAAAAGCCGACAAAAGTCGGGAGTTACAAACCGTGTAATGGTTTCACAAATAAAAATTGATTCGAATAATGATACTGTAAATAGAAATACTTGGGAAAATATTTTTTGG
>Ga0256831_1002302_pt1 | contig 10021 bp, 4 predicted proteins | sample 132544metaG_FD_189087 | JGI IMG/M metagenome (GOLD analysis project Ga0256831, IMG submission 189087) | Hydrothermal vent microbial communities from Lau Basin, Pacific Ocean - 132-544 | ecosystem: Environmental > Aquatic > Marine > Hydrothermal vents | place: Pacific Ocean: Lau Basin | collected...
TCTACGGAGCGGTCCTGGAGGCGGACCGGAAGGGGGCGGACCGGGACGGGCGCTTCGGGCCCGCCCTGGCCCAGGCCTACAACCACATGATCCTTCCCCTTGCGCCGAGGCGTGACAAGGAGATCCAGGTCTCTTGGGGACTTCGGGATTTCAAAAACCGCTTCGGCCGGAAGAGCCGGGGCCTCTGGCTTCCCGAGACGGCCGCCGACACCGAGACCCTGGAGGTGGCGGCCCGCTCGGGGGTGGAGTTCGTGATCCTGGCCTCCCATCAGGTGGTCCTCCCATCGGGAGAAGAGGCCGATCCGGGAAAGGCATGGCGCATTCCCCTGCCCGGGGGAAAATCCCCTGCCTGCTTTCTCATCGACCCGGAACTCTTCCAGGGACTCACCTTCCGGGGCCTGGCCGGAAAAGGCGGGGAGCTGGCCGGCCTCTGGGCATCGAAAGCGGTTCGCCGCAAAGATGGCATCCTGCTCGCCGCCGTGGACGGGGAGTATTTCGGCCACCACACCCGGAAGGGGCCGGCCGAACTGGACCGGGCCTTTTCCCTCCTGGAAGACAAAGGGATCGAAAGAGTCCTTCCGGCCCGCTTCCTCCACGAGGAAGGAACGGCCGGGGAGGCCCGGCTCGAGGAAAACACGAGCTGGAGCTGTCCCCACGGGGTGGAGCGCTGGAGAGGGCACTGCGGGTGCCGGGCCGGGGGCCCCGCCTCGTGGCGCCAGGACTGGAAGGCCCCCTTGCGCGAGGCCCTGGAAAGACTCCGGGAAGAGGCGGCCCGGATCTGGGAGGAAGAAGCCCCCGCCCTCCTGGCCGACCCCCGGGCGGCTCTTTTCCAAGGGGTGGACCTCTTCCCGGCCTATCCCCCGGAAAAGGTCGAGGCCTGGCTGGCCTCCTGTGGAAAGCCCCGCCTCTCGCCGCGGGAGAGGGAGCGGGCCCTCCTCCTCTTGGAGGTCCAGCGGCTCACCCTCTTTTCGCTTACGAGCTGCGGCTTCTTCTTCGACGACCTGACCGGCCTGGAGCCGGTCCAGAACCTGCGCTTCGCCAAGCGGGCCATGGAAATCCTGGAAAAGCTCGGGAGAACCGAGGGCGTCCGGGGGCCCTTCATCGAGACCTTGGCCCGGGCAAGGTCCAACCAGCCGGGCCGTCCCGACGGGAAGACCATCTTCGCCCGCCTGGGGCCCGGCTGAAATCCTGTCCCCCCAGGCGGGCGGCTTTGTTAAGGTGAGGGATCCCGACCCGAACCCAGGAGAAGCCCATGTTGCCTGTCCTCGCCTTTCTCTTCCTCCCTCTTCTCCCATCCTCCGCCCCCCCCAAGACCCCGGCGGCCCGGACCTACCTGGTCAACCTGGCCGTCCCGGAGAACACCCGCTCCATGGACGGGATCCGCCTGAAGACGGGTGGCCCCAAAACCCTGACCGACGGAGACCCGGCCACGATCTGGCGCAAACTTCCCTTCCCCGGGGAGTTCGTGATTCTTACCCGCTTCCCGGAGCCCAAACTCGTGGAGTGGGTCTGGATCCGCGCCGAGGAGCCTTCCACCAGCGCCCCCCGCTCCATCGAGGTCCTGGCCGACGGCGCCCGGGCCGGGACTTTCCGGAACATCTCCTACGACGAACACGGAATCGCCCTCCTCCGGATCCCTCCCGGAAAAGTCCGGGAACTGGAGGTCCGGATCTTCGCCTCCTACGGCCCGAGCCCGGGCATCCGGGACTACGGCCTCTTCGGCGAGGAGAAGAAGACCCTGACGCCCGACAGGGTGGCCCGCGGGGCCGAGGCGCCGGGCGGAAAGATCCACATGCTGCTCGTGGACCTGGGCGCGCCCAGGACCCTGGAGAAGATCGTGATCAAACACGGCGGATTCCGGGAAATCCCGGAATACAACACCAGCGTTTTCCGCGTCACGGGAAGCATGGAAAAGAAAGGCCCCTATACCCCACTCTTCGACTGGGTCCGGGGCAACCGGAAGAAGATCACGCGGCACTCCTTTCCCCCCAGGAAGGTCCGCTTCCTCCGCCTGGAGATCTCCAAGGCCGAGCAGGAAGGGAACGGGGCGGCCCGGATCTACGCCATCGAGGCCTACGACGCGTCGGGACACAACGTGGCCCTCGCCTCCAAGGGCGCCCGCGCCTGGGCGACCTCCACGACCAACCGCCGGGAACTGCCCCGTTTCGCCGTCGACGGCAGGGACGACACCAAGTGGTGCGGCCGGGTGGAAACCATCCGGCCCCTCCCCGGCATGGCCGCCATACGCTTCCTGCTTCTGCCGGGAAGGATCGGCTCTCTTCCCCTTGTCTCCCCCCTCCAGTGAGAAAGCGAGGAACGGTCACCATGAAAAACATTCTTTCCGCCGCCGCCCTCCTGTGCCTGCTTTCCTCTCTTCCTTCCCAGGAGAAGAAACCCGCCGGACAGCTTCCCCCCCTCTCCTCCTACAAGGTCCACCTTGTGGGCTACTCCCACATCGACCTCTCCTGGCTCTGGCGCAAGGAGGAGACCATCAATCTCGTCATCCCCCACACCTTCACCTCCGTCCTCTCCCTCATGAAAGAATTCCCAGGCTTCCACTTCACCATGAGCCAGGGCCAGGTCTACCAGTGGACCCGCAACTACCACCCGGACCTCTTCCACCGGATCCGGAAGATGGTGGCCAGGGGCAACTGGGAACCCATCTCCGGCTGGGTGGAAAACGACTGCAACCTGCCCGGCGGCGAATCCTTCATCCGCCAGTTCCTCTACGGCGCGAGGGAAATGGAGAAGGACTTCGGGAAAAGACCCTGGATCGCCATCTGCCCCGATTCCTTCGGCTACAACGGCAACATGCCCCAGCTTCTCAGGCATTCGGGCTTCTACCACTTCTATACCAGCAAGTTGAACTGGAACGACACCAACCCATTCCCCTACCGGCTCTTCTGGTGGAAAGGCATCGACGGGACCAGGGTCCTCACCCTTCAGAGCGTGGGCGGCTACGGCGAGAAGATCCGCGAGAGGCGCATCCTCAAACTCATCAAGCAGCACCGGGAACACCATCCATGGATCAAGGACGTGATGGTGGTCTACGGCGTGGGCGACCACGGGGGCGGGCCCACCAGGACGGACCTGCAGAACGCCGTCGCCCTCATGAAGAAACCGGGCTACCCCAAGCTCCGGTTCTCCAGCGTGAAAAACTATTTCCGCTCCGTCGTAGGCGAAGGGGAGAAGGCCATCGGCAGGCTCCCTGAGATGCGGGGGGAACTCTACCTCGAATACCACCGGGGAACCTATACCTCCCAGGAGATGATCAAGCGCTTCAACATGGAGAGCGAGGAGGCCCTCCTTTCGGCGGAAAAACTCTGCTCGATCGGCATGCTCTACGGCGGCCCCTGGCCCGTGGAGGACTTCCGCAAGTCATGGAAGCGCCACCTCCTCAACCAGATGCACGACATCCTTCCGGGCTCCAGCATCAAGCCCGTGTACGACGACGTGCAGGCCGACTACCTTCTCAATTTCCAGGCCGCGGCCCGGGCCCGCAGGGCCGCCATGACCGTCCTGGGCCGGCGCCTGCCCCGGACCCCCGGCGAGGCGACCCTGGCGCTCTGGAACCCCCTCTCCTGGGACCGGAGCGCCCTGGTCCATATCAGGCTTCCCCGGAAACTGGCCTGCGAAAAGGGCCCCTGGGTCCTCCAAGGCGAAGGCCTGAAGGCGCCCCTTGCCTGCCAGCCCTCCCTGCTCGAGCGGGACACCCTGGTCTGCAAGGTGGATGTCCCGGCCATGGGCTTCCGCGTCCTCGGCCTGGCCCGGGGGGAAGGCGCCGTCCCGGGACCGCCCCTTACGGTGGGCCAGTATTTCCTGGACAACGGCCTGGTCCACGTGGAGATCGACCCCTCCACGGGCAGACTCTCCCGGGTCCAGGACCTTCGCGACGGCAAGGAGATCCTGGCCGCCGGAAAGCAGGCGGGCTACCAGTTCTTCGACGACAGGCCCAAGCACTACGACGCCTGGAACCTGGGCCTCACCTACATCCGGGACCTGGACCGGCCCGAGAGCGTGGAAGTCGCGGAGAAGGGCCCCGTCGTCGCGACGATCAAAACGGTCCACCGCTATTCAAAATCGAAGTTCGTCACCCTCTACCGGCTCGTAAAGGGGGACCCCGACATCCATATCCGGTGCATCATCGACTGGCTGGAGGAGCGCAAGCTCGTGAAGTTCGCCTTCCCGCTCTCGGTGGACCCGGACAAGGCCACATTCGAGATCGCCTTCGGCGCCCTGGACCGCTCCACCCGCAGGAAGACCTCCTGGGAGAAGGCCCGCTACGAGGTCTCGGGGCTCGCCTTCGCCGACATGAGCAAGGACGGCTACGGCGCCGGGATCCTGACCCACGGACGGCACGGCTTCGACGCCCTCCACAACGTTCTCAGGGTGAGCCTCCTCAAGGCCCCGACATGGCCCGATCCCACGGCCGACAGGCACCGCCACGACCTGCGGCTCGCCCTGGTTCCCCACAAGGGGGACTGGAAGGACGCCGAGATGGGCAACCTCTCCCGGGAGTGGAACTGGCCCGTGCGCTGTTTCTTCGCGCCTGAGAGCCGTTGCGCCGCCGAGGCCCTTCCCGCCCGGATCTCCTTCTACTCCGTCACCCCGAGAAGGGTGATCCTGGAGGCCGTAAAGAGGGCCGAGGACCGGCCCACCTTCATCCTGAGGCTCTTCGAGTCCACGGGCCTCCCGGCCCGGAACGCGGCGATCCGCCTCCCCAAGAAGTGCGTCCAGTGGCGGCTCGTGAACGGCCTCGAGGAACCCCGGAATCCCGATCCCTACCATTGGGGCGGCGACGAAGGACTGGGAACGTGGCGGAAGGGTGGAAGCAGGGAGATTCACCTGGACTTCAAACCCTTCCAGATCCGGACGGTGGAAGTGGTGTTCTGAGGACGGCATGTTCCGCTCCGTCCTCTTCCAGGGTGCCGTCCTCTTCCTGGCCCTATCCGCCGGCGCCTGCGGGGGCCCCGTCTCCGGAAAGAAGGCCCCCATTTCCGTGAAAGCGCGTTTCTGCCGGGAGAAGAACGTAAAGGTCCTGGAGAAACTTGTGACCACACTGGCCGCATCCAAGGACCCGAGGGACCGGGAAGAGGCCCTCTGGGCGGTCCACGACCACCGGGGCAAGGTGGCGCTCCTGGCCGTCCGGGGCCTGGCCCGGGCCCGGGACCGCCGCCTCCTGCCCCACCTCTTCGACCGCCTCCGGGACCCTTCCGCGCCGGGGGAACTGCGCCTGGCCTGCCTGGACGCCCTCTTTTCCTTTCCTCCCTCCTTGTGGAGAGAGAGGTTGAAGGTCCTCCTTCCCGCCCTGGAGCCCGCCGGGCTCAGGAAGGCCGCCTCCGAGGTCCTGGACAGCCTGCCCGCCCAGGAATCCCATGAGCGCCCGTAAGGTCCTCGCATCCCCGGCCCGCCGCGGCCTTTGGCTCTTTCTTCTCCTGTTCCTCCCCGGGCTCCATCCGGCGGACGAAACGGACAACCACACATGGTTGAGCATCCGGCCCGGCGGAACGGTGGAGTTCAGGTGGCTTCTCCGGATCCGGCGGACACGCGCCATGGGGCTCCGGGACCGGATCGACGCCGACGGGGACATGGAATACACCAAAGAAGAAATCCACCGGACGGCCTTGGAAGTGGCACGGGCCGCAGTTCCCCTCTTGGATCTCTACGTGGACGGCCTGCCGCTCAAACTGAAACTGCTCGGCGCCCGGCTCTGGGGGGACGGGAAGGACGGGCTCTACGACGTGAACAACGAAATCCTCCTGGAAGCGCGCTTCCGCGCATCTTTCCCGCCCAAGCCCGGAACCCACGTCCTGATCTACAGGGACCGCAATTACCCGGCCCGGATCCTGCCGGGGCGGATGCACAAGGGAAACCTGGAGGGGGTGGAGGTCCTGAAGGCCGACTGGGACGCCTACCCGCCTTTCGTGGGGGCAAGGATCAAGTTCGTTCTCCCGAAAACCCATGCCGCGTCCAGGCCCGCTTCCAGACCGGCCTCCAAGCCCGCATCCAGACCGGCCTCCCGGCCCGCCTCCAGACCCTCACCCGAACATCGGCCCGGATGAACCCCCACACCCCCGATTCCTCCCTCCATCCCGGCCTTCCCCCGGGTCGCCGGAGGCGACCCGGGGGAAGGGGGACTCCTCACAAGGGTTCGTCCCCCCGCGAGGGCTACTTCAGGCGCACGCCCTTCTGGGAGTTCAGGAAAATCTGGTCCAGTTGTTTCCTGGCATCCCTCTGGAGGGAAAAATTCGCCTTGTTCGCGTTCTCCAGCATCTTTGTCTCCTGGGCGGCCTGAAGTCTGAAGACCTGCCGGCCCGCCCTCCGGTAGGGAGCACGGGAGGGCAGAAGCGGCGTCTTGCCCCTGTGGAAGGCGTATTCCTCCCCGGCCTTCACCAGGACGGTGGCCCGTCCCCGCACGCCTTCGGTGGAATACACCCCTCTCAGGTCGGTCTCCCCGGAGCGGAACTTCCCGTCCCCGTCGCCCACGATCTTCACGTAGGCCCCGGAGACGGGCTTGCCCTTCTCCATCACGTAGACCGAAACCCCTCCCGTCCGGGGATCCTCGCTCACCTTCAGCTCCAGGCCGCTTCGAAGCACAAGCCCCGAGGCCACCTGGTCCGAGGACTGGGCCACCAGGAGGTAGGCCCCCGGCTTCTCCAGGGGAAGGACCACCTTCCGGCTCCCCTCCCCCAGGAACCCGGCGCCCCCGAGTTTGGCCTTCACATCCTTGAAGGGACGGATCCCGGCGAGCTGCACCCCGCCGAGCCCGGAAAGCGAGCCCTGCAGGACATACAACCGCAACAGGTCCACCCGGTAGAGCCGAATCTCGCATTCCTTCAGGTTTCTCCAGGAGAGATTCACATCTCCGGGGACCCCGGGCTTCAACACCGTCACCTCCGGGACCTTCAGAACCTTCTTCTCCAGGAAGGACAGGTTTTCCGCCGCGTCCGGGAAACGGTCCTTCACCATCCCGTAGTATTTCTCCGCCTCGGCCCTGTGGCCCAGGGCGTGGTGGATCTGGCCCATGAGATACAAGGCCAGCCGCTTGCTGTCGCTCTCCACCAGGTTCCCCCTTCCGTCGGGGAAACGCCCCTTCGCCACACGCTCCAGGGTCTTCAGGGACTCCTCGTATCTCTTCAAGGCGAACCGGGCGTAACCCTCCAGGTAGAGGAGTTCGTCGGCCCACCGGGTCTCGGCGTAACGCCGCGCCCCGGCCGCGGCCCAGGAGAGGGCCTCCTTCCACCTCTTCAAGGAGAGCCAGTCGCTGGCGATGGCGAAGGCGGCTTCCGGCGCCCTGGGATCCTCGGGGTGCAGGACCAGGAACTCCCTGAGCGCCGCCAGGGCCTTCCCAAGAAGTTCCGCTTTCCCGGGTCCTCCCTCGCCCAGTCTCTCCCCGGGGCCCAGGGCCGAGGCCTTCCGCGCCAGTTCCTGGCCCATGGCCAGGAAGGCCTGGCGCACCACGGGAAGGGCCGGGTAGTCCATGCAGAGGTCCAGCGTATATCGGGCGGCCTCCAGGGCCTCTCCCTGCGCTTCCAGGGTGCCCGCCACCCGGACCTCCTTCATGAAGGACCCCTCCGCCACGGCCAGGAAGACCTCCCGGGCCCGCTCGAACTCCCCGAGCTTCACGTAGGCCTTCCCCACCTGCATCACCTGGTCGAAGGGGAGTTCCACGCCGGGCCAGGCCTGGCGGAGCACCTCGAAGGCGTGGACCACCCTCTTCGCCTCCCCGCCCCGGGCCGCCAGGTCCAGGAGCGCCCGGGCCACCTTCTTCAAGGGCCCGGGCTTGAGCCTCCAACCCTCCATCAAATCCCCCAGGCGCCTCGCCGCGCCCTCGAACCGCCTCCGCTCGAGTTCCATGAGCCCCGCCTGGTAGAGCTCGTCGGGGGTCATGCGGTATTTTTCCCCCGTCTTTTGGCCCCTGTGCAGGACTTCCACCTTGCCCGGGGCGCACTCGGTGATCCTGCCGGGGTGCTCCGCGGCGTAGAACCCCGCCGGAAGGGCCCTGTAGGAGCCGGGCACGTATCCGCTCAGGTCATACCAGATCTCGAAGGCGCCGCGGCGGCCCCCCACGAAGAAGGTCACCCGGCCCCTCCCTTCCCGGACGAGTTCCACCGGTCCCTTCACGCTTCCCGGCACCAGGGCGCACCCGCCGGGTAGTTCGTCCACCACCACCAGGTGGCCCCGGAAAGAACTTCCCTTGGGGGGCGCGACCCTGAGCCTCACCCGGACCGTCCTTCCCACGGGCACCTTCTCCGCCCGGTTCTCGAAGGTTTTCACCGGCCCCTCCACCACGGTGAACCCGGGCCGAAGAGGCCTTCCCTCGTAGAGCATGGGCGCCGCCAGGACGGTCCTCTCGAAGGAGGCGTATTTCTCGCGGAGGTCCGAATCGAGTCCCTTGGTGAGCCCCTTCAACTCGGCACGCCACAGGTAGCGGCCCCTTCCCAGGAGTTTGAAACTCAACGCCGCCCGGCCAGGCGGGAGCGCTCCGCCCTCCACGCGGAGGACCCGGCTCTCTTTTGCTCCCAGGGGGATCCGCCCCAGGAGTTTCCCTCCCAGGAAAACCCGGACCTCTCCCTCGGAGACCCGGGAGGCCGCCTTTCCCTCGAGGAAACACAGGGCCTCCAGGGCCGCCGCCCGGCCGAGTGGTGCCGCCCATGGTCCGAGAAGCCTGTTGGCGTAGATCCACCCGGCCCCCTCTCTCGCCAGCCGGTCCGCCGGATCCACTTGCAACAAGGCCTTCACCGCCAGGGCCGTGGTCTCCAGGGAACCCGCCGCGGGAAGGAAGATCTTCCTCTCCGCATCCTTCACGTCCCCCCCCCAGGTCACCCGGCCCGGGCCGGCCTTCTTCGCCAGGGACCGGAGCCGGGCGGCCATGGCCGATCCGCCCTCGGGCCGGCCGCTCTCGCAATAGGCCGAGACCAGGAGCGCCAGGGCGGAAGCTCCCAGGCTCTGCCTGTTCCGGCGGAGGGCGTTGAGCCACACCAGGGGCGCTTCCCCAGAAATGGCCAGGGCCTCCAGGATCCGGACCTGCTCGAGCCGGGATTTCGCCCGGGGGAAGAGCCCCTTGAGGACCGATCGGCCCCGCTCCAGGAGTCCCGGGGCGACCGGAAAACCGAGGGCCTTCGCCCGGGCCAGGAAGCGCGCGGCCTCCACGGTGGTCACCAGGTCGGGGCTGCCCTTCCCGTTCCAGGACCAGCCCGCCCGCTCGCCGGCGGCCGCCTCCGCCAGGACGGATTCCACGGCCTCCCTCAATCGATGGATCGTATCCTCCGGGACGGCCCCCTTGCCGGCCAGCTCCAGGGCCGCCAGGGCCCCAAGGCCCCGGCAGACCCGGCCCAGAAAGGTCCGGGCGGGCAGGCATCTCCAGGGACGGACCTGGGCCAGGGCGGCCCCGAGAAGATCCGAGCGAACCCGCCCGCCGATCGTCACATCCAGGATCCTCCTTGTGTATTCCTTCCCCTCCGGGAGGGCGAGGGTCACGCTCTTGTCCCTCGTCTCCAGGCCGGAAGCGGCGGCGACTCTCCACGTCCCCAGGGGATCGACCGTGAGCCTGCGGGTCAGGGCGTCGGAGTATCCTCCCCCGGAGACCCGGACCGTTACGGAAAGCTCGCCCGCCTTTTCCGCCATGAGCGTAAAGGGCACGGCGGCGCTCCCCCGGGGGGGAAGCTCCACCTTTTTCACCAGCCCGGCCGGAGAAATCTCCAGGCGGGCCGTCACGGCCTTGTCCGTGAGATTCCGGACCGACGCAACGGGCTCGATCCGGTCCCCTTCCACGGCCCGGGCCGGGAGCTGGACCTCCACCAGCAGAGGTTTCCTCGTCCTGAAGGAAGCCTCCCCCTGGCCCACGAGCGTGTCCCTGGTGATGCCCCGGACACGGACCCGCCAGGTCGTCAGGTTTCCGGGAAGGGGGATCTCCGCCCGTACCGTCCCGTCGGAGCCGGTCCTGAGAGAGGGAAGCCAGAGGGCCGTCTGGGGGAACTCGGAACGGAGGGAGGAAAGACCGGGCCCGCCTCCCCCTCTC
>Ga0256831_1002303_pt1 | contig 10020 bp, 8 predicted proteins | sample 132544metaG_FD_189087 | JGI IMG/M metagenome (GOLD analysis project Ga0256831, IMG submission 189087) | Hydrothermal vent microbial communities from Lau Basin, Pacific Ocean - 132-544 | ecosystem: Environmental > Aquatic > Marine > Hydrothermal vents | place: Pacific Ocean: Lau Basin | collected...
CTTTTATTTGTTATGATCGTATGTTTATTATAGCATATTTAAATTTATTTGTCAAATAATTTTGACAAAAAAATTGCTTAAAATAAGGAATAAAATAGCTTAAAAATGGTAAAATACCTAAAAATGGTAAAAAAGTATCATAAAGTATTGACAAGTTGACTAAAAAATGCTATAATGCAATGTCAAGATAAAGAAGCGGAAAAGTTGCGAAGTTAGAAATATAAGAATTTAGGAAGTTGGAAAGTTAAAAGTAAAAACTGTACATTACAATTTAAATTTATAAGCGCAAGGAGAGAGGCGGCTTTAGTAATTAAGAATGAATAATTAAGAATTAGTAATTGTTTATTCTTTAAAGAGCGTAGGTTAGTCACTTTCTTTGTAGGGTAATAGTTTTAAGAAAGATGTTAATTTACGCTTTTTTTGATGAAAATTGTGGGGGAGAGCTTCTTATATAGGAGTGGATAATCAGACGAATAGGCAAAGTTATATTTTTTTGGCCTCAGTCAATTATCCTCATTATTTTCCTTAAAAAAGGAAAATTAGAAGCCTGCCTGCCGATGAGGAGGGCAAGGCTTCTGAAAAAGTTCGTTAAATTACCCAGTATTTAATAACATTTAGATACTGAGTTACAAACATTTGAGTTTTATTCTACTGCTTCGCTTATCGCTACGTAGTCGCGGACTAACGCGGACTGAACGCGGATTGATGCGGAAAGACGCAGATTGACGCGGAAAAATGCTGATTAATGCGGAAGAGAAGCAGAAAGGAGAGAGTAAGACTAGAAAATAATTGTTTGTAAAATATATTTATGTATTGAGTTACAATGCTAACTTAATACGATTGAATGTCTCGGAAGTTGTTTGAGTGATTTTGTGGGTATAGCTCAAGTAAAGACCTCAACGTAGATAATCTTTACAAGATAGTTTAACGGTTGTCAGCATACTTTCGGATTTGATCCGAAGAGATTTATAAAAAATATTTTCGAATATCTTTTATAAATCACTACAAAACACTCCGCTGAAAAGCATTTAATCACCGGTTATTCGAAAGAACATCCGCTGGGATACGAAGCCTAACCAACTTCGTACCCAGAAATGTTCTTTGAAATTATAAAAATTATTGAGTCATAACTTCAATTGGCAATGACGTTGGTAGGTTATTATTAGGAGATGACTGGAAGTTCAACTTTTCAAAACCAATAACCTTACCAGATTTATCTTTATTAAGAATCACCTCATCACCAGTTTCCTCAGAGATATACTCTTTTTCCGGATTATCAAACCAAACATTGAGAGTATTCCCAATGGAGTCGTAATAAACTTTTAACATAGTTATTTTTTTGCTTGTTTTTGCCATATAGTTGTACCTTCTTTAATTTTATTAGTTAAATACGCTGTAATCAAAAAGCCTTTTCCGTTTTCATGTTTCGCCACTGCACAAAAATAATTTAATTTATGTTTACGATAATAAAGAAAAACTTTTTTATCACTTTTGCTAACGCGGATTATTTCTGGTGATTGCAACACCTTCTCAATTTCTTTTTGCTTGTTAAATAAAGAAGGGTGTTTAATTGTAACAATTTTAGTCCAATAGCCTTTAGTTGTTCTTAACACCTTGCCAGAAGTTGATTTTATTTCAAATAATTTTTTGTCGTCGGGTTTAATTAAATTGTGATCGCCCATAAATAATGTAGTTAAACTTTTGTAGATTTAGTATAACAGAAACGTGGCAAAAGTCAAAAGGAAGGATTTCATTTTCTCGCGGATTTTAAAAAATCGGCGAGAAATAAAGTTCTTTAAAATCAACCAAGTTAAACCAAACCAAACAGTTCCGAATGAACTTTTGTGGAATTTTAGAAATTGTGTAGCGATTGGTTTTGTAGCGACCTGGTCGCTACAAAACACGACAAAATGTTACAAAGTCATAAAACATAAGATTTTACAAAAGTTCATTTGGAACTATCACCAAAATTCACTTGCGCGGGTCGTCCGTGCAAGAGGAGTTGAGGGGAAAAACCATCAACGCCCGAAGCAATAACGCTGAGGGCAAAATTCCTAGGAGGGAATTATGCCAACTTTGCATTATAGAATTGAAATGGTGGGATTTGAAGCAGTTTCCCACAAAAAAACTTTCCATCGTAAATGGTTAGCGGAGGGTTCCGCGTGGTTAATGAAGGAAGCCCGAAGATTGATTCGTGGCGAAAGAAAAAGCAATAGATATTCAGGGCAGCCAAAACATGGACGACCACCTCAGAAAATGCCGGGCTGGAAGCATGTCGGATGTCTTGGCAGTTGGCGAAGAGGTAATCCGCATTATGCTGACTGTCATTGTTTGGAGGTATTCCAAGATCCAAACGGGAAGTTTTTTCTCGTTGACCAGTCAGAACACGGAGATTTCTCAGGGCACTCTTACAGTGCCACAGTGATTCAGGAAGTTCCTGTTAAATAATTTTACGGTGAAGTTGGCGATCGAAACTTGCCAACATTTCACGCTCACGGGAAAAATAAAAAACCCACGAGCATGAAAATAGGAGAAAAAAATAGCTGTTGTAAAATTCATTGCATCTCGAGACAATTCCCCAATGGCTTATGTTGATGGCAAAGTTTCTTTTCCAGAAAAATCCGGGATTCAGCCGGAAATTGGAGAAATTTGGGAGGTCTCAGTTGCGGGGCAGAATCTCAAGAGGACCGTCAACTTTCTTGAGATGATTCAAAAAGTTGAACTGAAAGAATGGAGTTGGGACAACCAACGAGGAAGTCGGGGCCGTATGCCGGCCTGTTTGGTTATATCTCCTGAAGGTAATATCTACCGATTTATTGGTCGAGATATTGACGGGGTGGCAAAAATTGTAGGCTCTAAGTACACTAAACAAGGTAAGTGGAGCCACACAGTCTTTGACTGTATTTCTCCAGAAGGCACTAAGATCTATTCCTGGCGACAGAGCTGGGGCGAAGGTGTCTTCTGGCCTCAGTCTTCCTGGGAGGAGGCAATCGCCACTGTTCAGGCGGTTGCTCCACAGGCTAAACCAGAGGCGATCGAGGAAGTTATCCGCGAACACTGGCCAAAAGCCGCGGAAAAATTTGACGAGAATCGGCTTGTCCTCCAAACCTTCGCCAGCTTTGGAAGTGAAATTAAAAAATGGAGCTGGAACGACGGTATTGCCAGTAGAAGTCGTCGTCCGGCTTGCCTGGTAATTTCTTCGGAGGGAGATATTCATCGATTTTCTGGTGAACATATTCCGGGAGTTGCTCAGATCCTCAGTGATGAATATGAGCAAAATGGCAAGTGGAGTAATACCACATACCATTGTGTCTCTCCTGCCGGTACGGAGATTTATTTCTGGAGACAGAGCTGGGATGAGGGACTTTTCTGGCCCCAATCTTCCTGGGAAGAGGCAATCGCCACCCTTCAGGAAGTTGCTCCGCAGGCCAAACCGGAAGCTATTGAGGAAATTATCCGCGAGCACTGGCCAAAAGCCGCGGAGAAATTTGATGAAAATCGCCGGATTATGGAGGAAATGTCCGGTGACGGCAGCGGAAAACCTCCCGAGAAGGTTGAGATTTCATTCGGGTCTCCTACTAACCGTGCTATCAGAGACGGTTTCTGGGAGAGGCCAAAGTCCATTCCCGGATATAAGGCGGAAATTCGCCTTATCAATCCGGATGAAGGTTGGAGTAAAGATAATATTGATGTTGTTGGAATTTCCGGCAAAGTTTTGTCAGTAAGTCACAGTTCAGGGATGCATGGAGGATACTATAGCGTCTTAGTTGTAGTTACTCCAGGCACTGAAACAGAAATTCCACTTTTCCAAACCGCTCGTGAAAAAGCGGCGAAGAAAAGTAGTTTGCCTGAAAGTCTCTTCCATGCCTTTGATGGCGACGAAGATCGGGTGCGAAAATTTATGACTAAGGTTAAGAAACTGGATGCCAAAAAACTTGACGCTCATGAGATGAGCTGTGGGCGAGCTCGGGTTAGTGCGGAGGTTCTCCGCATTTCTGGTGATCAGGATTTTTTTCTTGGCGCTGATCCGTTAAAAGTCATCGGGTACATTAAAGAAGTTCACATCAATTTTGGTGGAGATGCTTCAGAAGCTAAATCCCTTGTTGCTACAATTGGGGAGGCAGACGGATTTAACACCCCATTCGCCACTCTCGTTGCTCTTAGAAAATAATCACTCACCTGCCACGCCAGGTGATACAAAATTTTAGTTCTTTTTAGGTGTAAAAAATTTTCCACAGAGCGTGGACTGTGGGGAGAGGTTTCAGGGAGTAGAGTTACAGTGGTTTTGAAACTCTGCTCCCACCATTTCTTGAAATCGGAAAATAGCAAAACATTTTGCGGTTTCAAGTGGATGGTTTTTTACTGTTAATGCAGTCGCAGAAGAATGCGGACTTTATACGCAGACCGACTAGGAAAATTTAGTATTAAAAATGTTCTGTTTGGGAATTTTAGATTAATAAAATTTCCAAACAGGGCGCTTTGTAAAGTTGTTTTTCGCTTTGTTTACAAAAAACAAAGTAGATCACCGCACACTTTGTGAAAAATCATTTTTCGTAAAGCTGAGCAAAGATCGCAGAGACGGTAACTAAGTTTTGGTCAAGAACCGAAGCGCCCCCAAGAGTTCTTTGAAAAAGAAAAAACGGAAACCTCTCTGCTTGCTGTCGGTGGAGAGAATTAAAATTTCCGAAAAATCAAAAAGGGCGAAATGCCCCCTTCCTTGCGTTTTTCCATGACGCGAGAGACAGTGGAGGCTCCTGAGAGGAGGGAGTTATGGAATTAAGAAAGAAGGTAGACGAACTGCGCCGGGAGGGAGCGGTGTTGGAGGTGGTCCGTGATTATTTTGTTGCCCAGGATAATTCCATGGGAAACTTTCGCCGGGCGAAGTTGTCGGAACTGGATTGTTCCGATAGCGACTTTGTCCAGGCGGACTTCCGCCGGGCGGTAATCGAGGAGGTGCATTTTGAAAATTGCGACCTGGTGGGGAGTAATTTTCAGAAGGCGAAGTTGACATCCGTCAACTTCGCCGGTGCCGATCTAACCGGTGCCGACCTTTCTCGGCTTTTTGCCGATGAGATAAATTGCGACCAGGCCATTTTGGTCGGTTGCAATTTTGATCGGGCGAAGTTGGTCCGGTCGAGTTTTATCGGCGCTGACTTGAGAGGCGCCGACCTCACTGGTGCCGACCTGTCCAACTCAGACTTCACCGGTGCCGACCTCACTGAGGCTGACCTCACCGGCGCCAACCTTAACTGGTGCAATTTTTCAGGCGCCATATTGGAGGGGGCGAGACTGTGGGATATTTCCACGATCAACGCCAATTTCAATATGGCGAAAGGCGTGGAGATTCCTGAGATCTACACCCATGTGGCCGATACGATGCACAGTCGTCGTGTTGGTCAGGACTTCCGGCCTCATTGCCGGAAGTGGTGATTATTTTTTTTTGGGGGGGTAAGTTGTGTGGTTTTACAACCGCTGCCCCCACCGTTTTTTGAGGTCGGAAAATGATAAAACATTTTGCGGTTTCAGGTGGATGGGATGTGAATAAGCATATAAACATGTAAGTATTTAAACATCTAAACATTACTTAAACTAATCAATTCAGTTTTTAATTTTTTTAGAAAATTGAAAACTGATAGAATAGTTCTTTAAAAATCTACTCCAATCCTACAAACTTCTGATAATTCTCCGGAGTGATGACTTTGAATGGAGTATTAGGATAAGCTTCACGGAAAGGTTTGGGCGCTTGTTTTTTAGCTTTTTTGGGATTCCATTTGAATTCAAAAGCGGAAAGTTTTTGATTTTTCTCTTCTAGATAATCAATCTCTTGTTGCTGATGAGTACGCCAGAAATAATTTTTGACTGAAGAAGAGTTATTTTTCAAAAATTTAATTCTCTCACTGATTAAAAAGTTTTCCCACAAAGCACCGACATCATTGCGGATGTTTAGAGGATTAAAGTTGTTGATTAAAGCGTTCCTAACTCCAATATCATAAAAATATATTTTTCGCAACTTCCTTAATTCGGTTCGTAAATTTCGGCTAAAAGGATTGAGGCGGAAGATAATGAAGGATTGTTCCAGTATTAGGATATAATGATAGACAGTTTTTTTATCGATTTGCAAAATGCTTGCCAGTTCGTTATAGCTGACTTCATTTCCGTTCTGCAGGGCAATAGCTTGAAGTAGTTTGTAGATAATGTCCGATTTTTTAATTCCCAGAAATTGCAAGACGTCTTTGTATAGATAGCTATTGGCCAATTCTTTTAAATTGTTCTCCGCTTCGCTTGGGTTGTTAATAATTTCTGGATATAAACCAAAACGCAAGTAATTTTCCAAAAGGCGGTCAATTTCCCGAGGACTGAATTTTTGAGTCAGTTCCGGCAGAGAGAATGGATATAACCTAAAGGTATATTTTCGTTCGGTTAGCGGTTCGTTGATTTTGTTAGCTAAGTCAAACGACGATGAGCCGGTGGCAATAATCTGAATATTTGGATAATTGTCAATCAGTAATTTTAAAGTTAATCCAATATTTTCTACTCGTTGTGCTTCGTCAATAACAACAATTTCATTATCACCTATAAAATTTTTTAATTCGGTGGATGTTTTATTAGTTAAGGCGAAACGATCATCCGGTTCATCGCAATTTAGATAAACACTTTTTTTGTGGTGATGATTCTTTAAAATCTGCTTAACCAGAGTAGTTTTACCAGTTTGTCTGGCACCATAAATGATAACGATTTTTCCTTTAAAGAGTTTGTTTTCAATGTTTTTTTGAATAGTTCTAGTTAATAATTGAGTATTTTCCATATATTTAATATAAATTAGGGGAATTAGATACCTTAATTATATGTTATTTGGAATATTTGTCAAATAAACATGTAGACATGTAAACATTTAAGCATTTTAACATATTAGTATTTTAGCATGTTAACATTTTAGCTAGCAAGGTGATCTGTTTGGGGATTTTAAGACAAGATTAAAACTTCCAAACAGGGCGCTTTTGTAAAGTTGCTGAAAAAATAGTTCTCAAAAGTTCGTAGAGTATTATAATTTGCATTTAGATGTAAATTAAACTCTCTCCTGTAATACTCTACGAATTTTTGGGAATTAAATTGTGTGTTGAAATTTAGAATTAATTTTTGTGTAAATATAAACAACCTGGAAATGAGATTTTCGGGTTGTTTTTATTTTGGTTTTTTGGGAAAGTGTAGTATAATTATTAGTATGTAGAGAGTAGATGGTAGATTGTAGATTGTAGATGGTAGAGGGTAGTTAATTTTAAATCTGGGATTGTTTAAGATTTAGGATTTAAGATTTAGGATTTAAGATTTAAGATTTATGAATTATGTATTTGGTATCATTTTTGGGGATAAAATAGTTCCGTAGAAGGGTTGAGGTGGTTATTGGTTGCTTAAAATCCACCTCTAACCCCTCCTTTACCAAAGGAGGGGAACTGTGAGTTGTGAACTAGGGAAGTAATATTAATTTAAAAGTATAAAAAGAAAGAAAAATTATAAAATGGTGAAAAGAAAAATTGATAAAAATATTAGTCGTTATCGGCGGGTGGTGACGAAAATAAATAAATTGGAGCCGGAAATGGAACGATTAGGCGACGGTGATTTTCAGGCAAAGACCTTGGCTTTTAAAGATGGCTTAAAAAATGGTGAAATAACGATTGATGATATTTTAGTTGAAGCCTATGCCTTGGTACGGGAAGCGGGGAAGAGAGTTTTGGGATTAAGGGCTTATAATGTGCAACTACAGGGAGCTTTGGCTGTGCAGGATCAGAAAATTGCGGAAATGAAAACAGGAGAGGGGAAGACTTTGACAATTTTATTTCCGGCTTATTTAAATGCTTTGGAGGGTAGAGGGATGCATATTGTAACAGCCAACGATTATTTGGCGGAGAGAGATGCTACGGAGATGAAACCGGTTTATGATTTGTTAGGAGTAAGTGTTGATTATATAACCAGCAAAACCAGCGTTTTTGATCGACAGGTGGCCTATGGAGCGGATATTACCTATGCAACAAATAATGAAATAGGGTTTGATTTTTTGAGAGATAATATGCTTTATGAGGCGAAAAACAAAAGACAGAGAGAATTGTATGCGGTAATTATTGATGAGGCAGACAGTGTTTTAATAGATGAAGCTCAGACGCCTTTGGTTATTTCAAATAATAAGGCTCAGGATGCCAGCGCTGGAGATATTTATTTAAAATTAAAGCCGATTATTTCTCAATTTCAAAAAGATATTGATTACACTGTTAATTTTAAAGAACAAACAGTGGCTTTGACGCCGATGGGCTTGCAAAAAATTGAGCAGGGAGTGGGAGTCAATAATTTATATGAAGATGATGATGTGGATTATATTTATTATGTAACTCGTTTGTTAAAAGCTTATGTTTTGTTTGAGAGGGATAGGGATTATATTGTGGATAATGGGGAAGTGGTTATTGTAGATGAATTTACTGGGCGGTTGATGTATAATCACCGATATTACCAGGGAATTCATCAAGCCATTGAAGCTAAAGAAGGACTGACTATTCAATCGGAAAACAAAACATTAGCTTCGGTAACATTTCAACATTTGTTTAAGAGATATAAAAAAATGGCTGGTTTGACGGGAACGGCTTGGACGGCACGTAAGGAATTTAGATTGTTTTTTAAGAAGGAAGTAGTTAGAATTCCAACCAATAAACCAATTAGAAGAATTGATAAGCCTGATAGATTTTTCCTTAGTTGGGAAGATAAAATGAACTATGTAACCTGGGCGACGCAGGAATATTATTTTAAAAAAGGAGCAACTTTAATTGGAACTCGTTCGGTGAAAAAATCAGAAGATGTTTACAAACATCTTTTGGAGTCAAACATTCCGGCACAGGTTTTAAATGCTCAGCATACTAAGCGAGAAGCGGAAATTATTGCTCAGGCTGGACAGCCCCAAATGGTAACGGTGGCTACCAATATGGCTGGGCGGGGGACGGATATTAAATTGGCGGATAATGTAAAGGAGCAGTTAGGATTGTCAATATTTGGAACAGAAAGACACAACGCTCGGCGAATTGATAATCAGTTGATTGGACGGGGAGGTCGGCAGGGTGATCCGGGACAATCACAATTTTTGGTTTCGGCGGAAGATGTTTTAATTCAAACATATTTTAAGGATGATTATTTGAAAGTAATTCAAAGATTTGGTGATGTAAAACAGGGAGTGGAAAATAAAAAGTTGGAAAAAATTAGCAATAGGGCTCAGAGAAGAATGGAAGATATTTTGTTTGACCAGCGGGTTTTGGGCTATGAATTTGATAAAGTATTAGACAGACAACGAAAATCTTTTTACAAACAAAGAAATAGGGTTTTAACTGATGAAGATTTAAGGTCGGAAACATTGGATTTAATTCATAAAGAGCTTTATCGGTTGATGTTGACAAAATACAAACTAGGAAATCGGTCTTTTGCGGAAAAGCAAATCAGGGATGTTGCTGGAGAAATTAAGGTTTTAGTATCAAATGAATTTTTTAATAATTTGTTGGATGGTAAAATAACAGAATTGTTGCAAAATGAAGGACATTCTCCAGTTGATGCTCAGGGTGTTATTTACCAAGCGGTGGAGGAATATTATAATCATTTGGAGAGCGTTTTAGGAATAGAAAAAATGAGAATGACAGAAAAAACTGTTACATTAAAAGTTTTGGATTTATTGTGGGTGAAATATTTAGATGAAGTTATTCAAACTCAGGAAGCGTCATTGGTTTTATCCATTAGTCAGGGAGATTTTTTTAATGATTATGAAATAAAAATGTCTAAAATGTATCAACAGATGTTATTGAGTGTGCCGAGGATTGTGGTGATGACGTTGTTTAGGACTATTAACAAGTTGAATATTGAAAGTTAGATTTTTAAGTTTGTTTTTTGTGGGCGGGCCCTACGAAAGTACAAATCAACTACAAATCTACGAATCTTATATAGCGAACGCAGTGAGTAATTTGTAGATTTGTAGTTGATTTGTAAGTTTGTAGG
>Ga0256831_1002304_pt1 | contig 10017 bp, 4 predicted proteins | sample 132544metaG_FD_189087 | JGI IMG/M metagenome (GOLD analysis project Ga0256831, IMG submission 189087) | Hydrothermal vent microbial communities from Lau Basin, Pacific Ocean - 132-544 | ecosystem: Environmental > Aquatic > Marine > Hydrothermal vents | place: Pacific Ocean: Lau Basin | collected...
CCGCTCTACCCTGCCGGTAAAAAGCCCAAGATCGGAATCCCGCATGTCAATGGTGATGGTTTGGCCGACCAGGGTCCGCATCCGGTCGATATCATTCTGGGCAATGGAGGCGACAAGGTGTTTTTGACCGGGATTGACGATCCAGAGTATTTCCCGCCCCTTTTTCAGATAGGTGCCAACCAGTTGTCGCAGATGGGGCGCTATCACCGTGCCCGGGCCCGGGGCAGTGATGCGCAGGGCAGCCAGTTCTTCTTCTGCCTGGTGCAGTTGTGTCAGCAGGGCCTGTTGCCTTCGTTTCAGCACCTGCATTACCGGCAGCCTGCCGTTGTTATAGGCTATTCTTGATTGAAGACGGAGCCTGTCAATTTCCAGTTTCAGGATATTTACGGTGGTTCTTTGCTCCGGGTTGTCGAGGATAAGCAGGGTCTGTCCTTTCTTGACCCTGTCGCCGTCTTTGATGAGTATTTGGCTGACAAAACCATCGACCTTGGTCTTGACCCTGTGCTGGTGTTCATATTCGACAACCGCTGGCGCGCGTATTGATCGTTGCCAGCCAATGGTGGCAAGAAGGACTCCGACCAGGACACTCAGGACAAGGGAGCGCAGCAGCAGGTCGCGTGCGACATGGGGATTCATTGCCCGGTAGGTCGGCCAGCGGGCAATAAAGCCATGCAGGGGCATGACGATCCAGACCAACAGAGCTGCAAGGGAGATGAGGATGCCCAGACCGCCGAAAAGCTTGGATGCCATATAGCCAAGCGAGGCCAGGACCAGAAAACGCCAGATATAGACCATTATCCCATATATCCGGATAAACCAGCGCCTGCCACGGGGCATGGTCTCCAGGACAGATGTCGTTTTGATGTTGAGCAGAACACGCGCCCACTGTTCTTTTGTGGACTGTAATCCCAGTTGATAGAGATTGGGGATACCGACCAGGTCGGAGAGGATATAATAGCCGTCAAAACGCATTAGTGGATTGCCGTTGAACAGAAGTGAGCTGATACCGGCGACAATAACCGTACGATGGGCAATGAGGCCGGTTGCGCTGTCCGGGTGCGCCGCCCAGATGAGCAGGGCGATCCAGGCAACGGTCAGCTCACCCAGGATACCGGCGGCGGCAACATGGAGCCGTTGCCAGCGGGACGGAAAATTCCAGGATGAGGTGGCGTCCACATAGGTAAAGGGCATAAAGAGGATAAACAGGATACCGGCCTCATGGATCCGGCCGCCGTAACGGTAACAGACCAGGGCGTGAAAAAGTTCATGCAGTACCTTGAGGCCAAGCCAGATCAGCCATATCAGAAAGAGGTTGGCCGGGGCAAAGAACCCGGCGCTCCTGGCATGAAACGCCTGCCAATGGGAAAAAAGAACACCCAGGGCAAGGGCACCTGTAATGAGCCAGAACAGGCCAAACAGGGGGCCGGTCAGGGGGCGGAGCCAGGGAATGATTCTCCGCAGCAGGGGGTCCGGGTTGCCCAGTGGAATCTTGAACGAGACCAGGTTCATTCTGTTGAGCGCCTGCATCGTCTTCATCCGGTTATCCTGCCCCAGCAGGGCATTGAACATTTCCGGGCTGTCGGTTTGCAAGAGCTGCCGGGAGGCCGCCCATTTGAGGACGGTCATGGCCTGTTCCTCGGACAGGGTTTGGCCATGGGATGCGGCACCACATTGCTGCAGGAGCTCCTCCATGGAGGAAGAATGGTTGAGATGGGCAAGGAGAAGATACTCTTCCGGACCGATCCGGTAATACATATGCCGGGCCGTGTCCTCGACAATATAATGCTCCTGGCCGGCTTCCCTGGCCGGAGTAAAGCGCAGGCCGGGCCGAAGCCGGGGCATTGTGACGGGTCCGGTGTTTTGCATGGGCTTTACAGCAGGGTGTCGAACAGGCCAAGCAATGTGTGCCAGGGTTTGCGGAACAGGATCCAGCCGAGTAACCGGGTACCGGCATGGATTTTGGCGGTTCCGCGCATACCTGGGCGGAGGAGGCCGTCCGGATTGTCAAACTCGAGGATGCCGATAAAGACGTTGGTGTTGTTTTTTATCTGGGCCCTTGGTTCGATACGGCTAAAATGTTTCTCCCAGGCGGTTTCCTGGTAGGCCTTGAAACGAACCGAGACCAGGGCGTTTTCCTCCACCTGGGAGATGTTTTTTTCCGGGATGGCGACCTCGACTTCCATCTGCGCAAGCGGTGCCACCTCAAACAGGGTCTGGCCACGGTTCACCGGACTGCCCTCGGCCCGCTGCAGATCCCCTGTCAGGACCATGCCGGTGACCGGACTGGTGATAAGCAGGTGTTTTTGCTGTTCCGTCAGCCGGGTGATCTGCTGGTCAATCTTGAGCATGTCCAGGCGGGCGACCTGGGCGGCGGCAGTATTTCCCCTGGCCGTCTCCTGGTCCAGTTTTTTCCTTGCCTTGTCCCGTTCCGCCTGCAGGGCGGCAAGTTCAACTTCGGTCTGCCGACCGTCAAGGCGCGCCAGAATGGCCCCCCTGTTCACCCTGTCACCGGGCCGGACGTTACTCTCCTTGAGCAGTCCGTCATAGCGGGAAACAATAAAGCGGGTAAACCTTGGCCGCACAACCGCGTCAGCAGTTATCCGATAGGGAACGGGCAGAAAAAGGGCAAGAACAAGCACAGCTCCGACCACGGCGGTAACCCTGTTTTGCAGGCTCCAGCCGGAGTGGCTCTGCCCTGTCTTTTTGGACAGTATTCCTTGCCCGCCGGAGCCGTCAAGGCAGGGGATCAAACCGGCAAGCACCGGTGTAAAGCCTTGCAGGGCCTCCCGGACATGGCCCCTGTCCATCTGCTTTTTCCATAAAAAGACGGCAACAGCTCGTGGTGTCTCCGATCCTGTGGCCAGAGGCAATAGCAGTATCTGGGAGCCGCCGAAACCGTGGCAGATTTCCTCGGCAATCAGCGAATTCTGGACCGCGGGATCGCTGCTTTTGGGCCAGGCAAGCGGTCTACCCCTGAGTACGCACTCATCGATTCCCTTTTGCAACAGGCGCAGTTGGTCGGTTTGACGGTTCTGGGAGGCGATATCTGATATTGCAACTATGCGAATATTTTTTCTATTTGTTCCCCTGGCCAGGGCACAAAGGTCTGCGCCGGTAAATGTTTTTAATGACTGATTAAAATGCAGAAGCCGTTCCTTACCGGGAGGCAGGGAGAAAATTTTGCTCAGGGTGGGAAGAAACTGGATGGAGAGAGAATTGTTTGCAGCTATCTGCGCGCTTTCCTTGCTCTGCTGGAGGTATTGATCAAGCAATGCTGCTGCAAGTTGCAGGATTACCAGAAAGGAGGACAGCTTTTCGGGACTGGTGACAAGAAGTACACACAGACATCCGCCATCTCCGGGCAGGGGACAGTTGACGGAGAAGAGGGAGTTGTCGTCGTTAAGACTTGTTGATCCCGCTTTTTCCTGGCTGATGGCATTGTCGGCACAGCTCTGCAGTATATCGATCAGTCCCGGTCCTGATGTCTGCATCTGTCGGGAAAGCAGGGTCGTTTCCGCAACCAGGGCCTCATCCTGACGGGTGAAATAGATGGCCCCGGCAGCGTTATTTAACGCAATGGTCTGTTGGAGAAACTGGTTGAGAAGGGATTTTCGTTCGGCCTGTTGCAGATCCGGCTGGCAAAACAGTGTTGTCACCCGGCGCAGGTCCGGTGGAGAGAGTGTCACACCCCCTTTACTGGCTTCTGAATGGTGTTGCACTGAAATTACTGCTTAATATCAGGGATTTTTGCCTGAGCGCTGGCCGGGATCTTTCCCCTGTTTTCATTTGTTTTCAAAATATTGCTCAAAACAGCGTGCAATCTGCGGGCTCCTTCTCTGGTCATGGCCATCCTGGTGTGGATGGGCAGAATTGTCTCTCCGGTTGCCGGGTCACCAATGGGACCGGATGAAAAATTGATGGTCACATCTTCGGCGCTGGTGTTGACAATGAACTGGGAGGCAAAAAGGGCCGAAGTCTCATTGTAGCGGACCTTGATCTGTTGCTGGTTTTTCTGTTCCTGTTCGGTCATTTGCTGGTTCTCCGGTCGTGTTATTGGTGGCGGTGTCGTCAAGGATAAGCGTGCATCTACTGCCGCTGTCCAGGCGATGGTCGGGGTTGGCAAGGATAAAACGGACGGAAACTGTACCGCTTTGGGCGTCGATGATCGGTGAGATAATATCTACCTTGCCGATAACCTGTTGTCCGTTCACCAAAAGTGGAATCTGCTCATTGGGTTTCAGACTGTGCGCCGCTGCCGGCGGCAGGTGAAAGACGGCGTGCAGCGGATCAAGCTGGGCAATGGTCAGCAGGGGCTGCGGATCACTGCCACCGATCAACTCGGCCTCCTGCTTGTACAGGGTAACAACGATACCCTCTATCGGACTTGTCAGCTGTTTTTCCTGTATCTGGGCCTTGATAACTTCGGCCTCACTCTTCTTTATCCGTTGTTTTTCAAGCGCATCCTGTAATTGGGCTCTGGCCATGGCCAGTTCCGTTTTCGCCGCACTCAGCTCCAGGGGCCTTGCATTGCCGGTCTTTTGAAGTTCCGCCAGCATGCGCATACGGTTTTTCCGCATGGCAACCAGGGCGCGGGCCGCATCAATGTCGCCATGTTGTCGGGCTGCCTGCTGTGCCTCGGCAAGACGGGCTTTTAATACTCCGGTTCCCAGCTCGGCCAGCAGGGTCCCCTTGTGAACAGGGTCATTTTCCCGGACATGGATACTGTCAATACGGTCCCGGTAGGGTGTTGAAATATCGATGACCCGGGCCGGTTCAAGAAAGGTCTCATAGGTGGCGGCGGCAACGGGCCGAACCATTAGCAGCAGGGTGACAGCCACCAGGGCTGTAATCGGTCCGGCCCATCGCCTGCAGGGGAGGGCAATCAATTGATTACTGCCTGTGAACATCCATGACCGGCAGAGAGTCTTCATCTTCAGGAATGGTCTTCTCAAAAACAACCTGTTGCTTCGAGACCAGGATTCCCATGGCCCGATAGAGATTATATAGAGAGTAGTTATAGGTCAATTCACTTTTTGCAAACAGTTTCTCCGAGTCGGCAAGCCTTTCATGGGCATCCATCAGTCGGTACAGAACATCCCCATACTGCTGATGGTTGTCCAGCAGATAATCAACCCGGGAGAGCAGGGATTTGACCTCCTCGTTGTCGGAGCGCATAATCTGATAACTCTGTACCATGGATCGGTAGTTTTTTTCAAGCTCGCGGTAGGAAACCTGTGCCTCAAGCAGCACATTCTGTACCGTGGTATCCAGTTGATGCAGGAGCTGGCGGATTTCAAGTTTTTTCCGCATATTTCTGGCCTCGGCGCCATTGTTGCCCAAGGGGTATTCAAATCGCAGGCCGGCAACATAACTGGGGCTACCCTCGTCAAACTGGTTGGAATAGGCGGTGCCGTATTCATAATCTCCTTCCAGCCCCTTGACATAGGTCTGGAAGAAGAGATCGAGGTTGGGCATCAGTTCGTTTTCCGAACGTTGCAGTCGCAGGTAGGCTGATTGAATATGTTGAATCGCCTGGGCGATTTCCGGCCGGTTTTCCAAGGTCGTCTGCAGCGCATGATCAAAGGAAATATCAAAAAGCTTGTGGGAGGGAAGCTGCCGGGTAATCAGCTCAAGGGCGGATTTTCCCGTAAGTTCCGGGTCATTGACCAGGGCGCGGATACGGGACTGGGCATTGAGCATGGCAAATTCAGCCTGCATGGCGGCCAGCTCATGTGCGCTGACCAGTGATTTTGCCCGGGCCAGCAGACTGGGCGGCACATCAACACCTGTGCGCCGCCGCATCTGTTGATAGATTTTTCGGCTTTTTTCAGCAAGCTGCTTTTTCTGCAGGAGTAGAGAACGTTCCAGGTACAGGCCCCAGTAGGCGCGGCTGACTTCAAGCAGATGGCTTTCCACATTACGCCGGAGTTCCTCGCCGGCAATGGAATGATCAATGATTGCCAGATTGATCGGCGCCTCATTATAGGTAATGCCAAACTGTTTGAGCAGTGGCTGTTTAACAGTCAGATAGGTGCCGGCACGGGCCTGATCTATGGGATTGAAATAGGTGGAATTGGTGTCCAGGTTACCAATATTCTGTTTCAGTTCCACCTCGGTGCCGGTGAGGAATTTTTTGCGAATTCCATACTCGATGTTTTTAGAAGTTTCCTTGTATCTGAGGGGGCCACCGGTTTTCAGGTCATCGCCGACCGGTTCATTGAGATCGGTGAGGCGGCCTTCGGCAAACAACCGGAAGTCAAAAGGTCCTTCCGCTTCCTGGATGGTGGTTTCTCTGATAAGGGGCAGGTCGGAAAAAACCTTGATCTGCGATGAATATTTCAGCGTCCTTGTGAACAGAGAAGTAACATCGGTGGCAACGGCTGAGCCTTTGCTCAACCGTTTGTTGATCCTGTTTTGCCACCAGGGCGAATATTTGTCGGGAATGGCCCCGGCACCGATGGTTGATTTTCCTGATTTATCAGAAAAAACACTAATATAGCTGTTCTCTGCCTGCTCCATTCTCTCAACGAGAGGAGTGTAACGTTGAAAGAGCTTTTCCCGTAATTTTTTATAATCAAGATCACTTTCCTGGGCAGCCTTTACCGCCACCTGGTAGTCCGTGGGCGTCGTATTTTCTTCGGCCAATACTGGAGGTGTGAAAATCAGGATTTCCAGCGCCACCAGGGCAAGTATTCCAAGTTTTCTCTTCATCTTTCTTCCTTCCTGTTCATTTGAATATCCCGGCGGCAGGAGGCTGCCCCTGTCGGAGTGAGGGATCTTCATGGTTTATTGTGGTGGTTCCCTGAACATTTTGGTCGATCTATGCTGGTTGGCATCAGTGACCGGTTTTAGCCGGTTGGGTCGATGGAGCAAAGAATTCATATTCATTAAAATCATCCCACTGTATGTTGACGGCTGACATGTTTGCAGCGTGCATGGAGTCAAGTATTGTGGACGGCAGGTAGGCAAAGATGGTGTCCACATCCAGGGTAGTGCTGGAAAAGACCATGCTGCTGAAGTTGGGACTGAAATAGGTTCGCATATTAAAGAATCCAGCCGAACTCACATTATAGGAGGATATGGTCTGGGTGATTGCCATGTGATGGGGCAGGTCATACATAATGGTGCCTGGAAAATCCACCAGCCAGTTGCCAGCGGTATCGGCCATGATGGACTGTTGTCCGATCTGATTGCCCATGACATCGTACAGGGTGAACTCCAGGGTGGTGCCCGGTTCCGCGTGCCCGGTGTAGATGGGTGAGACCGGAATGATGGCTTCCTGCCAGGGAATCTCTGGTAATGGATAGATGAAAATATCTTTGATCTCCCTGTCGCCGAACTGCTGATAGGATAGTAATGGGTCGCTGCCGAATCCCGGTACTGGCTCAGGGGTAGGCGGCACAATGGGTGGAATAGGCGCTGGTTGCGGTGGCGGTGGATACTGGTAGCCAAAATCCATTGCCCGGTTGTGTTCACCAATGCCAAGGGTCACTGTGGTTGTGTTGTCATTTACTCCGTCCGGATCAAAGCTGGGCCTGATGCCTGGGGGAAGGGTGTCAGGATTGATACAGATAGTGTGGGTACCGGCGGGCAGGTTGTCAAAGAGATAGGTGCCGTCGGCATCAGTGGTTGTGGTGGCGTGATAGTCAGGTGTACCATCGCCGTCAAGGTCGACGCCGATACAGACCTGGACACCGGGGAGCGGAGCCTCTCCGGGATCAAGTACACCGTTGCCGTTTCGGTCATTCCACACCTGGTCACCGATGGAGCCAGAGCCGGTATAGCCGAAATCCTGGTCCAGATTGATTTCGCCAGCTGTCAGGCTCAGGTGGGTGGTGTTATCCAGAGTGGTATCAGGGTCACCGGCGGGTTGCATGCCGTCAGGCAGGGTGGCCGGATCAACGGTGATGTCATATTCACCGGCCGGCAGATTGGGGAACAGATAGGTTCCGTCCGGGCCGGTGGTGACGGTCATGGTGTCATCGGCCTGTCCGTCATTGTCAAAATCACCGGTTATGGTGACAGTGACTCCCGGGATTCCGGCCTCACCCGGGTCTTGGACGCCGTCATTATCGGCGTCATACCAGATGGTATCACCGATGGAGCCGGTGCCTTTATAGCCGAAATCCACATCCAGGTTGGCCTCATTGTCGCCAATGGTTACCTGGGCGGTGTTGGTTGATCCCGTGCCATCCAGATCATACGTTTCTTCCATGCCGGCGGGCAAGGTGGTGGAATCAACGGTAACGGCATAGGTTCCTGCCGGCAGTTTATCAAAGAGGTAGTGACCGTCCCCGTCGGTTACCGTGGTCAGGGTATCATCGGCCTGACCATCGCCATCGAGATCACCGACCAGGGTGACCTGGACATTTGCCAGTCCTAATTCGCCCGGGTCCTGTACTCCGTTGCCGTTGGCATCATACCAGATGGTATCGCCGATGGTACCGGACTGCTGATAGCCGAAATCCTGATCATTGTTGGCTTCACCAGCTGCCAGGGTGACATTTGCGGTATTGTCGTTACCGCCGTCCGGGTCAGCGGTGGGCTGCATGCCAGGCGGCAGGGTGTTCGGGTCAACGGTGATGGTGTATTGTCCTTCTGGCAGGTGACCAAAATGGTATTGGCCATTACTGTCGGTAGTGGTTGTCACTATATCCGGGATGCCATCACCGTTAAAATCTCCGGTAAGGGTGACGGTGACCCCGGCAAGACCGGACTCGCCGTTATCTTGGGTGCCGTTGCCATCGGCGTCATTCCAGATGGTGTCGCCAATGGAACCGGTGCCGGTATAGCCGAAATCCTGGTCCAGGTTGACCAGGGGACTGGTCCCGCCTATGGTTACCTGGGAAGCATTGTCATTACCCCCGTCCGGATCAGCGGTTTGGGTCATGCCGGCAGGTAAACCGGTCAGGGTGATGGTGTAGTCACCACCATTTAGATTGTCAAAGAGATACTTGCCGTCACTGCCAGTCGTTGTCGTCGCAACGGTGTTGCCGTTTGCATCAGTCAGGGTGACGGTGACCCCGTTCAGGCCCAGCTCGTCCGGGTCCTGTATGCCGTCGCCGTCGGCATCATACCAGATGGTATCGCCAATGGTGCCGGTCTGTTGATAGCCGAAGTCCTGATCGTTGTTGGTTTCACCGGCTGCCAGGGTGACGGTTGCGCTATTGTCATTGGTGCCGTCCGGATCAGCGGTGGGCTGCATACCCGGCGGCAGAGTACTTGGATCAACGGTGATAGTGTAGTTGTCCGCCGGCAGGTTATCAAAATGATAATTGCCGTTTGCGTCGGTTGTCGTGGTCACCGTGTCAACAACGCCGTCATTATTGAGATCAGCCGTCAGGGTGACGGTGACCCCGGCCAGACCGGTCTCGCCATTATTTTGCGTTCCATCGCCATCGGCGTCACTCCATATGGTGTCGCCGATAGAGCCGGTGCCGGTATAGCCGAAATCCTGATCCAGGTTGGTTTCGCCACCAGCCAGGGTCAAGGTGGTGGTGTTATCATTTACACCGTCCGGATCAGCGGTCTGGCTCATGCCGGCCGGCAGGTTGCTGACCGTAATGGTATAGTCACCCGCCTGCAGTTGGTCAAAGAGATAGTGGCCGTCGCTGTCAGTGGTCGCAACAACCGTGTCCGGGTTACCGTCACCATCCACATCTCCGGTCAGGGTAACGGTGACCCCGGCCAAGCCAAGTTCACCGGGATCCAGGATGCCGTCGTTATCGGCGTCGTACCAGATGGTATCACCGATGGTGCCCTTGGAGTTGTAGCCGAAATCAACATCGTTGTTGACCGGGTTGGCCGCATCCAGGGTGACTGAAGCGGAGTTCGGTGTATTGGGTGTTGTCGTATGCGGGTCATCAAGGTCATGGGTCTGGCTGTTACCCGCCGGCAGGGTGGCGGGATCAACGGCCACTGTGTAATCACCAAGAAAGAGGTTTTCAAAGGAGTAATGGCCGTTTTCATCGGTTGTCGTGGTAATGGTATCATCGGCCTGGCCATCATGGTCAAGGT
>Ga0256831_1002305_pt1 | contig 10017 bp, 8 predicted proteins | sample 132544metaG_FD_189087 | JGI IMG/M metagenome (GOLD analysis project Ga0256831, IMG submission 189087) | Hydrothermal vent microbial communities from Lau Basin, Pacific Ocean - 132-544 | ecosystem: Environmental > Aquatic > Marine > Hydrothermal vents | place: Pacific Ocean: Lau Basin | collected...
TTATCTGTCATTGGCCATGACCGAACTGGGCAACATCTCCGAACGGCGGTTGAATCGCATGACCGATCAGGCCAGCAACGGCGGTCTGTTGCCCGCGTTTCTCACCGAGAATGGCGGGCTCAATTCGGGGTTCATGCTCACGCAATACACCGCGGCCGCGTTGGCCTCTGAGAACAAGGCCCTCTGTTTCCCCGCCAGCGCCGACAGCATCCCCACCTCGGCCAATGTGGAGGATCATGTCTCCAATGGCCCCATCTCCGGGCGACAGGCCCGCCGCGTGCTGCGCAATCTGGAACAGATCTTGGGCATCGAACTCATGGCCGCAGCCCAGGCCATCGATTTCCGTAAAAAAGCGCTGGGGGATGCGGTGCAGTTGGGCAAGGGAACTGCACCCGTCTATGAACTCATTCGCCAGCATATCCCCTTTATTGCACAGGATGCCGTGATGGCTCCGCACATGGCCAAAGCTGCGGAGCTGGTGGCGTCGGGCCAGGTGCGTCAGGCTGCCCGTTCGGCCCTTGATTTTTGATGACAACGATAGAGGTTCTCATGGCTCTTTTGAATTTCAGGGGATTGACTGTTTATTGACCTCCGGGAGGTGGACGAAAACCGCCCGGTCAAGCCAAAAATGACTCGTCCACCTCCCGGAGGTCGGGAACCCTCCTGAATTCCTGTTGAGCCATTCTCATTCCTGATTTTACAATTCCCACCTTACCGGAGGCAAAGCAATGGAGCTTTCAGAACTGATACAATATTCACGGGGAGACAAGCCTGCCCATCTCTTGTTGAAGAATGCGCGGCTGGTCAACATTTTCAGCGGGGAGATCATCGAGACCGATGTGGCTGTGACCCGATCTCGCATCGTGGGGCTGGGAAAAGGCTATGAAGCGGACGAGGTTGTCGATCTGGAAGGATCTTATCTGGCCCCGGGCTTCATCGATGCGCACGTGCACATCGAAAGCTCCATGGCCCCGCCCTCGGAATTCGCCCGCACCGTTGTGCCGCATGGCGTGACCACGGTTATCACCGATCCCCATGAGATCGCCAACGTGCTGGGGCTGGATGGCATCCGCTTCATGTTTGAGAACGCCAAACACGGCCCGCTGAGCATGTATGTGATGGCTTCATCCTGCGTGCCCGCCACCGCTATGGAGACCAACGGCGCCACGTTGCACTGGTACGATCTGGTCTCACTCAAGTCCGACCCGTGGGTGCTGGGCCTGGCCGAGGTCATGAACTTCCCCGGCGTCATCTATGGCGATGATGAGGTGCTGGACAAGTTGCGCATCTTCCGGGAGGATGTCATCGACGGACACGCGCCCGGGGTTTCGGGCAAAGCCTTGCAAGCCTACATTGCCACGGGCATTCGTTCGGATCATGAGGCCACTACGGTGGAAGAGGCCATGGAAAAATTGCGTTCGGGCATGACGATTTTTATTCGGGAGGCGACCAACGCCCACAATCTCAAGACGCTGCTGCCCATGGTCAACGAGTTCAATCATCACCGTATCTGCTTTTGCACCGATGATCGTCAGCCTGCGGATTTGTTGGGACAGGGAACCATCGATTACATGGTGCGCACCGCCATTGCCGAGGGCGTCGATCCCATCATGGCCATCCGCATGGCCACCTGGAACCCGGCCCAATACTTCCGGTTGTATGATCGCGGGGCAATCATGCCGGGCCGCCGCGCCGATATGATTGTTTTCGATGATTTACAAGCCCCGCAGCCGCGACTGGTGTTCCGCGGCGGCAAGCTGGTGGCCCGAGATGGCGTGATGACCCTCCCCCCCCGCGTCATTCCTCAGCGAGCTTTGCGGCACACCATGAATGTGGCCTGGGAGAAAGTGACTTTCGACATCCCGGCCGAAGGCCGCATCGCCCGCGTCATCGGGCATATCCCCGATCAGTTGGTGACCGAGCATTTGCAGATGGAGGCGTCCATCGTCGAGGGGCTGGCCCAGGCCGATCCCGATCGCGATATCCTCAAGATGGCGGTCATCGAGCGACACATGCACTCGGGCAATGTGGGCAAGGGCTTCATCCATGGCATCGGCCTCAAGCGGGGGGCGCTGGCCTCCTCAGTGGCGCACGATCATCATAACATCGTGGTGGTAGGGGCGGATGACGTCTCGATGATGACCGCAGCCCGACGCGTGGCGGCCATGGGCGGCGGCCTGGTGGCGGCGGATGGCGATCAGGTGCTGGCGGAAGTTCCCCTGCCCCTGGCGGGCCTGATGAGCAAAGAGCCCATGGGCGTCATTCGCGATCAGGTGGATGCTGCCATTGCCGCAGCCCAGCATCTCGGCTCGCCCCTGCATGATCCCTTTATGGGCATGAGCTTCATGGCCCTGGAGGTCATCCCCAGCCTCAAACTCACCGACTTGGGCCTGGTGGATGTGGACAAATTTGAATTCACATCCCTGTGGGTGGCATAAGAAAAGCCCTCGAAAACCTGGCCAGGTTTTCGAGGGCTTAATTTTTTGAGGCCACAAGCGTTACATGGCGAAGTCGACAGCTCGGGTTTCACGGATGACAGTGATCTTGATCTGGCCCGGATATTGCAGACTGTCTTCGATTTTTTGGGCGATGTTGCGGGAAAGCTCGATGGAGCCGTAATCGTCAATCATCTCGGGTTTAACCAAAATGCGCACCTCGCGGCCCGCCTGGATGGCGTAAGCCTGCTGCACGCCCTTGAAGCTCTTGGCGATATCTTCAAGCGCTGTGAGGCGTTTGACGTAATTCTCCAGCGATTCGCGGCGGGCGCCGGGGCGGGCGCCCGAAATCGCGTCGGCTGCGGCCACCAGAATGGCCTCCAGCGATTGCGGATCTGCTTCGTTGTGGTGCGAGGCGATGATGTTGACGACCTTTTCGGGCACGCCGTAGCGGCGGGCGATGTCCGCGCCGACCAGTGCGTGCGGGCCTTCCATCTCGTGGCTGACCGCTTTGCCGATGTCGTGTAGCAATCCGCCCATCTTGGCGGCCCGCACATCGCCATGCAGTTCCGCAGCCATCAGCCCGGCCAGATGGCTGGTTTCGATGGCGTGGTAGTATTGGTTCTGACCATAACTGGTTCGGAATTTCAGCCGTCCCACCAGTTTCAGCAATTCGGGATGCAGTCCCTGGAAGCCGGTTTGATAGGCGGCTTCTTCGCCCGCTTCGCGGATGATGCGATCCACCTCATCCTGGGCCTTCTGAACCTCTTTTTCCACCCGGGCGGGATGAATGCGTCCGTCCTGCACCAGTTTGGTCAGGGCGCGGCGGGCCACTTCGCGGCGGATCGGATCATGGCTGGAGATGATGATGGTCTCGGGGGTGTCATCCACCACCAGGTCTACGCCGGTTACGGCTTCGATGGCGCGAATATTGCGGCCCTGGCGGCCGATGATGCGGCCTTTCATGTCATCAGAGGGCAGGGGCACGGCGGTGACGACGCTCTCGGCCACGATCTCCGAGGCCAATCGCTCGATGGAGAGGGTGACGATTTCCCGAGCGCGGCGGTCTGCGGATTCGGCAATTTCAGCTTCCACCTGGCGGATGATGCGGGCCATGTCGCTGCGGGCCTGAGATTCGATGCGACGGAGCAATTCTTCGCGGGCTTCGTCCTGGGTCATGCTGGCGATGCGCTCCAGCTCCGCCTGATACGCTGTTTCTGCTTTTTCCAGTTGTGCTGTGCGCCGGTCCAGGCTGCTCTGGCGCTGATTCAGACGTTGTTCGCGTTTTTCCAGGTTTTCGGAGCGCAGTTCCAGTTGGTCCATGCGCCGTTGCGCCCGTTCTTCCAGCCGGGTTAATTCCCGGCGCCGACGGGTCATTTCCGCTTCGACCTCGTTGCGCATGGCGATGGCTTTGTCTTTTGCTTCCAGTTCGTACTTCAGCGCTTTGTCTTTCGCTTCGCTGATGATGCGTTCGGCCTGTTGTTGGGCGGAAGCCATTTTTTCGGCATCCTGGCGCTGTTTGTTCCAGACGCCGAGGAAGTAGCCCCCTGCCACGCCAATGATCAGGCCGATCACGACGGCGAAGATGATGAAAATCGGTTGCATGGTTTTCTTTTCCTGAGGGGAGAGATGCGTTATGAGATGGAGAGCGGAACAGGGTTCAGTCAGGATCGTCGATGTTGTCCGTTGCGTCTTCCTGCGGAAGCTGTTCCCGGAGATGGTCGGTTGCAAAACGGGCGGCGGGATAGGAAAATCCCCGACGCTGGAGATGCCCCAGCATCTTTTTATCAAAATCCGCCCGGGCGAGATGTCGCCAGCGATAAGATCGTTTTTGGCCCGCGGCGATGGCCAGCGTTTCATCGTCCAGATGAGCCAGCGCCTCGGCGATAATGGATGCCGGCAGGCCTTTCTGATAAAGTTCCTGTTGCAGTGCGCGGATGCTACGAGGGTTGAATTGGGTGCGGTTGCTCACCCACCAGCGGGCGAATTCCCGATCATCCAGATAGGCCATCTCGATGAGCCGGGCGATGACTTGCTCCCGGATATCGGGGGTGTAGTCCGCCTGTTTCAAGGCTTCCTCGATCTCGTGTTGAGAGCGAGGGCGGCGGGCCAGCAACCGCAGCGCCTTGTCCATGGCCCGCTGGCGGTCATCCTGCGCCTGCAAACGGGCGATGGTCTCATCATCCAGATGCTGGCCGAGCTGCAGGGAGGAAGCCAGAATATCGGGCAGGGAAAATGCGTAGGCGTCATCAAGAAAAATGCTGACCCGATTTTTGTTACGCTTCTGGTAGACCAGCCGAGTGATGATGCCTGACATGGAAAATAAAAAAGCGCTGCGATCCGGAGGATGCAACGCCAGGCAAAGTGATTGTGCGGATGATCGCCGTCACCGGCTCTGCTGTGGGAGCCAATGCCGATCTGATCGGCGCTCTCTGACAGGAGCCCGCGACAGATTATGGTAAAAATAATTCAGAATCAGAAGGACTGAATTCCACAGATCACTTGCCATACGCGTTGCGCATGGAATTTGGCCATCCCCGCGGGGATAGCGAGCCAATGAGAACCAGCTTTACGCTTCGGATGCCGGACGGGGACGGGGAGGAAGCCCCATCAGCGCCCGCAATTGATCCTCGATGGCAGAGAGAAGATCTGGATTCGCCCTCAGGAATGTTTTGGCGTTTTCACGCCCCTGGCCCAATCTGGCGCCTTCGTAGCTGTAGAAGGAGCCCCGTTTCGTGATGATGTCATTTTCGACCGCCAGGTCCAAGACTTCGCCAGACCGGGATATCCCTTCATTGAACATGATGTCGAATTCAGCTTTTTTGAAGGGAGGAGCCACTTTGTTCTTTTTCACGGTCACGCGGGTGCGATTGCCGATGGCTTCGCCGCTGGATTTCAGGCTTTGGATGCGGCGAATATCGAGACGGACTGATGTGTAGAACTTCAGGGCCATACCGCCTGGCGTGGTTTCCGGATTCCCAAACATCACGCCAATTTTCTGGCGCAATTGATTGGTGAAAATCAGGACGGTGTTGGTTTGTTTGACGACGCCGCTGAGCTTGCGCATGGCCTGACTCATCAGCCGGGCCTGTAATCCCATGTGGCTGTCGCCCATCTCACCTTCGATTTCAGCGCGTGGCGCCAGGGCTGCAACTGAATCCACCACGACAACGTCCACCGCGCCAGACCTCACCAACGCCTCCGCGATTTCCAGAGCCTGTTCGCCGGTGTCGGGCTGGGAGATGTAAAGCGCATCCACATCCACGCCGATTTTGCGGGCGTACGCCGGATCCAGGGCGTGTTCGACATCCACAAAGGCGCAGATGCCGCCCAGCTTCTGGGCTTCGGCGATGGTGTGCAGACAAAGCGTTGTCTTGCCAGACGATTCGGGGCCAAAAATTTCGATGATCCGACCGCGCGGCATCCCGCCCACACCGATAGCAGCATCCAGCGACAGCGATCCGGTGGGGATAGCTTCGATTTCCAGGGCGGTGGCGTCGCCAAGTTTCATGATGGCGCCTTCGCCAAAGCGTTTGTTGATGGTTGCCAGGGTGCTTTCGAGGACTTTGTCGCGGTCGCTCTTCGCCATAAGGTTTCCTGAATGATGAATTTGATAATTGGGCGCAACTTTCCGGACGAAAATAAATTCAATAAATGAGAGAATAACGCCAGAAAGTTAGCAGATCTTCATCTACTATTAAAGTATAATGCATCCTTTCCAATGTGACCAATCGCTGTGCGGGGATTTAGAACAGGGTGTAGATGAAGGGCCCCACCGCAGTTGTCTGTCCCAGCAGGCTGATAGCAATGACCAGCACGATGATCACGATCATGGGGATCATCCAGTACAATTTCTGATCCCATAAAAACTGAAAAAGTTCGCCGATAATGCCCAGGCGTTTAATCATGATTGTTACTCCGGACTTGTTTCTTCTTCCGAACGAAGAATTTATCCAGCACCAACAGATCGATGCCGCTGTTGCTGAATGTGTTATAGGCGTTGGCCGGGGAATTGACGATGGGTTCGCCACGCAGGTTGAAGCTGGTGTTCAACACCACGGGCACGCCAGTGGCCTCGCCGAAATGTTTGACGATGTTGTAATAGCGGGGATTCCATTCCTCGCGGATGGTTTGCAAGCGTCCGCTGCCGCCGGTATGGGTGGTGGCGGGAATCACATCCCATTTGTCTTTTTTGACCGGCGCCACCATCAACATGAACCGGGGCATGAACTGCTTTTCGGGCGCTTCGATCTCGAAATACTCGCTGGCGGCCTCCTCCAGCACTACCGGCGCGAAGGGGCGGAAAGGCTCGCGGAACTTGATCTTGGTGTTGACGATCTCCTTCATCTCCGCCCGCCGCGGATCCGCCAGGATGGAGCGGTTGCCCAATGCACGCGGCCCCCACTCTGTCCGGCCCTGATACAGGCTGACCACCTGGCCGTCGACCAGGGCGTTGGCCACCCGCTGCGTCAACGCATCTTCATCCTCGACATATTCATAGGGAATGTCTGCATTCTCCAGGAAATCTTTGATTTCTCCTTCGGAGAAGGATTGTCCCCAATAGGCGTGTTCCATGACGAATTTGCGGGGCTGGTTTAACAATACATGATACGCATACAGCGCAGCGCCCAGGGCTCCGCCGTTATCACCCGCTGCGGGATGAATGTAGATATTTTCGAATGGTCCTTCGCGCTGGATGCGACCATTGGCTACGGAGTTCAGCGCCACGCCCCCGGCCATAGCCAGATTCTTGCTGCCAGAGAGTTCATGGGCATGCCGGACGATTTTGAGGATGGTTTCTTCGGTGACGCGCTGAATGCTGGCGGCAATGTCGGCGTAGTGCTGGTTCTGTTTGGCCGCGGCGTCGCTCCAGCCGGGATAATCCTTGTCGGGATGGGTGGTGAGGGTGAAAAATTCCGATTCGGGCTTGCGTGGTTCGCCGAAAAGCTCGATAAACTTATCGCTGAAGGTGCGAGTGGCGGAATAATGAAAGTCGAAATAGGACATATCCAGCCAGAAGGAGCCGTCCTCCCGCACATCGATGACTTTCTCCACCAGATCGATGTAGCGGGGCTCGCCATAGGGCGTCATGCCCATGACTTTGTATTCACCATTATTGACCCGAAAGCCCAAAAATGCTGTGAAGGCCGAATAGAGCAGGCCCAGCGAGTGTGGAAAACGGGTTTCTTCCAGCAAATCGATGCGGTTGACGCCCTGGCCCGTCCAGTCAGCAGTGGCCTTGCCGATGGTGGTGGTCGTCCATTCGCCGACGCCATCCAGCGTCACGATAGCCGCCTCTTCGAAGGGTGAGGTGAACATGGCGCTGGCCGCGTGGGAAAGATGATGCTCCACAAACAAAAAGCGATCTTTGGATACGTCCGGCAACGCTTCTTGCAGTAACGCCCTGATCCACAGCTTTTCGTTCATCCATGTGATGAGCGCCTCGCGAAAGGCCAGCCAGGATTTGGGGAAAGTGGCCAGGCCCGAGCGCAGGATACGATCGAATTTCAGTAACGGCTTTTCATAAAACACCACGTAATCCAGATCGCCAGGCTCGATGCCCGCCTGATTCAGGCAAAACTGGATGGCGTGGTGAGGGAAGCCATTATCGTGTTTGATGCGGCTGAAGCGCTCTTCATCGGATGCGGCGATGAGTTCGCCATCCTGGATCAAAGCGACAGCGCTATCGTGGTAAAAGCAGGAGATGCCAAGTATGTACATATGAATCGATGCTCGTTATTTGCAGAGGTGATAGTTTAGCCCTGTCGTTTCGCTGAATCTATATCCAGATCGCGAGTAGCGCGTGGTAGCCAGGCGCTTTGCCCGGGACGTTTTTTCATATCCAGAGGATCGGAGAAAAAACGGGCGGGAAGGCCAAAAAGAGCCAGTAATGTGAAATATATCAGTGTAATCAAGGCCCGCGCATTGAAACTGCCAATATGTTTGGAAATGCGCAGCCATTCTTGCCAGAGTTTTCGAAGCATAATCTGAGACTTTGAGGAGCGTAAAAAATGCTGGGGATGCAAACACTGATGATACGAAAAGTCCCCCGGATTGTCAAAGACCGGAGGACTCATGAAATAGCGTTGTTTATCGGCTTCTCGTTGTTCAAACGGATGGAATGACAGGGCCTTCCCCGTCATTCCGCTGCATCCGCCTTATCTTTTGACAGGCGATGTTTTTGCCAGCGATGAATGAGCCAGATGATCAGCGCCAGGGGTAGCAGCAGGATGAGCAAGATCGGCGCAACTACGATAACGAATTGGATCAAAAGCGTGGCCAGGCCCGTCAGGACATTCACCAGGCTCTCGAAACTGCTGTGGATGATCTCCGCCGGTCGCCAGCCCTGGCTTTCGATGGGTTTGGACAGGATGTATGGCTCGAGATGGATGCTGATGGTGGAGAATGCGGTCAGTTTGTCCAGCCGGTTCAATTTCCCTTGCAATGATTCGATCTGGCTGCGTATCTGGATCAGGCGGTCATAGATCTTCATGATGTCTGTGACTTTGCCGCCCCGCTCCCGCGTCTCCTTCAGCAATTGGGTCAGTTCTTTTTCGGTGGCTTTCAGGGTGCGCAGCCGGGCGTCGATGTCGTAGTACTGATCGGTGATGTCATCGGTGTTCACCTGTTCGTTCTCTACTCGCACGGCGATGTTGCGTAGGGAGCTGCGACCGGCCTCGAATTTTTCAGCAGGAATGCGAATGGTGATGTCATAGATCATGCGGTCGCCCTGACGATAGCCATTCATGTTGGCGACATATCCGCCCATGCCCACCGCCATATCCGCGATCTCCTGCGCCGCCGACTCCGTATCGTCGACAATCAGCGTCATGTTGGCATTGTAGATGATCTTGCGCGTTTCCTGAATCAGCTCGCTGGCGGGCGCACCGCTGACGCCATCTGTTTCGACGGCTACAGGGGCTTCGGCTGCCGCCGGGCTTTCTACACCCATATCGTTCATGGGGGACACCTGTTTTTCGACGACTTGTGGCGCCGGTGCGCTGGCGCCACAAGCTGACAGCAACAATGCCGCCAGCAGCAAAACCAGTATGGCAATCTGTGGACGTTTCATGCTCTCCTCCTCAGGAAAATCATGCTGAAGTGTGGTTGGGTGATTTTTCATTGTCTGTCTCCTTAACGACGTCGATGAAGGAATTGTTCCGTTGTGCGGCAGCCTCAATGAGCGCCGCCCTCGCCTCTATTCTGGCAGATACGGAGTGCAAGTCAATGGCCAAAAACGTTACAATTCATGTAACAAGAGGCGTTTCTGGCGTTCAGTGCAGCCAGATTCGTTGCGGATGACGCTGAAGCGATGGATGGACGCAGATTATGAGCAAAAAAATCTGTGAAAATCCGCCATCTCAGCGTAATCTGCGGCGATCCCGTCGTACGCGTTATGAAGATGTGTGCGATCAATGCCTGTGTGCATCGCCCCTTGACGAAAATGTGATGGCGTCACCATCCCAGATACAGTCGTCGCCCCAACATCTCTGGCAGGCCTGCGGCTATGATGTCCCGCTCTACGGCTGTGATATTGTATTCAACGCGGCGCCAGGTCCATTGCCAGACCTCGGTGTCCAGT
>Ga0256831_1002306_pt1 | contig 10012 bp, 5 predicted proteins | sample 132544metaG_FD_189087 | JGI IMG/M metagenome (GOLD analysis project Ga0256831, IMG submission 189087) | Hydrothermal vent microbial communities from Lau Basin, Pacific Ocean - 132-544 | ecosystem: Environmental > Aquatic > Marine > Hydrothermal vents | place: Pacific Ocean: Lau Basin | collected...
ACCTCGACGAGACGCTGAGCATCATCGCGCGCTCCGTCCACCGCCTGACGGAGGCCGAGACGGTCATCGTCTATGCAAGCGACGCCGCCCGGCGGCCGCATTTCGTCCACATCGGCGCGGCTTCTATGCTGGGCACAGGCGAGGATAACGACACCATCCAAGCGAGGCTCGTCCATTCCTGCAACGACGAGTGTCGCCGATGCAAGCCGTGGGCCATAGCCAACCTGGCGGAGGCGGAGGACAAAGTCATCGCCCGCTGGTTCCGGGACAACGGATGGCAAGCGCTGCTCGTTACGCCGATCTGCGTCGAGGGGACGGCTATCGGCTACATCCTTTCGGCCTATCACCATCCCCACCACTTCGACGAGGACGAGCAGCAGACGCTGACCGCCGTCGCCGATCAATGCGGTTACGCCATCGACCGCATCCGCATCCTGGAAGCGGAGCGCAGGCAGCGCCGCTGGATGGAGGGATTGTACATCGCCGGACGGCAGTTGGAATCGGCACGGGAGACGGCGCAGATTCTCCAGAGCATCCAGGACACAGCCGCCCTGCTCGACTTCAACCTGGCAGGCTTGATGGAAACGCACCGCGAGACGGGTGAGCGCACCATTACCCTCAATCTGACCTACCGAACCGAAGAAGGGTGGCATCACCTCTGCTGTCCCCACAACTTGAATGCCGCCGCTATGCTGGAGAGCATCCGCCAAGCCAAACCCGCGCTGGGCCGCTTTCGTCTCCTTCATCTGCCCGCGGGGCACCACCTTCTCGGTGTCGATTTGGCATCTTCGGACACCGCCGATATCTTCATCGCCGAGGTCCACCGCTGGGAAGGGAACCCGACCTACCTGCTGCTGGGCGGCGGGCCGGTAGCAAGACCGGCGGAGATCGGCGAAGACGAAGCGCGTTTCGCCGACATGCTGGCCGACCTCGTCGGCACGGCCTGCGAACGCATCCACTTCTTTGCCTCGCTGCAAGCCGAGCGCGATCGACTGGGGGTCCTGCACCGCCTCAGCCAGCACCTGCTCGAATCGCTCGATCCGCGGGAGGTAGCCGGGCAAGCTCTGGAGGAATTGTGTGCCTCTACCGGCGCTTCGCAAGGGCTCGTCCACCTGGCCCAAATGCGCCGGGCTTACGGCGAACTGCTGGCCGTCCACAACTTCCCGGAGGAAGCGGTGCAGCGTCTCAAGGCTTTCCTCCGGCAGGACGACGGCCGAGGGCTGACACGCTGGGTTATGCGCACACGCAAATCGGTCATCCTCGACGAAGTTCAGAAAGACGAACGCTGGGTAACCATCGAAGGCGTCGATGAGGGGGTCAACTCGCTGATCAGCGTTCCGCTGCTCGGCAAAGGGCAGGTTCTCGGCACACTCAACCTCTACAGTGAAGAGCCGCACTTCTTCGATCAGGCCCATCTCCGATTGGTGGAATCGACGGCCTCAACGATCGCCATCGCGCTCTACAACGCGCATCTTTTCCACCAGGAGCAGGAGCGGCGTCGTTTTGCGGAGGCCCTGGAGGAGGCCGTTGCCATCGTCAACAGCGACCTGGAGTTCGACGAGATACTGAGCCGCATCCTCGAGCAGGTGGAGCGGGTCATCGGCGGCGACACGTCCAACATCATGCTCCTGCAAAAGCAGGAAGTGCGCATCGTCCGCTGGCGGGGGTACGAAAAGTTCCTCGGCCAGGTCGAGGTGCCCATCAAACCCTTTCCCCTCCGCCGCTATCCATCCCTGCTCACGATGAAAGAAGAAGGCCATTCCGTCTGTATTCCCGACACCCGCCACGATCCAAGATGGGTCATCGGCAAAGGGGACCGGTGGCGGCGTTCGTACATCGGTGCCCCCATCCGCATCGCCGGGGTAACCGTGGGCTTCATCAACGTCAACAGCACTCGCCCCAACGACTTCACCGAGGCCCACGCCAGGCGGCTGGAGGCATTCGCCGAGCATGCCGCCATCGCCATCCGCAACGCGCGGCTCTATCGAGCACTGCAGCAATACGCAGGCCAGTTGGAGCGGCGCGTCGAGGAACGCACCGCCGAGCTTCTGGCACAGTATGCGCGGCTCAACGCCGTGCTCAACAGCACGACCAACGGCATCATCGTTACGGATGCCAAGGGTACGATCATCCAATCCAACCCCGTCGCCACCCGCTGGCTGACCCAGCATTTCCCACCCGACAAGGCCCGCCTCCTGCGCGACAAAATCCGGGAGGTGGCTACGGAGGCCAAGCGGCGACCGGAGACCATCGTCGAGATCGACCAGGTCGCCTTGCACCTGCGGGCCAGCCCGGTGCACGGCACAGAGGATACCCCCGACGCGCGGCACGTCGTCATCGCCATCGACGATGTCTCGCAGCTTCGCGCACTCGACCGACTGAAATCCCGCTTCATCTCCAATATCTCCCACGAACTCCGCACCCCGCTGACCTCGATCAAGCTCTACGCACAACTCCTCCGCCGCAAGTGGGCGCAACAGGCAGAGGAGCAGGAGAAGGAAGAACTGACCCACTATCTGGACGCGCTGGAGCGCGAGGTCGCCCATCAGGAAGCCTTGATCGAGGAGGTCCTGAACTTCTCCCGCCTGGATGCCGGTGAGGCCCGGCTTGCCCTGCAGCGGGTCGATCTTGCCCAAATGATGCACACCATCTGTGACGAGATGCAAGTCATGGCCTCGGCGCGCAACCTGACGCTCACCTGCGAGGGACGAGGGCCCCTGTGGTGCGAACTCGACGTTCCCAAGATCGAGCGCGTCATCCGCAATCTCCTCGTCAACGCCATCCGCTATACCGACGGGGGCGGTCGTGTCTCCGTTACCGTCCACCCCTGCTTCTTCGCCAACGGAGAGGAAGCCGCCTGTCTCCGCGTCTCCGACACGGGAATCGGCATTCCCCAAATCGAAGCCAAGCACATCTTCGAGCGTTTCTATCGCGGCGAGGAGGCACAACGCCGCCAGATTCCCGGCACAGGGCTTGGCCTGGCCATCGTCAAAGAACTCGTCCAACTGCACCGCGGCCTCATCACCGTCCACAGCGAGGTCGGCAAAGGCACCACCTTCACCGTCCGGCTACCGCTCCGGCAGACCGAACTGCACACCGGTAAGGAGAGCTACTGATGAATGAAGACAGAAAAGTCATTCTCATCGTCGAGGACAACGTAGCCATTCTCCAGGGGTTGGCAGAACTGCTGACGGATGCCGGCTACGAAACGCTCACCGCGACCAACGGCTACGAAGCGCTGGCCAGGATGCAAGAAACAGCACCGGCCATCATCATCTCCGACATCATGATGCCGGAGATGGACGGCTACGACCTCTACCGCAAGGTACGGGAGAGGAACGAGTGGGTGGATATCCCCTTCATCTTCCTCACTGCCAAGACCGAAGAAGAGGATATCATCAAGGGCATCTCGATGGGTGTGGAGGACTACATCACCAAGCCCTTCGATATGGGCGTCCTCCTTGCCCGCATCCAGGCCCGCATCAAGCGAGCGGAGGAACTGCAGGAAGCGGCCAAGCAGCGTCAGGACGCCATCCGGCAGGAGATCATCAACGTCCTCAGCCACGAACTGCGCACTCCTTTGACCTACATCGTCGGCTACACCGATCTGGCGCTGGAGGAGCTGAAATCCCTCAACCCCGAGGAATTCGAGGATTTCCTCCAGGGGATCAAGCACGGCTCGGAGCGGCTCCGCCGCCTGGTGGAAGAACTGCTCCTCGTCGTCAAACTGGAAAGCGGGCAGTTGGCCCAACGCTACCGACAGGACGCCTATCGCTACGAGGAACTGGCCAACCTCATCCTGCACATCGTGCGGTCGCAGCGCCACGAGCATGCCAACTCGCAGGTGGCGATTATGGCCGAAATTCCACCGGCATTACCGCCCGTCATCCTGGAAGAGACGCTCTTCGCCGACGCGCTGAATCGCCTCATCGACAATGCCTTCAAATTCTCCCCGCCCGGCAAGACGATCTACGTCAAAGCGGAGGCCGACGCGCGAGAAGTCCGCATCGCCGTGCGAGACGAAGGCATCGGCATCGCCCGGAGCGAATTATCGCAGCTCTTCCGGCGCTTCGGGCAGATCAACCGTCAGCAACACGAACAGCAGGGAGCCGGTATGGGACTCTACATCGCCTACGCCATCATTCAGATGATGGGAGGAACGATTACCGTCACGAGCCAGGTCGGCAAGGGGAGTACCTTCACCATCCACTTGCCCGTGGCCCGATAATTTCTTTCGCAAAGGGGGATTATGAGCGACGAAGCAGCCAAGCCCAGGGAACAAACCTCGATCTGGAGCGCCGTGCTCTCCTTCTTCCTGCCGGGTGCCGGGCAATACCTTCGCGGCTGGCGAAGCTGGGGAACGACGCTCCTCACTGCTTTCATCGTGGCGATCGCGCTCTTCGTATGGCGCATTCATCTGCTGGCCCACCTGGAAAAGCGGATCGGCGACACGGTGCGCAAGGCGTTCCACCTCGCCCCCTTCTTCGTCGGGCTGACGGCGGCGGGGCTTCTGCTCTTCTGGCTGTGGAACATCCGCAACGCCTGGGACGGGAAGGGCAAGCGCGTGCTGATCGCGCTGATGGTCCTCATCTACATTACGCTGGGATGGCAGATCAGCCAGATCGACCTCTACAAGCTGGCGACCGAACTGGGGGATGCGTGGCCGCCGCTGTCGCGGATCGTCTGGCCCTGGCCGGCGGCGATCGAGCGCGATATGGACACGCTCACCGCCTCGGCGGAGATTCTCGTCCCCTGCGGAAGCGGCCCGACGCCTCCGCCGCCCGTCGAGGAAGCGGGACAACCCTACCTCCGCGCCGATCCCACCTGCGGCACCCTCTCCTCCCTGGATGAGCAGAACCAGATCGTCCCCGGCACGACGCTGCACCTGACGGGACGCAACTTCTCGCCCAACACGAAGACCGAGATCTGGTGGAGCGACCCCATTGGCAACGAATTCCGCGTCCGCCAGGAGGGCGAGTACGTCTCCCTGACGACCGACGCGGAGGGCAGCTTCCAGATCGACATCGTGATGCCCTACCGCCTCATCCCCCCTTCGGCAGAAGGGCTGCAAATCCACAAGGTCATCGCGCGACAGGAAGCCCCGATCGGCAGACCGCACCCGAGCGAGGCCCTGCTCATCAGCATCGAGAAGATGATCGAGACGATCTTCCTGGGGATGATGGCCACCGCCTTCGGCATCCTCTTCGCCGTGCCCATCAGCTTCCTCGCGGCGAAGAATATGATGAGCGGTTCGCCGCTGACGCTCGCCATCTACTACGTCGTGCGCACCATCCTGAATATCGTGCGCTCCATCGAGCCGATGATCTGGGCCATCCTCGCCGTCGTCGTCGTGGGACTGGGGCCCTTCGCCGGTCTGATCGCGCTGGTCCTCCACACGATCGCCGCGTTAGGCAAGCTCTACTCGGAGGCGGTGGAAAGCATCGATCCCGGCCCCATCGAGGCTATCCAGGCGACCGGCGCGACGAAGCTCCAGACGATTATGTACGCCGTCATCCCGCAGGTCATCCCGCCCTTCGTCTCCTTCTCCATCTATCGCTGGGACATCAACGTGCGTATGTCCACCATCATCGGCATGGTCGGCGGCGGCGGCATCGGCTTCCTCCTCACCCAGTACATCCGCCTGATGGACTACCGCTCGGCGGGAATCGCCGTCTGGTTCATCACCATCACCGTGGCCACGCTGGATTTCATCAGCTCGAAGATTCGGGAGCGCTTCGTCTGATGGGAGCGCGGCTCTTCCTGCGTGCCGGACGCGAACGCTCGGTGGAGCGCGGCCATCCCTGGCTCTTCTCGCGGGCCATCGCCCGCGTGGAAGGCTCACCGCAGGCGGGGGAGGTCGTCGCCGTGTATGCCGCCGATGGCCGCTTCCTCGCCTGGGGCGACTACAGCCCGGCCTCCCAGATTCGCGTCCGCCTGATCACGCGCCGCGACACGCCGCCCGACGCCGACTTCTGGCGCGGACGGCTCCGCCGCGCCATCGCAGCACGCGCCCGTCTGCCCCTCGCCGGGCCGACCGATGCGCTGCGGCTCGTCAACGCCGAATCGGACGGGCTGCCCGGCCTGATCGTCGATCGCTACGGGGAGGTCATCGTCCTCCAGGTGCTGACGGCGGGAATGGAGGCGCGGCGCACCTCGCTGGTCGCCTGGCTCGTGGAACTGCTCGCACCGCGGACGCTCTACGAGCGAAGCGACGTGGAGGTGCGGCGCAAGGAGGGGCTGCCCTTGCGCAAGGGGCTCCTGCACGGGGAGACCCCGCCCATCCCGCTCGAGGTGCGCGAAAACGGCCTGCGCTTCCTCGTCGATGTCGTGAACGGGCACAAGAGCGGCTTCTACCTCGACCAGCGGGAAAACCGCGAGCGCTTGCGGCGATGGGTGGCCGCCGCGGGCGGCGGGACGCTGCTCAACGTCTTTGCTTACACGGGCGGCTTCTCGCTCTACGCCCTGGCGGGAGGGGCCGACGCCATCACCGATGTGGACAGTTCCGCGGAGGCACTGGCGCTGGGCGAACGCATCCGGCAGCTCAACGGCTTCGGCGCGGCGGAGGCCCGCACCATCCACGAGGATGCCTTCACGAGCCTGCGCCGCCTGCGCCGCGAGGGAGCACGCTTCGATTTCGTCGTCCTCGATCCCCCAAAATTCGCCTTCACACGCCGGGACGTCCAGAAGGCCGCCCGCGGTTACAAGGACATCAACCTGCAGGCATTCCATCTGTTGCGCGACGGCGGTTTCCTCCTGACCTTCTCCTGTTCCGGGGCGATCGATGCTGCCCTCTTCCGCAAGATCGTCTTCGGTGCCGCACTGGATGCAGGACGGGAGGTGCAGGTCGTGGGCACGATGCGCCAGGGGGCCGACCACCCCGTCGCGCTAACTTTCCCCGAGGGTGAATACCTCAAGGGATTGATCTGTCGGGTTGTAGCCTGATGCGGAGGGTACGATGAAACGCAAAAACCTTGCTCTGTGGCTGGCCTTGGTGCTCCTCCTTCTGACGACGGGGGGAGCCGTGATGCAGACGGACGAAGGGCCGAAGATGACGCTCGCCCTCGCCTGGGATGGACAGGCGCGGATGCCCGGCTGGGTCGAACTGCACCTGCTCCTCGACAACGAGGGAAGCGACTGGAGCGGCGAGGTGCTCATCGAGGACAAGGGGCGGAAGATCGACTACCGCATACCCGTCGCACTGCCCGCCCACTCGCACAAAAGCTATCGCATCCCCGTCTTCGCACCGGCGAGCGGCCTGCTCCCCGTAACGCTGCGCAGCGGGGATGCCGTCCTCGAGCAAGAGCAACTTTCCATCCACACCGTCGCGGCAGACGAACGCTTCTGCGTGGTCGCAGACCCCTTGCAAGCGCCCGCCTTGCCCGCCTGCGATCAGCAGTTCGTCGTGCAGGACGTAACGACGCTGCCGGAAGAGCCCGCCGTCTGGGAGGCGATCGACCTGCTGCTTCTGCACGACGTCCCCGCCACCGAGATGACGGAGGCACAATGGCAGGCGTTAGGCATCTGGGTTTCCAACGGCGGCCACCTCGTTTTGATGGAAGGAGTCGGCGCGGAGGCGATGCTGGCCGGCCTGCCCGCAGCGCTGCAGCCGGTCCGTCGGCAAGGCGGGCGCTTCGTGCCACAGGCCGGGAGTCGGCAACTCACCTTCGACGGTCTTGACGGGCCGGTCTACCGCCGCTCCTGGGGACAGGGCACCGTGGACTGGGTGGAGGAGACCTCGCCATCGATGCTCGCGCCTCTCTGGGCAGACGATCCTTATCCCGCCACCGGCTTCATGCTCGCGGCAGGCTACCCTGCCTGGGAAGGCCGAAAGCAGACACTTTCCGACGCCTTCCCGTCGGCACAGGCCCTCTTCAACACGCCGACGGCGGCACTCCCCACCTACACCGTTATGCCCCTGCTCGTCCTCGTCTATATCATCTTCCTCATCCTCGTCCCCTATCTCGTCAGCCGCCGCTTGCGCCGCCCGATGCTCGCCTGGCTCCTCATGCCTGCCATCATCCTGATGGCGCTCATTCTCCTTGCCTGCTGGCTGAGCGGATTCGCCTCCGGCAGCTTCCCCATCACGCATACGCTGGAGATCGTCTGGGTGCCGGAGCAGGGGGAAATGGCCCGGCTCATTGGCGGCGGGGCGACCTTCGCCCCGCGATCGCGGCACCTCCGCTGGCACGTTCCGGGCGCAGCACGCCCAGGGCGCGGCGCTTTCGACAACGCCGCCTCGGCCTGGATGGCAGAGGGAGACCCCTTCGAACAGGAGATAACCATCGACGCGGATGGCGCGACCTACGAGGTCAGGAAGGTGCCGTCGGGCATCATCACCTGGGGATGGGAGACGATGGTCGAAGCACCGGCGATGACCTTCGAAGCCCGGATCGATCAGGAAGGGGTCCATCTCACGATGGCGAGCGAGGCATCTCTGCAAGCCGCGATGCTCTACATCGACGATGGCTTCGTCCTTCCCCTCGAGCAGGCCCAACTTTCACCGCAGAAACTCGCGTGGACCTATGCGATGACGGACGTTCTCCCCACGGCCAACTACTACGAGGATGATACGGCATGCGGCACATCGCTGTTCTCCCTGAACCAGGCTCCAGGGCCATGGAGCGCCGTCCCGCCGGAAGAAAAGCCAAAGCCTGGAACTCCACAGCGCACGGCTCCGCCGACCTGTTACCTCATCGCCGAGGGCGAGGGGGAAAGCGACATCTTCGAACTGCGAGGGCAGATCGCCGGGGAGCGCTGCTACGTCTACCGTGTCCCCTGTCCCGCCCTCCAGGCGGGCACCTTCATCTCCCTCCCCCAAGGCTCGCTCGTCATCGAAGATGGCGCAGCGTGGATCAGCGAGGACTCGGAGATCGTCCTCAACGATTCGACGGTCGCCTTCTCCTTCATCATTCCGGGCTATCTCCACACGCGGCCTGTCCGCGCCCTCGAGTTTGCACTTCGCCCCGGTACCGCCCCTCCAATGCCGCCGACGGCGATGACGCCCACCGCCACCGGGCCGGTATGGTCATCGATCGATGCCGTGAGCATCTGGAACTGGGAAAGCGGGCAATGGGAGCCCCTTCCCAAGCCGACGGGGACGGCCATTCTCATCGATCCGGCCACACCTTACGTCTCGGCGGAGGGGAAGGTAACCTTCCGGCTGGAAGGCGTCCACCAACCGTGGGTCGTCGCTTCGCTGGCCGTTCGAGTGGGGGAGGAGCCGTGATGGGCGACGAAGGCTGGGCACCCCTGCCGGATGAACGAAAGCCGCCGAGCACCAATCCCTTCGTCATCCTCTGGGAAAGCCTCAAGTGTTTTTACGATGAGCTGTACCCGCTGATGCTGGGCGGAACCATCGCCTTCGTCGCCTCACTGCTCATCGTGCCCGGCCCTTTCGCCATAGCGGGGCTGTGGTACCTGGCCCGGCAGGCCCGCGATGGTCGAGAGACGACGCTGCGGGTATTCTGGGAAGGGGCCAAGAGCTACGGCTGGCGTAACTGGCTCAACGTTCTCGTCGGCGCCGGCGGTTTCGCCCTCCTCCTGCTCAACATCTGGTTCTACAACAACCCGCAGGTCTCGCCGATCCCGCCCGTCTATGCCCGCTGGCTCACCCTGGCCTGGCTGATCCTGCTCTACCTCTGGAGCGGTCTCTGCTTCTTCCTCCTTCCCTTCCAGCTCGAAATGGAAAGGCCCGCCTTTTGGGACAGTCTGAAGAAGGCGCTCTTCCTCGTCCTCCTCTTTCCCTTCCACTGGCTGCTCTGGCTGATCGTGGAGGCCGGTTTACTCTACCTGTCGCTGCGCATGCCGCCTCTCCTCATCGTCGCGCTGCCTTTCACCGCCGTGCTGAGCATGCTCGCAGTGAAGGCGCTCATCGAGGAAGTACGGCGACGACAGGCCGCCAGAGAGGTGGCGGAGGACAGCTAACGTCGCCGACGGGCGGCGGCGAAGAGGAAAACGGCAGCGGCGACGGCCGCATTGAGCGAATCCACCCCCTCGCGGAGCGGGATGTGCG
>Ga0256831_1002307_pt1 | contig 10011 bp, 6 predicted proteins | sample 132544metaG_FD_189087 | JGI IMG/M metagenome (GOLD analysis project Ga0256831, IMG submission 189087) | Hydrothermal vent microbial communities from Lau Basin, Pacific Ocean - 132-544 | ecosystem: Environmental > Aquatic > Marine > Hydrothermal vents | place: Pacific Ocean: Lau Basin | collected...
AAAAAGAATGTTACATTAGAGAAGTTTAATTTAACGTGAGATGAAGATGGGCTTTAGAGTTACCGCATTAAAATGGCGACCCAAACTGTTCGGCGAAGTTGTCGGTCAAGAGCATATAACGAAAACGTTGAAGAACGCAATTATCAATAATAGAATTGCGCATGCCTTTATTTTTGCGGGACCGCGGGGAATCGGCAAGACAACAACCGCGAGAATTTTTGCCAAAGCGTTGAATTGTGAAAACCCGCAGAACGGGGAACCCTGCGGCGAATGTAAAATGTGCAAAGCTTTTGAAAACCAGCAAACCGTTGATATCATTGAGATAGACGGCGCTTCCAACAGAAGAATCGAAGAAATTCGTACTTTAAGGGAATCCGTTAAATACGCTCCCGCCGTCGGGAAATATAAAGTTTACATCATCGATGAAGTCCACATGCTGACTACGGAATCGTTTAACGCTTTTCTTAAAACTTTAGAGGAACCTCCCGATCATACGGTTTTTATTTTTGCTACGACGGACGTTCACAAAGTGCCGTTAACAATTCTTTCGCGCTGCCAGCGCTTTGATTTTCGCAGAATAGAACTTAACGTAATTAAACAGCAGTTAAAAAAGATAGCCGACGACGAGGGTATAAACATTGACGACGAGAGCTTAACCCTGATTGCACGCAAAAGCGACGGCGCTTTGAGAGACGCCGAGAGTTTTTTTGATCAGGTTGTTTCGTTTTCGGGGAAAGAGATAAAAGTTGAAGACGTTTCTTCAATGTTTAATCTTATCAACGACGAAGTCTTTTTTGAAATCTCGGACGCGATGCTTTCAAAAGATTTTCACACGGCGTTTTCCGTTACAAGAAAAGTTTATGAAAACGGATGGAACTTTGTTGATTTGGCAAACGGACTGTTAGAACATTTCAGAAATATTATGACTGTTGTAATTACAAAAAAGTCCGACCTGCTCGAAACTTCCGAGATGTTCAAAACTCGTTATTTGGAGTACGCCGATAAATTCAGCGAAGGAGATTTACTGCGCGTTCTTAATTTTCTCGGACAGCTCAGGAATGAAATGAAAACTTCTCAAAATCAAAAACTGGCAATTGAGATTGCACTAAGTCAGCTGATTGGTTTTGAGAAATCGGAAACAATTTCAAATTTGATTAAGCTGATAAACGAAGGCGGAGTTTCATCTTCGCCCGATTCCGGAATCAATCCGGTAAAAAAAAAAGTAGTTAAAGAGAAAAGCGTTTATTCCCGTCCCGAAAAGGAGGCGGACTTTATTGAGGAAGAACCGGCAGAAAAAGTTGTCAGGGATAATCCTCCGGATAATGAACTTTTTTTGAAAGTAAAACGGGAATGGCGGCAGTTTTTAATAAAGCTGCAGGAAATTAATTTTAGAGTCGCAACAAATCTTGTTGAATCAACTCCGATTGCGTTAAAAGAAAATACGCTCTTTATTGAACTTTCTCCTGAAGTGGATGCGGAAAATCTAAACGGCAAAACCGAAAAATGTACAATGATGCTTAACGATTATTTCAGCTCCCAATTAAAAGTTGAGGTTGTCGATAATAAAAAGAAAAAAGTTAGAAATGAGAAAAAGGAAGAAACTCCTTTAATCAAAGCGATTATAGAGCAGCTCGGAGGAAAAGAGATTTAACCGTTCATTTCATTTTGCAGAAAATTTTAAATCCGAGAAGGGAATAAAAACAAAATATTGTAAATTTGTTTATTGAATAATATAGATAGCGGGGGTTTATGTTTTCAAAAGTTATTGCTGCAGCCACATTCGGCATTGACGCTTACGCCGTTGACGTTGAAACTCATTACGAAAAACAAATGCCTTCTTTCACGGTCGTCGGTTTGCCTGATAACGCCGTAAAGGAAAGCAGGGAAAGAGTTAACGCGGCGATAAAAAATTCCGGATTCAAATTTCCCATAAAAAAAATAACCGTTAATCTTGCGCCCGCCGATATGCGCAAGGAAGGGAGCGCGTTCGATTTGCCGATCGCAGTGGGAATAATCGCGGCCACCGGAGAAATCAGTCCTTACTACTTAAGGAATTCAATGATGCTCGGCGAGCTTTCGTTAAACGGCGAACTGCGTAAAATCCGCGGCGCGCTTCCAATCGCGGTTGAAGCAAAAAAGCTGGGAATTAAACATCTGCTTCTGCCGAAAGAATCCGCCGAGGAAGCCGCAATCGTTGACGGCATTGAGGTTTACGGATTTAATTCGCTTGCCGAAGTAGTGAGATTTTTAAATGGAGAAGAAGGTTTTAAGCAAACTTTTGTAAGCAAAGAAGAACTTTTCAGACAGATTAATAATTATGTATTGGATTTTGCCGACGTAAAAGGTCAGGAAAACGTAAAACGCGCGCTGGAAGTTGCCGCAGCCGGCGGACATAATATTTTAATGATCGGACCGCCCGGCTCGGGAAAAACAATGCTGGCAAAGCGTCTTCCCTCTATTCTTCCTCCCCTTACGTTTGACGAAGCTCTTGAAGCCACTAAAATTTATTCCGTCGCCGGAGTGCTCGACGCCTCAAGTTCTTTAATTACGGAAAGGCAGTTTCGCAGTCCGCATCACACTGTGTCGGACGCGGCGTTAATCGGCGGCGGTTCTTATCCCCGTCCGGGCGAAGTTTCCTTTGCGCATCACGGTGTATTGTTCCTTGACGAGTTTCCCGAATTCAAGAAAAACGTACTTGAAGTTCTGCGCCAGCCGATGGAAGACAGACGCGTAACGATAAGCCGCTCCAAGATGTCGGTTGAATTTCCGGCAAATTTTATGCTTGCCGCCGCAATGAATCCCTGCCCGTGCGGTTACCTAACCGACCCGGACCATGAATGCACATGCAGCGTTAACGCCATTCAGCGATACATGGGCAAAATCTCCGGACCGCTTGTCGATAGAATTGACATTCAGATTGAAGTTCCGGCTATAAAATACAAAGAGCTTGCAAGCGATACAACGGGAGAAACATCCGCCGAAATAAGAAAACGCGTTATCGCCGCCCGGCGGATTCAAACCGAAAGATTCGCGGATTTACCTAACGTTCACAAAAACGCCGATATGGGAACGCATGAAATCAGGAAGTACTGTAAACTCGACACCGCAGGAAAAGATTTACTGAAAATGGCGATAACCAAACTGGGCTTGTCGGCAAGGGCTTACGACAGAATTTTAAAAGTAAGCCGGACGATCGCCGATGTGGAGAACTCCGAGAATATTCTCGCCCAACATGTCGGGGAGGCAATTCAGTACAGAAGTCTGGATAGGGAACTGTGGAAGAAGTAAAACGGAAACGAAGTTTGAGCCGTCGTTGTAATCCATGAATCGGGTGCGGTTGTGAAACGGCGTTTGCAGAAGAAGTAGCTGCGGCAGTAAAACTATGGAATCGGTGCTTTCACTCCGTTTGACATCGATGACGGGATTAAAGAGAGTTTGATTTTTCTCGCAAATTCACTTTCTAATATTTCAAAATTGGAATATCTTTGTTTGAACGTAAATAAAAATTGATGCAAAATGAAAAAATTGATTATTGATGGAAATTCTTTGACTTTGGAAAAAATTGATTTCTTCCTTAAAGAAAATCCCGCTGTTGTTTTATCGAAAGAATCAAAAGCAAATGTTATAAAAGCCCGTAAGCAAATTGAAAAGTGGGCGGAATCCGACGAGATCATTTACGGAGTTACAACCGGATTCGGAGAATTTGCAAACGTTAAAATTTCAAAAGAGCATATAGAGGAATTACAAGTTAATCTTATCAGAAGTCACGCAGCCGGTGTCGGCGAACCGCTTCCGCCGCACATAGTTAAAATAATGATGCTGTTACGCGTCAACGCGCTTGCCAAGGGCTTTTCCGGAATTCGCCTTTCGACACTTCAGCTGTTGATTGAGATGATTAACAATAATATTATTCCCGTAATTCCCTCTCAAGGCTCCGTCGGCTCAAGCGGCGATTTGGCGCCATTGTCTCATCTCGTACTTGCAATGATTGGGGAAGGGAAAGTACAAATTATTCCCGATATTAATTCCCCGAAAGCGGCTGATGCAAAAGTCCGAAGCGCAAAGAGCGTGTTAAAGAAATTCGGATTAACGCCGGCAAAACTTACCGCGAAGGAAGGACTTTCCCTTAACAACGGAACTCAGATGATGACCGCTTTTGCTTCGTATGTTTGTATTAAAGCCCGCGAGCTTACCAAAATTTCCGATATAGCCGCCGCGCTTTCTCACGAAGCTTTGCGAGGCACCGACAAAGCTTACGATTTGCGCCTTCATAAACTTCGTCCCTACAAAGGACAAATTAATACAGCGCAAAACATGCTGAATATGATTAAAGGAAGCGAAATAAGAAAGTCGCATCTTAAAAACGACAACCGCGTTCAGGATTCCTACTCTATCCGTTGCGTTCCGCAGATTCACGGAGCGTCAAAGGACGCCGTAAATTTTATTTGTTCGCAGGTTGAAATCGAGCTGAATTCGGCAAACGATAATCCGCTGATTTTCCCCGACGACGGAGATCATCTCGAAGGGGGAAACTTTCACGGACAGCCGGTCGCTCTCCCACTTGATTTTATGAAAATCGCGCTCGCCGAATTGGCGAATGTTTCCGAACGAAGAACGGAGCGGCTTGTAAACGGTTCGTTAAGCATGCTTCCCCGTTTTCTTACGGAAAAAGGAGGATTAAATTCCGGACTGATGATTGCCCAATACACGGCTGCGGCGCTGGTCTCGGAGAATAAAACGCTCGCTCATCCTGCAAGCGTCGATTCAATTCCTACTTCGGCTAATCAGGAGGACCACAACTCCATGGGCTCGATTGCCGCCCGCCATTGTTATCAGATATTAAAAAATGCGCAGAAGGTTATTGCGATTGAGCTTCTTACGGCGGCGCAGGGCGCGGAGTTTCTGAAACCGCTGAAGTGCGGAAAAGGAACGTCCGTGGCATACGGCATAATCAGAAAAAAAATTAAACCGATTAAGAGGGACAGAATCCTTTACACGCAATTGGATAAAGCGATTGAGCTGGTGGAATCGGGCGAAATTTTACGCGAAGTTGAAAAAGAAATCACATTAAAATAGGAGGTTATTCATGAAAAAATTATTACCAATAATTGTAATTATGATTTTTGCGTCCGTTATTTTCGGACAGCGGAAAGACGTTCTTGAAATATATCAGATTCAAGGAACGGGAATGGAATCCCCGTACGTAGGGCAAACCGTAACGACACAGAACAACGTTGTAACGTTTGTTCTCTCCAACGGATTTTATATGCAGACGCCCGACAGCCGCGACGACAACAATCCGGAAACATCCAACGGCATTGACGTTTACCTCGGCGAAACACCCAACGTGCAGGTAGGCGATTACGTAAACGTTACCGGCGAAGTTTCGGAATATTACGGCTTGACCGAAATCGGAAGCCCGAGCGTAACGGTTGTTTCGAGCAACAATCCCCTTCCGACTCCGGTTCTGTGGGACGCAAATACTCCTTCTCCGAATCGTCCTCAGCCTGAAAACGAGTTAGAGAGATTTGAGGGAATGCTTGTCGAGTTTTATAACGGCGTGGCATGTTCGGGAACGAATATTCACGGCGACTTTTACGCTGTTGCAAAACCAACCAGAATTTTTCGCGAGCCCGGAATTGACTATCCCGGTTTAAACGGACTTCCCGTATTTGACGGAAATCCCGAAAAATTTGAGATCGACACATACAGCACTGACCCGGTTATGGTAAAAGGGGGAAACGCAATTACTTATTGCAAAGGCGTTGTTCGGTACAGCTTCGGCGATTACGGAATTTTCCCGCTCGAACTTAATGTCGATACTGATATTACACCCGATGTCGCAACCGACCCTGATGACAATCCGAACTTATACTCGGTTGGCACGCTCAACTGTCATGTTTTCAATAATGACGATCCTTCCGTTTATCCCACTCGTTTGAAGAAGTTTTCCAAGTATATCCGCGAGGTTATGAAAGCTCCCGATATTATTGCGTTTCAGGAAGTCGAGAACCAAAGCGTATTAACCGATTTGGCTAATCAGATTCATTCCGACGATCCGACTTTGAATTATACGGCACACTTAATTTACTCCAACTACGCATTTGATATAAATGTCGGTTACTTGGTTAACAATAGAATTACCGTCGCAAACGTTGACGTAGTCGGCGAGAATGCCACATTCCAAATAGGCGGCGAAACAAAATATACGTTTGAAAGACCTCCTCTCGTATTGGAAGGAAACGCCGGCGGCAACTTCCCGGTAACGTTTGTTGACGTTCATCTCCGTTCGCGTAATAATATTGATGATCCGAACGACGGCGATTTTGTAAGAGCAAAAAGAGCGGCTCAGGCGGAATGGCTTGCCGATTATCTTCAGAGCAGACAAACAAACGACGCAAACGTAAGAATTGTTGTTCTCGGCGATTATAATTCTTTTGAATTTACCGACGGTTATTTTGACGTGCTCGGACAAATTACCGGCGATTTGGATACGCTGCAATCTCTTGAACCCGCGACGGATGTGGTTAATCCCGATTTTGTTAATCTTACCAAGCAGGATGTCCGGTCGAACAGATATTCCTATGTGTATAACGGGGATGCGCAGGCGCTGGATCATATTGTAGTTTCACCGGCAATGTATAATTATGTAAGATATTTTAAGTTCGTTCATGCGAATTCCGATTTTCCGGAATATTTTGAAAACGACGATTCCACTCCCATCGGAACATCCGACCACGACGGAGCGGTAATGCGATTTACTACTTATCCCGTAGGCGTCCGGGACGCAGGCGGCGAGGTTCCGGCAAAATTCAGTCTGGCTCAAAACTACCCTAATCCGTTTAATCCGACTACGGTTATTGAATTTGCTGTCCCGAAAACCGAACATGCTTTGTTAAAAATCTTTAATGCCATCGGGGAAGAGGTAGCAACATTGGTTAATGAAAATGTTGAAGCCGGAAACTATAAAGTGCGGTTCGACGCAAGCAAATTAAGTTCCGGAATCTATTTTTACAGATTAAACGCAGGTAACTTTACCGCAACAAGAAAAATGATTCTGATGAAATAAGAGTTTTTCTATTTGAAGAGAAATTAAGAGCGGACAATCTTTGTCCGCTTTTTTTTATCCCGAAATTATAATCGAATGAGTTAATAATGTACAATCCCAACGGGGGCAAATAATTTAATATGAACGAAATTTAATCAATCCGCCTTGCGGAATAATCCTTTCGGAGTTTGTAAAAAATTAAGCTTTGAATTGTCTGTCTCGGAGGTTCTATGAAACTTTTCTATCTATAAAATGTTAACTTTCTTTATTGAATAAACTCAACTTTGAAAATCATTTATGACAAATAAATTTGAACTCGTATCTCCATACAAGCCTTCGGGCGATCAGCCCAAAGCGATTAAGGAATTATCCGAAGGATTGAAAAAAGGCTTACAGCACCAAGTTCTTCTCGGCGTTACGGGAAGCGGAAAAACATACACAATCTCAAATGTAATAGCGCAGGCAAACCGTCCCACGCTTGTGATTTCACACAACAAAACGTTGGCGGCGCAGCTTTACAGCGAGCTGAAATCTTTTTTCCCGAATAACGCCGTCGAGTTTTTCATAAGTTATTATGATTACTACCAGCCCGAAGCGTATATCGTTAAGAAAGATCTTTATATAGAAAAGGATTTTTCCGTCAACGAGGAGATAGACAGACTTCGCCTGAAAGCGACTACGGCTTTGATAGAAGGGCGGAGAGATGTAATAATTGTAGCCAGCGTAAGCTGCATCTACGGCATCGGAGCGCCCGACCAATATGCGCAACAGATTATTTTTGTTCGCAAAGGAGAGGAAATCGAGAGGAAAAGATTTTTGCGAAAACTCATCGATATTTATTACACGCGGAATGATTTGGAATTTTCCCGCGGAACTTTCCGGGTGCGCGGCGACACGGTTGAGATTATTCCCGCTTATCAATATGAGGAAGCGGTCAGACTGGAATTCTGGGATGATGAAATCGAAAGAATTTCCGTAATTGACGCCGTTACCGGAGATGTGATTCGAGAAGTGGAATCGATTCCGATTTATCCCGCAAAGTATTTTGTAACTACAAAAGAACAGACAAGAAAAGCGATAAAGACGATCGAAGCGGAATTGAAGGAGAGATTGGAAGAACTGAGAAACCTTGAAAAGTACGTTGAAGCGCAGCGGCTTGAACAGCGTACGCGATATGATATCGAGATGATGAAGGAAATCGGTTACTGCTCGGGAATCGAAAACTATTCGCGTCATATGGACGGAAGACCGCCCGGCTCGCGTCCCTCATGTTTATTCGATTATTTTCCCGAGGACTATCTGCTTATTATCGACGAATCTCACGTAACCGTGCCGCAGATCAGAGGAATGTATAACGGAGACAGAAGCAGGAAGGAGACTTTGGTAGAGCACGGATTTCGGCTTCCTTCCGCGCTTGATAACCGTCCGTTAAAGTTTGACGAGTACGAAGCTTTGCTAAATCAAGTGATTTATGTTTCGGCGACGCCCGGCGATTACGAACTGGAAAAAAGCGGCGGAGCTTTTGTTGAGCAGGTAATCCGCCCGACCGGACTCCTTGACCCCAAGATTGAAATCCGTCCGGTAAAAACTCAGATTGACGATTTAATCGGGGAGATAAAATCACGCGCAAAAAGAAACGAGCGGGTGCTTGTTACAACGCTTACAAAAAAAATGGCCGAGGATTTATCCGACTATTTCGAGAGAATTGGAATCCGCGTTACTTATATTCACAGCGATATCGATTCGCTCGAGAGGGTGGAGATTATCAGAAATTTAAGAATGGGAGAATTTGATGTTTTGGTCGGGGTTAATCTGCTCCGCGAAGGTCTTGATTTGCCCGAAGTTTCTCTGGTTGCGATTATTGATGCGGATAAAGAAGGATTTCTCCGAAGCGAGCGTTCGCTGATGCAGACGGCGGGAAGAACGGCACGAAACGAAAACGGACTTGTAATTATGTACGCCGATAAAATTACGCGTTCGATGAAAAAGACGATAGACGAAACGAACCGAAGAAGAAAACTTCAGATTGCTTACAACAAAAAGCATGGAATTACGCCGAAAACGATTTTTAAGAGTCGCGATGAAATTATGAACTCAACTTCAATTGCGGATATGAGAAGCGGCGGTAAAGAGGAAAGAAACGCGGCTTATTCAAAAGTCGCCGACCCGATAATAAAATATATGTCGAAAGAACAGCGACAAGAACTGATTGAGCAGATGAAAATCGAGATGAAAAACGCCGCGAAAGATTTGGATTTTGAGCGCGCCGCATTTTTGCGGGACGAAATAGCGCGAATGGAAAAAATATAAAATAGCCCGTTGACGACGCGGATTTCTTATTTCAAAATTTGAAATGTGCCGCAAATATTTTTTAGTTTTTTTAGTCGGCGACTTACTTCTTTTCTTCCCAATCGGTTAGTTTTCCGTCGCGAAAAAAGAAGGTTGTTTTTCCGTAATAAAGCTGAGTAAAAACTCCCCATTTCCTTTTCTGACGCGTAACTCTGTCCGGTTTGCCCCAGCTGTCCTTCAGCATTCTGATTGTCATGCCTTTCCAGATGCGCCCGTCCGCAACTCTGGAGCCGATTTTATAGCCGTACTTTTTAATGAAATATTTTCGGCAAATATCGCGTCTGTTATTTTTCAGATAAGTGAATTCCTTTGTCAAATCGCCGATAATTTGATTAAGGGAATCTTTCTCGCGGTTTAATTCTTGCTTGCGGGTAAGGAGACTATCCTTGACGGCGTTGTATTTGCTTCTTTGCATCGGCTGCTTCTGAGCAAAGGAAAACGAGGAAAGAAAAATAAGAGCTAATAAAAAAATCTTTTTCATAAAATTCATTGTTCCGGTATTGTTAATCTGAATGTTTTAAGAGCTTTACTCAATTCGCTTGATTTTTCATTTACGGTAACTGCAAAATTACAAAACTCTTCTCTTTTGTGATAATTTTTTCTCAATTCGTCAA
>Ga0256831_1002308_pt1 | contig 10008 bp, 8 predicted proteins | sample 132544metaG_FD_189087 | JGI IMG/M metagenome (GOLD analysis project Ga0256831, IMG submission 189087) | Hydrothermal vent microbial communities from Lau Basin, Pacific Ocean - 132-544 | ecosystem: Environmental > Aquatic > Marine > Hydrothermal vents | place: Pacific Ocean: Lau Basin | collected...
GTCGTCCAGCGGGGAGACCCATATCATAGAAACGCCGAGGCTTTTGATGTAGTCGAGCTTATCGATGAGACCCTCAAGGTCGCCGCCCCAGTAGAGGCGGTAGTTCCTGTGGTTCGAATCGTAGAACGGGGCGTTGTTGCTCTGATTGCCGTCGTAGAACCTGTCGACCATAACCTGGTAGATTACGCCCCTCTCGGGAACCGTGTAAATATAGGCAGACGCCAGCGGGGACAGGAGGAGCAGTAAAGCAAACAGCAGGGTTACTGGACCCAAGCGCCTTCCCAACTCATATCACCGAAGGTGATAAAGAAGGGGACTTATAAAGCTCACGGCACCGGGATTTTGACACCTATGATCCCCTCGTCCGCGGCCTTCGGAACCCTGGCAACGTAGCCATCACCGGAGTGCTCAATGGAAACGATGGTCGTGGAGATCTCCCTGAAGACGTAATAGCCTCCACAGGAGGGGTCGCTTTTAACAACGTCCGTGTTGATGAAGTAAACGGCAATGCGATCCTTTCTCCCGACGAAGGTCGAGATGTTCCGTACGAGACGGAGAAGCTCCCTGCCCTGGAGGCTCAGGAAGAACTTGTGGAACCCCAAAACGGGATTGAGGACGAACTTACCCCCAGAGGTCTTAACGTAGACCCTTTCATAGTACTTGGTGTCAAGGGAGTGCTTGTCAACGTCAACGCTCCCGACCACGTTTCCGGCCTTCCAGCGGCCGCCTATCTTTATGACCGGAACCGAGGAGATTTTTCCAACGTCAACGGGCTTAAACCCCAGCCGCGAGAGGTACTGGGGAAATGTATCGAGGACGTCGTCCACGACAACCGGGATACCCCTCTTCTCCGCCCACGCAAGGAGCTTCGAGAAAAGGATCTCAACCGGAAACTCGGAGGGATGCTCAACCAGAACCGTCTCGCCGGGAACGAGGTGCGAGAACAGATCGAAGACGTCTTTTATGACCATTCACCATCACCCATGAATAATTAAGCTCTCCAATATAAAAAAATTAGCGAGGGTTAGACAATCCTAGCCACGGCCAGGACGCGGGGAGAGACGAAGCCCCCTAAGCGGACGGGTTTCCTCCCAACGGTGGTTATGGACTTCAGAAGCTCGAAGATGTTTCCGGTGAGCATATTGTCCCTGAAGGGCTTAACTTCACCGTTCTCCACAACGTAGCCGAGTCCCACCGCCAGAGAGAAGTCCCCGCTTACCGGGTTGGCCGTGTGCTCGCCGAATACCTCTTTGATGACGACCCCCTCGAAGTCCTCCAGTGATTCATCACCAGGTTCAACGACGAGGTTGCTCGTCCCTATTTGCGGCTTCGTCCTGAAGTCCCTGACCGCGTTGCCGGTGCTCTTCATACCGAGGAAAGACGCATAGGTGAAATCAAGGAGGAAGGATTTGAGAACGCCGTTCTCAATCAGAATCGTCCTCTGGCCGGGAACGCCCTCGCCGTCAAAGGGATAGCTCCCGGAACCGGCCGGAAGGGTCGCATCGTCAAAAAGGGTTAAACATTCACTCCCCACCTCTTCACCCGGCGATGAGAACCTGCTCCTCCCGAAGTAAACGGTGTCGCCGAAGAGGTTCTCCATGAAGATTTCAATGAGGGAGCGGAAGGCGTTTGGCTCAAAGAGGACTTCGCCGGAGTGACCTCCAATAGGCCTCGCCCTCGCGCTAAGCTCTGCATCGTGGAGGGCCTCATGGATACCTTTTTCGAGTTCCTCAAGGGGTTGGAGCGAGCGGTAGGTCTGGTAGTAGGAGCCGGTTCCCCTCCCGAGGACGGCGTAGACCGAGACGCCCATGCCAGTAGAGCGGCCTTCAAGCTCAACCCCGTTGGAGTTGACAACGCCGTAGCGGTTGAAGCCGAGGGATATTGAGCCGGAGAGTGTGGCATCACCCTTGAGGTCCGCCATCATCCCCGCGAAGTCACTGGCCAGGGCGTGGGCCTCCTCGAAGGGTATCTCCTCTATCCTCCCGTCGTAGATGCCCTTAACATCGGTCGGCCTCCCGGGTTCGGGAAAGCCCCTGAACGGGACCTCACTAACCCTGGCGAGCTTTACCGTCCTGTCGACGAACCTCTCGAGTTCTTCCCTGCTGTGGCTCATCCCCGTTATGTAGGAAAAGCCCTGCCTGTCCCCGTAGCCAACCCTGAGACCGATTCCGGAGTAGAACTTCCGCTGGGAGCGCTCAAGGCTCTCGCGCTCTATCCTGAAGGAGCCTCCCCGTCCAATCTCCCAGTAAACCTCCCACTCAACGTCCCGTCTCTCAAGCAGTTCGATGAGTTCGTCGAGCATACTCCCACCGGCCGAAGTTGAAGGGGCATCTTAAAAGGCATTCGGAAACCGCGGGCAACTGCAAAAGGCTTTAAGGACACCGCCCAACTCCCTCCGGTGAAGGGTATGAGAAAGTACGCACTGACACTTCTGCTCGCCTTCGTTGTTCTCGCGGCGGGCTGTGTAGGCTCGGGCGGTAGCGGAACGGGGACGTCGACGTCTCCAACGGCGACCACCTCAACCTCAAGCGGTGGAATAGACTTCAGCGCCTATGGGAAGGGGCAGGTTTTGGAAAACTGGGCGAAGCTCGCGGACACTTCAGTCGTCTACGTCAGCAAGGGCTACGAGGATGTGGCCAAACACTACTTCCCCAACGCCAAGATACTGCCCGCGAGCGAATACAAAGGCGGCGTGGCGATACTCTCGCCGGCCGATGCGAGGCCCCTCCTGAGGGGCAAGCCGATAGTGATAACCGTGCGCGACTACTTCGGCTACATCGTCTACAAGATGGGCTTCGAGTTCGTTGGAGCGGACAAGGGCGTGATGGCGGCCTTCAACAGGGACGGGAAGACCTACGTCGTCTTCACCGGGCTGAGCAAAGCCGGCGCCGGAGCGGCCGTTGATTACGCCATTAAGCTCAAGGACGGCGCGAAGGTTCCAGCTGGGGACGTCGTCCGGCGCGGCCAGTTCGAGGGGGTTGTGCTTAAGGTCATAGGTGATACCAACTGGAACGGGGTTCCTGAGAAAGACGAATACTGGACGGTTGAACCCTTCAGCACGGTGGAGCCTTTCATCTACTACTGGCGCGTCGTCGACGGCGAGAACGTCACGGTTAAGGGAGGCTTCATTAGGCTCGTAAACGGCTCAACGGTTCACATCCGCGCCCTCGGATTCAACGTGAGCGTCGAGGTGAAGAACAACAGGGGGACGACCCTCACATACGTGATAGACAACATAAACCCCAACTACGTCGTGGCCAAGAGCGGGCCAGGTGGGACGGTAAAGTCCGCGAGTTTCAGTGGAACTAAAGTTGTTGTGGTCTCCACGGGGGATTTCTCGGTAGTTCCCAGGAACGTGAGCAGCTACACCGTTTTGGCGTTTGGAGACCACAGGCCGCCCAGCGGGGTTAAGCCCCCGGAGGTCTTCCTCAAGATACGCGACGACATCAACGAGGAGGAGGGAGCCTTCATCATAGACGGCGGCGACCTCGTCTACACGGGAACCGTTGAGCAGTGGGCGGCCCTGCTGAAGGTCTGGAAGTGGAACAAGCCGATATTCGTCGCCCCGGGCAACCACGAGTACCAGGGCGACGGGATAAGCATATTCCACCGCGTCTTTGGACCCGACAACTACGCCTTCAGCCTCGGGAAGTACCGCTACATAATCATCAACGACGTGGAGGACAACTACGGACTCAGCGACGAGACATTCAAGTGGCTCGAGGGGCAGATGAAACTGGCAAAGGAGAGGGGAGAGAGGCCTGTCCTGGTTCTCCACGCCCCGCCGGTGGACCCGAGGCCCAACGGCCACCACTCCATGAGGCCAGAGGACGGAAAGAGGCTCCTGGCCATGATGAAGACCTACAACGCCTTCGGAATCTTCAGCCACATCCACATGTACTGGTACGGCGAGGAGGATGGCGTCCAGATGCTCATAACCGGCGGCGGAGGGGCACCGCTCTACGTCCCGGAGGACCAGGGCGGCTTCTACCACTACGTCAGACTCACGATGGAGGCCAACGGCACCATCCTGGTGGAGCCGGTGAAGGTCCAGCCTTAAGCCCTTCCTCCATTCTCTATATTTTCTATAGCGCTATATAGATATCTCGACCTGGCTATATTCTACTGCGGCAAGATATTTATAGCACACCCGTTACCCACTTCTGGTGAACGCGATGGACCCCTGGCTTCTCATAACGATAATCCTCGGTTTCGCCATGGCCTGGGCGATAGGGGCGAACGACGCCGCGAACTCGATGAGCACCGCCGTCGGCGCGAGGGCGATAACGCCGAAGCAGGCCGTCGTCATAGCGGGAATACTTGAGTTCACCGGCGCCTACTTCTTCGGAAAGAGCGTTACAGAGACGATAAGGAAGGGAATCCTCGACCCGACGAGAATAACAGACCCGACGGTTCTCGTCTACGGCTCCATAGCGGCGCTTTTGGCCGCGACGATATGGCTCATCATAGCGACGAAGTTCGGCCTCCCGGTATCGACGACCCACTCGATAATAGGAGGAATAGTAGGCTACGGCATGGTCTACGCGGGAACAGCGATAGTTAACTGGGGCAAAATGGGCCAGGTCGTCCTGAGCTGGATCCTCTCCCCGATAATCGGGGCCATAATGGCCTACTTCATCTTCAAGGCCCTGACGAAGAGCATCTTCGAGAGGAAAAATCCCGTGAGAAGCGCCCGCCTCTGGTCGCCCTTCTGGATAGGACTGGCGTTCGTTGTCATTGGAACGATGTTCTACATCAAAGTCCTCCACGGAAAGAACCTCGGAACCGGCGTCGTTCTCTACGGAATACCGGCCGGGATAGCGGTCTTCTTCATCACCTACGCCCTAATTAAGCTCCGCTTCCCCATAAGCGACCCCCTCATAGGGGTTGAGAGCATATTCAGGCGCGTCCAGGTTGTAACTTCAGGCTACGTGGCTCTGGCTCACGGCGCCAACGACGTGGCAAACGCGATAGGGCCGGTGGCAGCAGTCTACGCGGTGGCGAGCATGGGGATAGCTGGGATGAAGGTTCCGGTTCCGAGGTGGATACTCGCCCTTGGAGGCCTCGGCATAGCGGTCGGCGTTGCAACCTACGGCTACCGCGTCATGGAAACGGTGGGAAAGAGGATAACCGAGCTGACGAACACGCGCGGCTTCACCATTGACTTCTCCGCCGCGACGGTGGTCCTGATAGCGAGCTGGCTCGGACTGCCGATTTCAACGACCCACGTTGTTGTCGGAGCGGTGATAGGAATAGGCCTCGCCAGGGGGGTAAAGGCAATAAACAAGGACATCGTGAGGGATATAATAATCTCCTGGTTCGTCACCGTCCCGGTGGCCGGTTTAATCAGCGCGGTTATATTCAAGGCTCTGATGTTAGCGGGGTGATGGTATGCAGGTGTGGAACAAGCTCTTCGCCAAAAGCCCGTTTAAGCCCCTCATAAAGCACTCCGAAGTGGTTCTCAACACGGTTGAGACCCTTGAGAAAGCGCTCCGCGCCTGGGAAAGGGGAGACTGCGAGGAGATGAAGAGGTTAGCGGTCGAGGTGGACAGGCTTGAGGATGTCGCCGACAGGATAAAGGAGGAAATCCGCGATTCGCTCAGCTCAAAGCTCATGATGGCCGTCGCGAGGGAGGACGTTCTCATCTACCTCCACATGCAGGACAAGGTCGCTGATGCAGCCGAGGACACCGCCAAGTGGCTCCTCATAAAGCGGCCCGGAACCGTTCCAGACGAGGTCAAATCCCTCATAATCCAGATGGGAGTGGAGAGCATAAAGGCCGCGAAGCTCGTCCACGAGGCCATCGTACAGATGGACAGGGTTATAGAGAGCGGCTTCGCAGAGAAGGAGATAGAGGAAGAATACAGGATAATCCACGAGATTGAGAGCGTGGAAAGCAAAATAGACGGCCTCGACACCGAACTGATGAGGAAGGTTCTGGCAATGGACGGGGAACTGAGCTGGGGCGACGGGTTCTGCATCCTGAACATAGCGAGAACTCTCAGCAACATCTCCGACAAAGCTAAGGATGCCGCCGAGAGGATAAGGCTCATGATGAACAAGTGAGCGCAACTCTTTTAAATCCTCTTTCTAACTTTGTCCGGTGGGAATGAAGGACGGTGTTACAATAGTCCGCGAGTTCTCCAATTGTGGTGGAGCTTTCTTTAGCCATCATTGCCCCCACCCAGTCTTCCGTGGAGATTCCCTGGAGAGTGGGTGGTGAGAAAATGATGGCCCCGCTCAAGATAGAAGCACATCGTCTCTCCGTCTTTGTTCTCATTGCCTTAGTCCTCACGCTTATTACTTTGCTCGCTGATGTGGAGATCTCTCCCGTGGTTCCTTACATCGTTCTCGGTTTTCTCCTCTCCTCGGTTTTTCCGGTCGGTCTGTCCTATGGTCTGGAGCTAATTCTCTCAAAACCTCTGAAAAGGATTGAGCTGTTCGCAGGCTTTCTGCTCTCGCATCTGCTCTTAGCTCTTGTTGTGATCCTTCCAACACTCGTGAAGCCCATGGCTTTCATCTATGCAATTTTTGCCTTCCCATTTCTCCCAATGGGCTATCTAACAGGTCTCCTACTGAAGAACCCGAGGAGAACCCTCCTCGTCGGCACTTTGGTTTTCCTGATTCTCACGTTCGTGCCCATGGGCTACATAGAAATGAAGGTTCAAAACGATGCCCAGAAAGCCCTTGGAATCGAGACCCTGGCCGATTATGAGGCCAAGAAGGCCGAGTATTCCGTCCTTATCCATGCCCTTGAGCGTAAGTACGGCAACTACGCCTTTTTCTCCCCAGGGGTTCAACTAGAACTCTTTTCCAGGGATCTGGCTTCTAAGGATATGAGTGACGCGTACTTGAGAGTTGGAATCACGATGGGTTTTACAGTACTATTGCTATCCCTTTCCCTATTGATTTTCCTCCGTTTCGAACCTGGGGACTTCCTCAGGCCTTCAATTCCAGCAGTGTATCTCAGGTTTCTCCCATGGTGGGTCAGAAAGGAAGTGGCTAGTCTGTGGGCCTCGCGTGCTTTCTTTGTGTTTTTAATGGTTCTCCTCCTGCCGGTTGGTAGGATAATGAAGGCCTTCTTTGCCCTCTTTCTTCTTCCCATGTCCGTGATTGAGCTTCTCTCCGAAAACCCCCTTTTGATTCTCAGCAAACCAGTGAAGAGAACCTACCTGATAAGGCGTTTCCTCGTGATCTTAGGACTCTTTGCCCTCTTCACACCCATCCTGGGTTTTTCCCTTCCAGTGGTGCTCTTCACTGTAACGGTTGCCTTTTTAACGGGACTATTCAGCAGGAAACTGGCACTCGCTCTCTTACCGTTCTTCGCCCTCATCCTCAGCCCAGCACTTCAGGAGGCATCGCTACTCGTTGCCACCCTTTTCATGGTCCTCACCCCTCCGTTCATTGCCTTAGCTTACATGCGCGCGGTCAGGATGGAACTGAGTAACTGGGAGGGAACTGGATGAGAAAACCACAGGCAATGGGATGGCTAAGAGGTCAGGGAATAGCACTTGTCCTGATTTCCCTCCTCCCGGCCATAGCGGTCGAGATAGACGTTTACAGATTTACCGCCCATTACCCGAATATTCCGGCCGAGGAGCTTGCCCATCTTATCACCGCCGACCTGCTCGCCAAATGGCTTCCAAATTTCATCAAGTTCCTCTTCATACCGGCCCTGCTAATCATTCTCCTCTCGCGCTTCGGCTCGGACTTCGAGAGGGGCAACGTCACGCTCCTCCTCTCGAAGCCCCTCACGAGGAGGCGCTATTTCCTAAGCTGGGCCTTCGAGGGCTTAAAGCTTGCCCTAATCTCCACCGTCGGAATAGCCCTCTCGGGAGCGTTCGCGATGCTGGTCCACGGTTTCAAAGTTGAGAACTATCTCACTGGTTCCCTCGCCCTCTCACTCTCGCTGGTCGGTGTAATCGGAATCGCCCTGCTCCCCCTTCCCTTGACAACCTCCCGTGACTCCGGGGTCTTCCTCGGGCTTGGGGCGTTCGTTGTTCTCCTTCTCTTTGCAAAGTCCGATTACTCGTTCATCCCGACGGTTTACCTTGAAAGAGCTCTTTCCTTCGGGGAGGGCCTCTCGGTCTCTTATCGCGCCATTGCCGAGCTATTGGCTCTGTCCGTTGCACTCTCGCTCGTTGGGATGGAGTTTTTCAGGATGAGGGAGCTGAGAAACCTCGAGTCGTTCTCAGTTCCCGGCTTTTCTTTCTCTCTCCGCGGGCTTTACGGCGTTTTCCTCGGGTTGAGCCTTCAGAGCAGGCGCTTCATTGCTTTCCTCGCCCTGGCCATCATGACAGCATTCTTTAACTTTGGCATGCTCGGGAATTATAACTCCAACTTCGGTGTTCCAGGTCTTTTGAATGCCTTAATCTCGGCCCTGAACGGCGCCTTCCTGCCCTTCGTGGTTCTGCCCCTCGGGGCGCTCTCGATTGGCTCGGCAATTGAGAACGGTACCGTTAGAGTTCTCCTGAGCAAGCCGATGAAGAGGAGAGACTTTTTCCTGGGAACACTCCTCAGTGATATCTTCGCGGTTTTTGTGGGCGTTGCTTTCTACGCGGCCCTTATCGTTGCCTACGCCCTGCAGCTAGGTGCTCCCTTAGGTAAAACCATCGAACTCGGCCTCGCCTTTGGCTTCCTCCTTTTCTTCTCGCTCCTCCAGTATCTGGCCCTCGGCTACCTTCTCTCGGCCTTCATGAGGGAGAGGAAGGCACTCCTCCTCTCGCTGGTTCTTGCATTCCTGCTGGCCTTTGCCGTTCCCATCTCGGTCACCGTTTCATCGGCCTCTGCCGGGAACTCCTTCATTGATGCCTTATCTAAGAACTCTCTCCCCATGCCAAGCCCTAACCTGCACTACACCGTGCTTGGGATGGTGGTCTCCCCGAAGAGGAGTCTTCCGCCAAAGTCCCTTGCTGAGATTCTCAACTATCCCGGCAATCTGGCAATGCTGGTCATACCTACGGTGGTTTACCTCATAATCTCGTGGCTCAGGTTTAGGAAAGCTGACCTGAGGTGATAGAATGTGGGGCTTTAAACTGGAGTTGAAGAAAAGTCTCAGGACGAAGAAGTTCTGGCTGATACTGGTTTTGATTTTGCTGATCTACGCAATGGCCTTCAGGGAGGTAAAGGACAACCTCGAAGGGGCCTCTGACCCCCAGGGAGTCCTCCTGACGAGCCTAATCGGCTACATAGCCGTCAGCGCGTTTCTCTTCATAGGGGTATACGCCCTTATGGCGGGAGCAACGGGGGTTAACTCTGACCTCGAAACTGGGACTATCAGGGTGGTCTTAAGCAAGCCCATTGGAAGGGTTTCCTACCTGCTCGGCAAGTTCCTTGGTCAAAGCGTCAGCATAGTGGTTGCAATGGTCTTTGCCACCCTCATCTCCCTTGCCATAACGAGGCATTACGGCCTCTCCCTCAGCGGGGGACTCGTCTCAGACCTTACGCTGGCCAACGGTTTGGTTCTCCTGGCCATGCTCCAGCTTTTAGCGCTTGGCCTGCTCATTTCAACATTCGTCCGCTCCTCGAACACCGCTTTGGGACTGGCCCTCGTGATATTCTTCGTCACAAGCCTTGTGGCTCCTCAGATCGTTGATGGATGGGCGAAGGACAGGGTAGATAAGGAGTTCGGACTCCACGAGAGAGGCGACTTCGTGAAGCTCTCCTCCGAGCAGAGAACTGCCTACCAGGAGCGCCTCGATGAGCTTTACAGGGAGTACCATCTGAAGTACCTCTTCTACGTTCCGCAGGTGCTCATGCTGGACGTTATCAAAGACGTTGAGACGATGAAGTTCAACGCCGACGGCACGTATACTATCGAGTATCTCGGGGTCAGGCAGGCTATATCGAAGAATCCAGCTCAAACCGGGGTGATAATGGCTCTCATCCCCGTTTATCTCGCGCTGGCCCTCATCAGGTTCAAAAGAATGGATCTGAGGTGATGGTGATGTTGAGGGTTGAGAACCTTGTTAAGGTTTATAAGGACGTTAGAGCCTTGGACGGTCTTAA
>Ga0256831_1002309_pt1 | contig 10006 bp, 14 predicted proteins | sample 132544metaG_FD_189087 | JGI IMG/M metagenome (GOLD analysis project Ga0256831, IMG submission 189087) | Hydrothermal vent microbial communities from Lau Basin, Pacific Ocean - 132-544 | ecosystem: Environmental > Aquatic > Marine > Hydrothermal vents | place: Pacific Ocean: Lau Basin | collected...
CACAGGGTGGAATGAATATGCAGGTATATGATACACTTATTAATTTGCAAAAATCCTTAAAAGCTGAAAGCGGTGGACTGCCTTATAAAGCTAAGGCGTTGTTGACAACATTATCTTTAGCTACGGGGTTATAATGGCTGGATTTTTTTGGGATGCTGCTGCGATTATACCTAGTATGATCATGGAACGAACTGGTCATACAAGTAATGAGTTTCATGACAGATATAAAAATTTAATCAAACAATTCCCGCAAATTGGCAGAATAACACCATATTATGATTTTATGAAACGGCCATTTACATCTAATAATCTATATAAATTTTCTGAATTTAAAGGAGGAAACATGAAGAAAATTGCAAGCATCGTCGGCGTAGACGTTAAAGACGACGATGAACTTTTAAAGCTTGCTATAGCAGGTCTTGCTAAAGCAGGCGTCGACCCAGAAGTGGTAGTTGATTTCGTTGCTGAGCTTGATGTAGAAACCGGACTTAACAAGGTTGCTGGGGAACTGGAGGCAGCTCTTGATACACCCATTGACGAAGACCAGCTCGCTATCCTTATTGCCGATTCTATGAGTAACGGCAAAATTGAAAAGAGAGCAAGTGAGAATAATCTCCCAGCAGAAAAGTTGGCAAAGAAAGTGTTGGAAAAAATGCTTGAGCCAGGAGAAATCTCTAAAATAGCAATGAAAGTATTTTCAGCTTATGGACAATACGACGGCGAAAAACCTCTTGTTAAAGTTGCTTCAAAACTTGGTGTTACTGATGAGGAAGTAAAAATTGCACAGACAGCTGTTGAGCTCATAAGTGAAGGGTATAGTCCTGAAATCTTAAAAGTTGCAGCTGAAGAACTTTATGAGACAACTCCTGGGAAATTAGCAAGCGCAATCGTGAAAGGTGAAGAGCTTGCAGCTAAGCATATTGCAGAGGGCAAGGTCACAACAGCATCATTTACTAAAATAGCACAAGCTGAAGATATCCCAGAGACATTCAAGATAGGGTATATAAATGCAATCCAAAAACTCGCTTTTGATTTGCACCCAACCAGTCTAGAAAGCATAGCTAAGAAAGCTGGACTCAAAGACGCAACTTCTTACGATGTTCACAATCTTATTAAAGGAGCATCTATATTATTAGGTTCTGATGAGGCTGCTCCGCAAGCTATTTATGCCTACTACGATAAAAAGTATGCACTTGATAAATTTGCTGCAGAAACAGTATCAGATTTTAGCAAAGATGCAGAAGAGGCTCTCGTTTTTCTAACAAAAGTAGCATCAAAAGCCGATAAAATTGATTTTGAGGAAACAAAAGCATTTCTTAAAACAGCTGCAGAAGCATTAGGCATGAGTGTGAACGAAGTAGGTAGACAATTGCTAAAAACCTCTATGTTCTTAGAAGGCGAAAGACCTGATGTTATCAGAGAACTCGAGAAAAATGCTGGTGATATTCTGGCAGACGTTATAAAAGAAGAGACACACGAGAAAATAGCAGCTATACTTGAACACTAATGATACCAGGCTATATATTATATTTTGGGCCTTCAGGCATATCATCACAGATAGCACGCAATATATATAGAAGCCCATACGGAGGCACGGCGCTAGCTGAGAAGCTCACGCAATTGACTGGGAAGCGTGCCATACCATCAAGGGGTATTCTAAAAGGATTAGCTGCGGGAGGATTAGCTTATTATACGGCTAAAAGACTTGGTGCTGGGGATGAGGCTATCCCAATTTCTATCGCAGCATCTACGCTTCCAAGTTTACCCGCTTATTTGCGAGATAGCGCAAGGATTGAGCGTATTCTCAACCAAGCTAACAGAATTTCAAGGCCGGGCATATCTGGAGCAATTAGAAGATTTTTCGCTTCTCCTACAGAGCTAGCGCTTGCATACGGCGGCCCTAGAACACACCCCAAAATAAGCTTGCTTGGCAGGCTATTGCTTCCAGCAGCTGCTACAGGTAGTGTGTTATTACTAACGCATCCGGGGGCTACTATAAAGCAACTTATAAAGATTCCAAAAAATGCTATCGGTTGGATACTTAGGCATACATTTTTGCCAGCTAAAAACGAGGTCGCAAAGAAAATAGAGGAGGGAGTAAGCGGTTATGCTCATTAAGCATATTGACGTCCCTGGATTACTTTACGACCATAACGGAATAAGGTCCGTTATGTCTGCTGAAGATACATCTCTTATGATAAAAACTGCAGAGGATTATTCCTATACATACAGCGATGAGTTTTTAAAGGCAATCGAAAAATACAAAAAAGAAGTGGATACAAAAAAGTACATGCTGGCTTCTGTTATCGCATTGGGTGCTGGCGAGTGGTACTCGTCAAATGTGAATGGTGACTGGTTTTCAGAAGATACGCTATTGCAGATTTACAAGACATTCGAAGGTGGTTATATTTACCAAAATCACGTTAACAAAGATCCTAAAAAATCTATTGGTAGAATTCTCTTTGCCAGCTATAACCACGAAATGCATAGAGTTGAGCTATTAATATCTGTTGATCGAACAAAGGGAATACAGTATGTGTTAAGAATAGAAAATGGCTTTCCTGTTGATATGAGTTTTGGCTATTCAACGCCATATGACAAGTGTAGTATATGCGGAAATGAAGCAAGAAGCCGTGCCGCATATTGCGAGCATCTGAGATTCCAGATGAACGCTATACTTCCAGATGGCAGAAAAGTTTATGCTATCAACCCAACGAGTGGGAAATTTTTCGAAATGTCGTTTGTACGGAAAGGTGCTGTCAGAATTGCTAAAGTAATGGAGAAGGTCGCTCATGTAGCTGCTCATGAATCTATTTCGGCCAATATACATAAAAGCGCAGCATCAAAATTTGCTAGTATAGTAAAAGAAGTGTACAACAATTTTCAGCATTCCGGGATATCAAGAGATAAAGTAGATGCGTTTGTAGGCATGTTACCTATGTTCTCCCTTATGTTTGAACCACCGCTAAATCCAGATATATTTAAAGGGTTTTCGTTGCGTGAAAGTATTGGCACTATATCAAGAGCAGGGATTGTACCACATGAACATGAATTACTATTGTTATTAAGTAGTAAATTAAGAGAGGCGGCCGAATTAGCAGAAATAGCAGCTAGGAGAATGAGAATACCAGCTGAGGAATTCCCTTGTTCGCCAAGATTGATGCAGAGAATGATGGGGTTAGGGATATTAGAAGGAAGATCTATGCACACTCCATTCATTAGGCGTGTCATAAGGATAATTGTATCACCTAGCCGTATTGAGCCAAAGATTATCGAATGGAACACAGAGACTGCGAACTTACTAAAACAGGCAGCTGGTATATCGCCAACAGCTTTGGTACGTGGCATAAACAAATTCCTTTACAAAAATATCCTTAGAGACACAATACCATCCCACTTATATTCGTTGGGCGAATCTATGGCAGCTAATAAACTTTTAACTGCTATGATAATTGGAAGTTTAATAGCCCAAAGACAACAAATACCGACTGTTGAATTCTATACAGAAGGGATGCAGATTCCTGAGGAAGATATAATTAAAACCTCAGGGTTTCATCCTATTAAAACGCTGAAATTTATAGCGCTGCCGTTCTTTGGAGCACAAGTCTTGTCTAGTGATATTAAAAGGCGACAGATGGAAGGACGACCAGTGAGTGGTATGGAAAATGTTATAGCTAAATATCCTGGTACAACAGGGCTTCTAGCTACTGTTGGAGCACTAAAAGCAAAAAAACTTCTTACGCCTTTGTTTAAAGGAGCATCAATAGAAAAAGATGCGCTGTTTCTAAATCGTATTCTACCTGTTATGGCTCTGACTTCTAAAAACCCATTATCTATAGCAATACCAGGGGCAGCGTTAGATTATTTAATCTTAGGCGGTGTTAGTGCCGCTTTAGTTGGCGGATTATCCGCATTAAAAAAACATAACAAGCTTGACGGTAAAGTCAAGAAAGTTAGAATAAACTTAGAAAACGAAGAAAACGAATAGGAGGAACCTATGGCAACATTAAGAGAACTTCTCGGGAGGATAACCAAAGCAGCCTCCGAGGAAGAAGATACAACAATTGTAAAAGTTAGTGAAGACGAGCAAACTGTTCAGGATAAGACCGAAGAGGAATATGTTGTTGAAGCTTTTGAGAATGTTATGAAATCTGAACAAAGCACAGAAATGGAGAAAAAAGCTGCTGAACTTCTTGTTTCTACTATCGAAAAAGCAAAGGCTGAGAAAGAGATGCTTTTGAAACAGAGCAGAGAAGATATGCTGAAATTTGCTGAGGAGTTAGGTTATGCTCTCATGAAAGGCATCAACAAAGCTGCTGAAGATATGCCGAACATAGCTGAACAAGGACAAGCTGTAGAACCACAACAGACGTCTTTGCAAGATGTAGTAGCTAAAGCAGAGCAGATGGCTGCTGAAGAAGCCCCTGAATCAGCTGAAGCTATAACTGCACCTGCAGAAGGAGCAGACCCAGCATCTGTAGCAAAAGCCACAGCAGAAGGTGCCGTATCTGGAATTGCTGATGTTGTAGAATCGGCAATCCAAGCATCAAAAGATGTAGTAAGCGAGACAGCACAGGAAGCCGCAGCTCCTGAAGCTGTAGCAGCTCCGCAAGGAACTGCAAATGATGTACTAAATCAACTCCAAGCACAGGTACAGCAACCCCAGCCTCAGCCTGATTTGAGCCAGATGGTAGGCCCAGTTAATCCTGCTGCTGTAAACGAAGCTATAAAGCAGGCTGAAGAGGAAGCAGCTGCTGCAGCAGCCGAGGAAGCTATAAAAGATATCCCCGTAACTACCCCTGGAGAAGGGATAGAAATACCTGATGAAGTTATCGATGAAGCAGCTGAGGAAATAGCTAACGAAGCTGCTGAACAGGCTCCTGATGAAGTACAGGATGAGGTAAAAGAGGAAGTAAAAGAAAAGGTCAAGGAAGAATTATCAGATGTTGATAATATAGCTGAAGAGGTCGCTAACAAAATAGTTAATTCAGAAGAAGAAGAATCTGATGAGGTGGCAGGTAATTTGGAGAAAATGGTGGGGTAACAATGCTAGCCTCAGAAGTTGGTATTGAAAAAATAGCGGGGCCTGTAGGATGGGGGACCATTATAAAAAATATGTGGTCCGCTGGAAGAAAAGGCATAAAAGCTACAAAAGGAGGATTGTTTAAGCGTTTATGGGCAGGAGCTAAAAGAGCCTATAGAAAAGGTAGTACTTACACCAGATTTAATAAGGCTAAGCCATGGATAGCTGGAGGAGCGCTACTCGGAGGAGGAGCACTGATTGGGAGAGCGACAGCACCAAGCGCGCCACCGCCCCCCCCACCTGGATGCTATTATTATTATGGAAGGCTGTATTGCAAGCAGTAAAGGAGGATAGATGAATACGAAGACTAAAATAAAAGCATTAAAGAATCAAATAGAACGAGCAAAAGTCAAAGAATCACTTAATCTGTTACATGAAATAGCATTACAGAAGGTAGCTGAAGTTGAGAAAATAAAGAGAGAGATATACTCCGATTTCCCTGTGATATTTAAAACTGCTGGTTTTTTTACCACTCTTGGAACAGGCCTAAAAAAACTGCGTACAGGCTATAATACCCTTAGAGGAGGAGTGAGAACAGTTCTTAACCCGGAAGCTGAAGAAGCATTTAACCTACTTAGCAAAGGTATCAGAAAACATATAAGGACGGCTGGATCTCACGAAGAAGCGATAATAAACGCAATAAATGACATTACATCTAGAATGGCAAAGTCAGACCAAGAACGATTTTTTAAAGGAATTAACAAACTTCTTAGAAGCGGAGGGCAAGTATTCTCCCCTGGCGGTAGACCATTAGTTGTCGGGAAAACGCGAATTGTTGCCAACCCGGAGAATATCTATAATCAGTTAATGCGTAACAGAGCATATGCTGGTCTAAAGCAGGTCCGAAGAGGCGCAGCGTTGTACGGCCCAAACCCAAAAATTGAAGCTGCAAGGAAAGCTGAAGAAGCAATGAGAAAGCAAATTGAACTTGAGAAAAGACAGCAGACAATAAGAGGTGTACAGACACTTGGCGCTATGGGACTAGGGGCATATATGCTAAGGCCGCAGCCGCCAATGGTCTATGGAGGAGCTCAACAACAAGTAGCCCCACCTGTATATGTAATCAACACGCCGAAAAATACTTCGGCTTAGGAGGAAACAATGGTAGGATTATTCGATCTGATTAAAACAGCTGGGTTAGCTGATTTTATAGCGATGATGAGAGGCAAAGCCCCAGCTAAATTTTACCTAGTAGATAAATATTTTTCAAAATTACCTTACGAGGAAATATTTAAACAAACAAGAGAGGGAAGAGATTTATTATATAAATTACATAAGCTAAAACTTGAAAGAGATCTATTGAAAACAAAATCATCACTACCATATTTGGCATTACCTTTGACAATAGGTGCTTACGCTGTTATTAGACCAAGACAGAAAGTTATACTCGCCACAAATACTGGTACATCAGGACCTGTAGTACTACCCGGGAACAGCCCCATGATTGTATCTGGACAGAATAAGCCGGCACAGGCGCCAGCAGTTGTTACAGTATGAACAGTAGAATACTCGCACATTTAGCTGGAAAGAATTATGGAACGGGTTCCGTTATTCTTGACATTGTGAAAAAACGGGTCCCTGCAGTTCAAATAATGCCAGAGTATTTATTAGCAAAGGATATAGAACTGGGACAAAGATTAGTTAAGCTCCCAGGAGTTGGTAAATATTTTATGTCAAAAGAGCCTGTGCGATTAGCTGCTGGACTCAAAGCTTATATCAACGTACCTAGAGCAAGCTATATATTTGACAGGCTGCGAACATCAATATCGCCAGCAGCATCTTTCCTAGGCGCCTATTTGATTGTTGACGCTTTAAACAAACATTTTGAGCGTAAAAAACGTAAGGAGAAAGAAAATGAGCAGAAAACAAGTATTAAACTTAATTTCTAAAGCTGAAGAGCTTGTAAAAGAAGCTGAAGAAAAAATCGCCGTAAACGGAACAAATAAAGTCAGGATGCTGGAAAAACTGCTTGAAGAAAAAGACGCTCTTATAAGGCAGTACAAAGAGGAGCTTAAGAAAGAGGCTGAAAGGCGAATAGCGCAAACTAATAAAAGCATGCCTGACAAAAACGATTCTATCGGCGATTTAACTGATAAAAACATAGTTGGTTCAACGGATAACCCATTAAGAGATTGGGTATTATCCAGGAAAACTGAAAAATTATAATCTAAAGGAGGTATAATAGATGTTTGTTGACATCAAGAATTACTATGAAGTAACTCGAGTACCTTTTGAGTATGATGGCAGCGCCAACACTGATTTCCAAGCTGGCAGATTTGTTACAAAAAATGCAACAGGTAATACTGTAGCTGTTACAAACGCCAACTTTACAAACACTGACCATCATATCAAAATGGTATTCAAAGGCTCCGAGGAAGCTTCCGAAAGAGCCGCAAAAGTTTTGGACGTTATTGAACCCCCCGCTATCGTTGAGACAGACAACTTCGATTCTACCCAGACTTATCATTATGGTGACGAGCTCACACTGGATGCAAATGGCAGAATTACACTTCGAACGGCTCCTGCTACACAAGGATTGCTTGGATATGTTGAGAGTGTTGGAACCTCAACAATTACCTTTAAATTTGTAGACTATTAAGGAGGTGTATGATGTTTAACGACGTAGAACTCAGACCTGAAGAGTTTAACGCAGAGATAGTTGAAGCTATCGAATCTGGAGAGCTTGAAAAAGTAGCTGCTTTTTCAACAGCCTATATTAGAAAAAGAATACTTGAACCGGATTCATTAGCAAGAGTTATTTTAAACGCTGAACCTGTAACATTTGAGGAACTAGAAAAAGATCTCAACCACACAGCATACCACATCTTTGATATCGAACAGGATCAGTTCCCTGCTTTTGACGCTTCATTCACATCCAAGCCACCCACAAAGTATATCCAGACAAATCAAGGGAAATCATACATCAGAGAACTCGACACAGAAAAGTACGTTAAGAATATCACCGAAATTATGTTTATGAAACACCCCTTCGACCAGGAAATTGAGGAGAATGCAAAACATGGAATCAAGCAGAAAGAAGGCTTAATCTTCAAAAATCTTGTTGATGCCGCTCTGGCTTCAACAGGTTTTACCCACACAATCACACCAGCTCCTGGCCAGACTTATATCTACAAAGAAGATATAATTACAGGAATGAACCTCCTTATTCAAAATTCGAATCCTGTTGACCCGGCAACCTTTCTTATGAACAAAACAACCTGGAACACAATCATGAACTGGAACAAACAGGAATTTGGAGATGAGGTTGGACAAATTACATTCAAAGGTATGACCTTTGATACACTGTTAGGAGCGAAGGTTGTAACTACAAGATACACTTCTCTCATTCCCCACAATGAAATCTATATCTTCGCTGAACCCAAATACTTAGGAGGAATGGGTATCCTCAAAGATGTAACTATGTATACAGAGAAGAAGGAAAAAGATCTCTACTATTGGTTTACAGAGCAGATATTCATGTTTATAGGCAATCCTGGCGGTGTTGCAAAAGTAGTGCTTCCGTAACATAATAAAGGCGCCGTGTATAGTGGCACGGCGCCATATAATTTTATCTATTAGGAGGAAACAATGGCTAAATTAAAACAAGCTGAATTGAGAAAAAAAACAGGGCACATTAGAGTTATGATTAAAAATGTGTCAAAACAAGTTAAAGTGCTATTTGGCTACCCTCTTATGCCAAACTCAACCAGGGAGTTTTATAGGACAGGGTCAGAGCTGGCCATGCTGGATTTTTCAGGTATAGAAATTTACTCGGTGCCGAAACAAAAGCCTAAATCTAAGCTTGAAGCAGCTGCGGCTAATAAAGGCACAGAAGATAATAAAGATAAAGACGCGGAGGAGAACAAAGATAAAGGCAAGGATGAAACCAAGAAAAAAGATGAGGGTAAGAAAAAAGGCGGAGCTAAAGCAGGCCAGAACAAAGAAAATAAATAGTAGTAAGCTATGAAATTAACAACTGAAGACTTAGACTATCTTCGCAAACTTCTGAGGTCATATCTAAAAGATTTTAGTGAATTTAATACTCTTATCGGCGGGGAGGAATTTTCTCCTCCCCAGCTCGATCTAGCTATTCAGTTAGCGTTAGACAAGATAGAAAAGACACCTCCAATTATAAGGATATCATGGCGCGATTTGCCACTAACGCTGATACTACAGGCAGCCACTATAGAGCTTCTAGATCTTCAAAGAAAAGTTGACATCAGGAATAAAATATCATATCAAGACCAAGGGCTTCAGATTGTTGATACTCACGACCAGGAATACAGTGCGCTAGTGAATGAATATTATCAAAAATTCTTCAAAGAGCTAGGGGCTTGGAAAACTGAAAAAAACATAGAGTCGGCTTTAGACCCTATCTATTCTATATAGGAGGAAAAATAATGCCATTTAAACCAGGTATAATATCGAAAATCAAAGGCATCGTAGAAGCTGCGAAAGGCGCTGCAAAAAGCCCGGTAGGTAGCCTACTGTCTGCGCAGGCTGCGGCTAAAGGTTTTAGAATACCAAAGTTAACGCTTGCACGAACCGGTGGTCTTCTTGGTGCACTTGCATTGGGAGCAGGTTCAGTTTTAGGAGCTACTGAGATTGTCGAGGACATAGATAAGCATGACTTAGCTGAAGCAATGGTACAGCTGGCAATAATGTCAAATCCTATTTACGCAGCTATGTCTGAACAGGAAAAGGAAGAGGCGATAGATAAATTACAAGAATCGTTTGACAAAGATCCTGTATTATACGCACAAGCAAAGCAAGTGTATGAACAAGCCAAGAAAGCTGGAATTATATGAAAATAACTTCGGTGTTTGCTAGGCCTCTTGACAGATATAGGAATATAATAAAATTTAGTGTAGAGAATATTTTTACAAACTTAACTTACTACGCTTCTTTATATGAAATAACAGG
>Ga0256831_1002310_pt1 | contig 10000 bp, 8 predicted proteins | sample 132544metaG_FD_189087 | JGI IMG/M metagenome (GOLD analysis project Ga0256831, IMG submission 189087) | Hydrothermal vent microbial communities from Lau Basin, Pacific Ocean - 132-544 | ecosystem: Environmental > Aquatic > Marine > Hydrothermal vents | place: Pacific Ocean: Lau Basin | collected...
AGGATTCTTTTACCCGTCAAACACCGGGTTTTCCCTCTATATCCTCATGTTTCTAAATATACAAATGGAAACACTTAAATAATAAACCCTGTCAAATAGGGTAACCCGAAAACCCAAACTATGGTGATATACATGAGTCACACAACCCGTGATCCATATGAGGAAGCAAAGAAACAGCTAAAAGAAGCCATAGAAATACTCGGCTTATCAGACGAGGTATACGAAGTACTCGCAGTACCCGAGAGGCTTATTAGAGTGAGCATCCCCGTAAAAATGGACGATGGCACAGTCAAAGTCTTCACAGGCTGGAGAAGCCAGCACAACAGTGCCCTCGGACCCTACAAGGGCGGAATAAGATACCACCCTGACGTCCATGAACATGAGGTCATAGCCCTGTCAATGTGGATGTCCTGGAAGAACAGCCTCGCCCAGCTACCCTACGGTGGAGGTAAAGGAGGAATAAAAGTAGACCCCCACAAGCTCAGCCCAGGAGAACTAGAGAGATTGAGCAGGAAATACTTTGAAATGATATCCAAAGTAGTAGGTATAGACGAGGACATACCCGCACCTGACGTATACACTAACCCCCAGACAATGGCATGGTACATGGATGAATACAGCAGGCTCAAAGGCTTCCACGCCTTCGGCGTAGTCACAGGAAAACCACTCCTACTAGGCGGACTCTACACAAGAGTAATAAGCACAGGCCACGGTACAGCAGTAACAGCAGCAGAAGCAGCCAAGAAAGTCCTAGGAGGCATCGAAGGCAAGACAGTTGCAATACAGGGCTTCGGAAACGCTGGACAATTCGCAGCCAAGTCACTGGCAGAAATGGGAGCAATCATCGTAGCTGTAAGCGACAGCAAAGGCGGCATATTCAACTCGAAAGGTCTAGACGTTGAGAAACTCATTGAGGTCAAGCAGAAGACTGGTTCAGTCATAAACTACCCCGACGTAGAGAAGAAGATAGGTACACAGGACCCACTGTTCCTAGACGTAGACGTCCTGATACCCGCAGCACTAGAGAACCAGATAACAGCCGAGAACGCTGATAAAGTGAAGGCAAAGGTAATCGCGGAAGCAGCAAACGGTCCAACTACACCAGACGGTGAAGAGATACTCACGAAGAAGGGAATAGTAGTAGTTCCAGACATCCTCGCGAACGCGGGAGGAGTCATTGTAAGCCACATCGAATGGGTAAACAACAGAATGGGCGGATGGCTGAAAGAGGAAGAAGTGAAGGCAAGGCTAGAAGAGAAGATGACAAACAACTTCCACGCAGTCTGGGACTTCTGGCAGAACAAACTAGACACATCCAAGTACAACATGAGAGCTGCAGCATACGCCCTGGCAGTCAAGAGAGTCTACGACGCTATGAAGCTGAGGGGCAGGATCTAAAGCCCCTCGGCTTCCCTTTATTCATTTTCTTATCAATAGTTTTACTATAAGCTATCACCTGCAAAACCGAAATACAATTCTCCTAGAAATAGATCCTGACAGGAAACAATAAAAACAACCAGTGCATATCCATTCTAAACAAAATAGAGCGCAGGCCAGTGGATCGAGAATACCGTATTGATCCACTAGAATGTGATGTTTACGCTTACGTGGTAGCGAGCAAGGTGAGAATGATTGAAGTATGTAATCAAGTTTAAAATCGAAATACACGGCCGTGTAGACAGGCATGACATTATAGGAGCGATCTTCGGCCAGACAGAAGGGTTGCTAGGCCAGGAGTTTGACCTGAGAGAGCTCCAGGACAAAGGTAGAATCGGTAGGATCAAGGTAGATATCAAGCATCAAGGGTCAAAAACAGTTGGTGAAATAGAGATACCCAGCAACCTGAGCAGGCCGGAGACTGCTGTAATAGCAGCTATGATAGAGACTATAGATAAAGTAGGCCCCTATGATGCTAGGATACAGCTTGTTGAAATAAAAGACCTCAGGCTAGAGAAACTGGAGAAAATAGTGGAGCGAGCGAAGAGTATTCTCAACCAGTGGAAAGAGTCGACGCCAGATACGAAGGAGATCCTAAAGAAAATTGTCTCACCTGAGAAGCCTCCTGAAGTAATATATTATGGTGATGACAGGCTTCCAGCAGGCCCGGATGTAGATAAGAGCGACACTGTAATTATAGTAGAAGGCAGGGCTGACGTAATTAACCTAATGAAGTATGGCATCAAGAATACAATAGCACTTGAAGGTGCCAAGGAAAAAGTTCCTGACACAATTAAGGAGTTAGCTAAGAAGAAGACGACAATAGCATTCGTGGACGGAGACCGTGGTGGAGAGTTAATACTGAAGACACTGCTCAGCGAGGTTGACGTGGACTATGTAGCGCGTGCCCCTCCAGGAAAAGAAGTGGAGGATTTAACTGGAAAGGAGATAACTAGATCCCTCAAAGACATCGTTCCTGCAGACCAGATGAGGAAAAAGCTTGGCATAGAGAAAGAGGAAACCGGGAAAGAAGAGGTTGCCGAGTCCAAGCCTGAGGAGAAGAAAGTAAAGGAAGCTGAAGAAGAGAAAGAGAAGCCTGCTGGAGAAACGGGCGGGAAAGAGGAGAAAGTAGAAGTTGAGGAAGGCGGGAAAGTAGAGGAACCGGGAGTCCAGACAATAGCTATACCAAAAGAGGTTTTAGACAATATAAACAGTCTGAAAGGCACGCTGGAAGCCGTATTATATGACTCGCAGTGGAATGAGATAAAGAGACTGCCTGTCAGAGACCTCGTCCGGGAGCTTGAAGGCTTGGAGGACTCGAAAGTCTTTGCTATACTGATGGATGGAATAATAACGCAGAGGCTACTTGATTTAGCCGCGTCTAAGGGTGTTAAAATAATAATCGGTGTCAGGACGGGTAAAATAACTGTGAGACCTCCGGGAGTTCAGTTCTTCACTTTCCAGGATCTCACATAAAGTCAAACAGGGACCTCTGTCCCCGGCTCCTCATTTTCAACTCATTTTCACTTACTCCCAGTACTTGGAGGACTCTTAGCGCAGCAGGTATAATCTGTTTCTCAACGTAATAGTCGATGTCGACCTCATCGGGTGATGCCAGTATGAATGGTTTAGCTCTGTCAGACAGTTTCCCGTGTCCCTTGACTATGACATAACCAATCTTCATACCAGGCGCTACTTTGTACCCCATCTTTTCTAGAATGAGGGCAGCTTTGACATGCGCCCCATCTACCTTGTATTCACTAGGCCTTCTAGTCAGGGTCTTCCATATGACAAGCTTCTCGAGAGGTATGCGTCCTGATCTGAGATCGTTTATTACACGCCTTACATAATCCACTGCCTCTCTCGTGGAGCCTTTTATGAGTACTATCCGGAGAACCTCTAGTTGCACCTCTTTCGCTAGTTCACACCAGTCCCCTCTAACAGCCTCGAGGCCCGTCACGTCTATTATACCGTCAACGGTGAGCCCTGCATATCTCTTCTTCGCTCCTGTGAAAATTATCCTCTTGTAGATCTTGTCTATCTTTATTTCAAACCCCATTTCCTCCTCCACGTACTTGATGAGTGCTTCTACCTTTTCCTTGTCGTAGTCTACGAATAAGCTATCAGTGTCGCCGTAGTATACTTTTAACCCGAGTTTCCTAGCGTGGTTAATCGCTGTGAGGATGAGTTCTCTCCCCCAGGCGGTGACCGCTTCAGCGCATTCCTTGCAGTACCACCTAGCCCCGCTCCACCCCATGTAACCGTACATAGCGTTGGCCAAAACCTTGATTGCCCTTTGCCTCTGGTCTAGGAGGAGGTACTCGGGGGAACCGGGCTTTAGCCGTTTCAGCCTAGACTTTATGTCGCGCCTCCACTTCAGAAACCTTAGTAGGACCCCTTTGAAGAAGCCGTCAGGGGTTTTCCTGAATCTATGTCCAACCATGGGGGCTACGTTAACCTCGTCATCACTGACCTCTTCATTCCCCCTCACAAGCGTGTCTGGGCCCACGTTGTACTTAACCATGATACTGGGGTACATGCTGGCGAAGTCTAGTACAGCGACATTCTCTTTTATCCCCGGCTCCGGCTTCAGTACCAGTGCACCTGTATAAGACGCCGGGGGCCTCTCAACTCTTTCCGGAACAAGTTCCCCCCGCTTGTAAGCTTCCCTAATCAACCTCCATTCCAGTCTGAAACCCGTGCTTGCCGCCATAACGTGGTCCAACGGTATTCCTGTCGTGGTGCTTAACTGGGCTCCGAAGGGGAGGAACTTCCCTGATAATCCGTAGGTTGACTCAACATCGTCTAACGCGTATCTTATAAGTGTCTCCCGTTTTCTCGGGTCATCCCAGTATTCGGGGATTCTATACCACGGGATGATAACGCGTTCACTTTTCTTCTTGACACCTAGGAACTCCGCGACCTCCTCAAGTGTTTTCAGAGTCAGCCCCGGGATTTCCTCGGCGAAGTTGTACAGGTCCACGTTTAGCCTTCCGGCTATCGATACGTGGCCGTAGACACTCGTCTCCGGCTGGGCCCCAATTCGACGGCCTACGTCTAGCTTGACTCCAAGCTTGGATGATCTCTCTTTTAGGAATGGCCAGTCAAACCTGTCCTGGTTGTATCCGACTATTATGTCGGGATCCTCCTTGAGTATTTCCCTTGTAAACGCCTTGATTAGATTCTGCTCGCTTCCCTCCACGTCTAGCCTGATAGCTTTTGATCCTTCTTGAGTCGAGATAGCGATAATTATTACATTATCCCTGAGAGGGTCCGGGGATCCTTCCTTGCTGTAAACCTCTATGTCGAAAGCCATAATCCTCAAGTCGCTCAGGGGATCCGAGATCTCTTCCTCCTCTACCTCTTCGAGGGAGCCTACTATCTCGTATGTACCGTCAACTCTATAGCCTCCTTTTTCTACCCTGTTAACTGTAGCTCTATACCATCTTAGAGGGTATACATTGTTGTCTATGAGGTAACGCATAGTGTATCTTATATCAGCCTCCAGCACTCTCTCAACGAAACCGAGCTTCGCGGCTGCCTCCCGGTATACCCGAACATATTCGGGGATCATAGTTGTTACCTTCAATGCTTTAACAGGTCTCCCGAAGAATTTCCTGTCGACAACTGAAACGTCGATAATCGGGCTCTTCGGTTTTGAGAGAAGCTTCACCTGCTCTATTTCCTCACTTCCGAGGCTAAAGCCTTCTCGGGGAATTATATAGAAATAGGGGCGGAACCCCCTATGGAATAAAAGAACCCTCTCTCCAGTCTTCGTTCTACCCCATAGTAAGACTCTTGCCTCCGGACCTATAACCTCGTATGAAGCATCGAGTAACTGGAAGGTTAACTGTTCCAACAATATCCCCATTAATAATAATGGGGTTTCCCGAGATAAAATTGGTTGGTAAAAATGGGTCATCTAGTGATTTTTACATTCGACATTTCTTCCAGTAACGCCATTGCTTCTTTATCGGAGAGAAGTCTCTCCCGGATGGGATTTAACAGCTCGATTAAAGCCTCGGCCGTGGCTTTCTTCAAGTCAGCCGGATGGAGCCTCCCGTTCATATAGTCGTCGAGGAGTCTTTCATACGAGTCGTAGACAACTGTTCCACCGTACTTCTCCGGTCTTTCTACAATGAGCTGGAATCCTTCCCGTGTAAACAGGATATACTTGTTTATTTCTAGGACAGGGTTAAACTTCTCTTGCCTGGGAGGGCAATACGCTTTTTTGAGCTTCCTCCTTATATCCTCTGGTTTGTCGTGGATGAATATGCTTGACTCAGGCTTGCTTTTACTCATCTTGAACTCAATGGCGTGTTCCTCATCGGTTATCTCTGCAGGGTTCATCCTGCCGAGGCCTTGGAGCCCTGTAAGTAGCGGTGTGTGTATGGATATCGGTTTTTTATAGCCTAGCTTAGGGGCGGTGTCTCTGGCAAGCATGTGAGCCTTCCTTTGATCCATCCCGCCTAAAGCTATATCGAGGTCCATATAGAAAATATCGGAAACCTGCATTGACGGGTAAATCAGTTTTGACGAGTCTATATCTGCCTCCTCAGCTTTGCGCCCCATAATCGTTAGGGCTCTCTTGATACGGGCTAAACTATTCGCTTTTGCTACCCTGATCACTGTTTCCCAGTAATCCTTGTCAGAAGCCATGTCTTCCGCGTCCACGAACTTGATCTTACCGACATCGACGCCTATAGCCCATAGCACCTTTCTTATCAATCTCGCGGCTTTCCTAATCTTATCCATGTCGCCTCCTAGCTTGTCATTGATCATAGCGTGCCAAGTCGCCTCTAGGATCCTCCAGTCAACCCCGGCTTTCACCATGTCGTCTACTTTGAAACTCCAGATCAGCCATCCGATGTGGAAGAACCCGCTGGGCTCTATACCTATGTACCCCTTGAGCTTAACCCCTGTTTCAAGAGCTTCCCTTAGCTCTGAGGGGACTACAACCTCCGCCGTGTTCCGCGTTATAAGCTTGAACCTCTCCTCAGCGTCCATTACGCTCATCCTCACCTACTCTTCTCTCTTTGATGAACATGTTGAAATAAAGATTGTCTTCCCGTACAAGCCCGGCTTTCCGGATAATACTCAGCTCCCAATGCCTGAGACTAGGGCATATATAGCATCCAACCCTATAGAACCCCATGGTATACAAGGGATTTAAGTCAAAGCCTTTACTCAAAATGTAGAGTTCGACATGGCCTCCCCCGAAAATCTTTAGGGGGGACAGAACTAGCCTGTCCTCCTCCACTCGGACCGGCGGCCGTTTGACCCTAATTTTCGACTCCGCGTCTCTATCACCAACGAGGACAACAATATTTCCATATTCTTTTTTCAATTCACGGAAAACCCTGTGGAGAGCATCTAGCTTCAAACCAGTACACCAGCGCTCTCCTAGTCGTGGGAGCCCCCTATGCTTTATCGCGTTGTCGAGCCCTGCCTTCACAGTTATGAGCCTCACACCCATTTTCTCGGCTACAGAGCTAACGTATCTCACTGTATCGGGGAACTCGACGCCCGTATCTGAGTGTACAGCTACAACTCTCTCCTTGCCTAAAACCTCGACTGCCGATATTAGGATTGCAGTACTGTCCTTCCCTCCGCTCCAGGGAACTACGGCTAAGTCAGCCTCTCCCACGTTGGTTTCCAGGAATTTTCTGATGTAGCTATCCATTTCTCGTATGACATTGGAGTTTGAGTGTAACAGGTTATCATTGCAGTCTATATGAGAGTTGGATACAGGTGTTAGCTCTGTTTTAAAGAGGCCTAGTTTGCCTTTGGCTATAAGTCTGCCGCATTTGTAGAATTCATGTACTCCTTCTCCGTATTTGTAGGCTATTATGGGTGGATTGATCGTTGCGCCAGTAATCTCGGATAGTAACTCGGCTCCTTTTCCTCCTGTTATTATGAAGTTATCCATCTCAGGGTGGTACTCGTTTATAACGTTGTGGTTTACCGAGTACGCTAGGATTGAGCCCTCCCGTGTATAGGACAAGCCCGCTCTCATCATTGCACGGCCACGGTCAATGGCATGTCCTATCATTTCTAGCCTAGCGTTCCTCACCTCACTCCTATTAACAAAAGACAGCCCTGTGAAAGGCGTGATCCCGGCTTGGGAAAACGCTTCCACAGCACTCTCAAGATCCCGGCGTCCGGCCAGCACAATGGTAAAAGGTTTCAACTTTTCAATTAATGCGTCAGTGAAACCTCTCCCCCTGCTACCCCCGAGTGACTCTACAGTTATCCCCCAACCGTTATAGAACAGGTCAACAGCTTTGGAGACAGCGTTCCTGTCTTTCTTTCCTCTCACTAGAATTCTGAACATGAACCCTTTACTCCCTCCTAGACAATGATACACCCAATGAAACCATTGCTATTGACAGGAAGACCACAGTTAACGTGAGAGTAGCCTTAACCACCTCCTCCGCAACCCTGTCGCCTTTAAAGTACATGGAGTAGGGGTAGAGCGTCATCAAAATAAACCCTAGGACGATAAGTGTAAACCCTAAAAGCTTTGCCTTGGCCTCCTTGTCCAATCCATACACCTGCCAGTGTATTTTAGTTTTAAGGGACAGGATATAATTTAATGGTGGAGATATATTGGGTTCCCTGAAAAGCGCTGCAGTTCCGGCTGACTCAGCGGGACGCCAGTACCATATAGGTGTAGCCCCAGGTGAAATAGCCCCAATAGTCCTGTTGCCGGGAGACCCTGCGAGGGCAGATTACATATCCAGCCAATGGGATAAGAGGCAGCTAGTGGCAAGCCATAGGGAGTACAAGACTTACACAGGCCTATACAAGGAAACCCCGATCTCAGTAACCAGTACTGGAATAGGGGCTCCCAGCACTGCAATAGCAGTAGAAGAGCTGCTTAAGACAGGAGCAAAGATAATGATAAGAGTAGGTACCTGCGGGGCCATACAACCCGAAATAAAACCCGGAGACCTGGTAATCGCAACTGGTTCAGTGAGAATGGAGGGAACCAGCCGGCAATACGCTCCTATAGAATACCCGGCTATAGCGGACTATCGCGTCGTCCAAGCTCTAATAGATGCTGCAGAAACCCTAGGCTACAGGTACCATGTTGGGGTGGTTGCCAGTACAGACAGTTTCTACCTAGGCCAGGGCAGACCTGGGTTCAAAGGCTATATGACGGAAGAGGCTTCAATGATTATTCCTCGACTGCAAGTTCTGGGAGTGAAAGCATTTGAGATGGAGTCTTCTCTTCTCTTTACTCTAAGCGGAATATACGGGTTTCCCTCGGGATGTGTCTGTGCGGCAGTTGCTAACAGGGTAACTGACGAGTTCATAGTAGATGCAGGGGTTGGTTACGCTGTGAGGGTGGCTAACGAAGCGTCTAGAACGCTCTACTCCCTGTTAAAGCGGGAAGGTGCGTAAAATTGGATTTCTTCTCAGTTGGAAACATCAACTTAGACATCACATTCAAGCTCCACAGGATGCCGAGTTTAGACGAGAATATCAGAACGAGCGAGAGCTGGATAGGTACAGGAGGAGCAGCAGTTAACTACAGTGTTGCAACCCGCAGGCTAGGCCGGGATGTAAACCTAGTGGCCAGAGCCGGAAGAGACGCCGGTAAACTAGGGCTATTAGACTACCTCTCTGAGACCGGGGTAAACACAGAGTATGTCCGCATAGACGACGAGCTCGACACCGGTAAAGTTGTGGTTCTCCTACTGCTAGACAGCGATTCAAGGGTACTCATAACATATCGAGGGGCAAACGACAGGTTATCACTTGAAGATATACCGTGTAGCAATAGAAGGTCGCTGTATCACTTTGCTAGTGTCAACCCAGAGCTAGTAATTGCTTTCTCAGAAAGATGTAGGTCGCACCTACTATCATATGACCCTGGTGGATGGGTGTTCAATAATCCGTATGGTGTTATAGATACAGCTCAAAACGTTGACATCCTCCACCTCAACCGAGTCGAGTATCTCAGCATTAGAGAACGTACTCACGTGGATCTAGACACTCTCCATGTAACGACTGGTAAACCGCCTATAATGACAATCAAAAGAGGAGAGGAAGGCGCATATCTGTACTGGGATAAACGGAAATACTCGGGGCACACCGAGTCCGCTAGTATACGTGTAGTAGACACTACAGGAGCAGGCGACGCTTTCGACTCGGCATTCAACGTGACATATATTGAAACAGGGAACCCTCTAGTAGCTTTAAAGAAGGCGATAGCCGCTGGGTCGCTGAAGGTGACCCGGCTGGGCTCGTCCAATATGCCTAGTAAGCGTGAAGTAGAGGAGTTCTCAGCTAATGTTTATGTTTCAAGGGTAGACCTGGACTGACTCAATCACAGGCTTCCTAGCCCGCGTTGGATGGGCCTCCTCCACGAAGCCCAGACATCCGTGTTGAGAGGCTGTAATCCTTATTTTTTCTATATCAGGCAATCCCCTGTATTCATCTCCAATATACTCGTATTCCCCGCTTGGTGGAACCTTGCAGCTCCTTAGAACCCCGTATTTGACCGTACCCTCAGGTGTGAAGACCTCATACGGCTTCAAGTCCAAGCGGCCAGTAT
>Ga0256831_1002311_pt1 | contig 9992 bp, 7 predicted proteins | sample 132544metaG_FD_189087 | JGI IMG/M metagenome (GOLD analysis project Ga0256831, IMG submission 189087) | Hydrothermal vent microbial communities from Lau Basin, Pacific Ocean - 132-544 | ecosystem: Environmental > Aquatic > Marine > Hydrothermal vents | place: Pacific Ocean: Lau Basin | collected...
TTAGTAGGGAGTTGAAGAGGGGGAGGCTCAGGGACCTCGCGGGCGTGATAGCCCGCGAGCTAGCCCGTTACATGAAGGACGTGATAGTTCACCCCATTCCTTGGAAGTATAGGAGGTGATAACCTCATGTCTAGCTTAGAGCCCGAGGATGTATTGGGAGAGAACCCCCTAAAGGGGGAGAAGGGAAAAGGAGGCCTGGGCTCCTTCCTCGCCGGAGTTAGATTGCTCTTCGGTAACCCCGTGACTAGAAGAATATTGAGAACCTCTATCAAAGAATACGAGTGCAAGTATGACGGAGACGGCACCAGGAGGTATACTCTGCTCTACCATGTGCTATCACAGCTAGCAGGAGAACAAGTCTCATGCCCCGTCACAGCTAGGTTCGCCTCAGCCCTCATGAGGGCGACCATAAGGTTAGGCGTATGGCTGTTGAAGGGTGATATGGAGAAGGCCAGGGAAGCCTTGAGAGATCCCGCAGTAAGGAGGGGGATAGCCCTAGTATTCAAGGGGTTAGCGCTCTACGGGGTAACCGTGCCCCAGAAGATGCCCGCCCCGTTCCTCATAGTCTGGAACTTCACGAACATGTGCAACCTGAGATGCATGCACTGCTATCAGAGAGCTGACAGGCCTACTCCCGACGAGCTAACCCTAGAGGAGAAACTACGGGTAGTAGACCAGCTCGACAAGGCTGGTGTTGCCGCGGTTGCCCTAAGCGGTGGGGAACCCACAATACACCCGGACTTCCTGCGGATCGTAAGAGAACTCTCAAGCAGGGGAATATACACGGCTGTCGCCACCAACGGGACAAGGTTCGCCGACATTAACTTCCTCAAGAAGGCCGTAGATGCCGGGTTGAGATACGTAGAGGTCTCCCTAGATAGTGCTAAGCCGGAGAAGCACGACAGGTTTAGGGGAGTGAAGGGCGCGTGGAAGCTCGCGGTTAAAGCCTTGGAGAATGCAGTGAAACTAGGAGTAAATCATGCGATGGCGGTCACGATAACGAAGCTCAACGTAGACGAGATAGACGACCTGCTGGACCTGGCCGAATCTATAGGAGTCAAGAGAGTGATATTCTTCAACTTCGTCCCAGTCGGGAGGGGAGAGGAGAACGCCTGGCTAGACCTCTCTCCCGAGGAGAGGGAAGAAATACTTAGGAAAATGTACAAGGAGTATAAGAAGAGAGGCATCGAGATAGCGAGCACAGCCCCACAGTATGGCAGAGTAGCTCTCCAGCTAAGCGGCGGCGAAGAAGTAGCTCCAACGCACTTCTACATGGGTAATGACAAGATAGTGAAAGCACTCGCAGAATTCATAGGAGGGTGTGGAGCCGGGAGAATCTATGCGGCCATCCAGCCAAACGGCGACGTGACACCCTGCGTCTTCCTCCCCATGAAAGTAGGCAACTTAAGGGAGAGGACCTTCTGGGACATCTGGGAGAACTCGCCGCTTTTCAAGCAGTTGAGGAACAGGGAGCTACTCAAAGGCTTCTGCGGCAAGTGCCCCTACAAGTACATTTGTGGAGGCTGCCGCGCCAGAGCCTACGCCTACTACGGAGACCCGCTCGCCCCGGACCCCGGATGCATTCTGAACAAGGCAGAGTGGGAGAAGATCGTCTCGAAACACCACATTAGGCTAGTCCAGACTCCACGATAAAATTCCTCCCTCTATAATACCTGTAAAGCCTCCCTTTCGGAGCGAATAACGGTGAGAGCGCCATACCGGTCAGGAATCCACCTATATGGGCCCAGAAAGCCACTCCAGCCTGAACTCCGGTGAAGACTACTGTTAGCCCCATCCATAACTGGAAAAGGAACCATATTACAATGTAGAGGGCGGCCGGCATCCTTAACGGTATCGGGATGTAGCCCCAAAACGTTAGAACCTCGACCTCACTAGTAGGGAATAAGAGTAGATAGGCTCCGAGAACACCGCTTATTGCCCCAGATGCTCCTATGGCTGGCACTAAGTAGGGATTTACTCCACTGTTGAAAGCGGCATTCAGTATCATATTACCAGGCATGAGGGCTATACTGGCGAGGTGGAAGAGTGTCGCTCCAATACCGGATAGTAGGTAAAAGATCAGGTATTTAGCCCTTCCCATAGCTCGCTCCACGTCATCCCCAAAGATGTAGAGGTATAGCATGTTGCCGAACAAGTGCGTAAGCCCCGCGTGTAGGAACATTGAAGTTACCACTGATCCCAGGTTCCTACCAGCCAGGAGTCTAGCTGGCACCGTTCCGAGGGCGAATACTACTTCGTCGTAGCTTTGAGCCCCGGGTAGGAGAAGCCAGGGCAGGCTTATACCAATAAAGAATATTATAATATTTAATAATATTATTGTGGTGTTAATGATGGGGAACTCCCTCCTCTCCGGCATACCAGTATCAGCGACTGGGAGCACCGAGTGACACCTTACACTCGCGTCGTAATGCCAGGTATTAATCCATAATTTATAGGACGCGTAGCATGATGCCGAGTCTAGGAGTAGTAGAGGAGAGTCGGCCGAGGAAGGATGGATAATATGATAAATAAAATAAGATCAATAATATTAATGATGAAGCCGAAGCAACTCGTATTACTCATGATAACAATGTACGGCTCATACTTTATAGCCAAAGGTTCCCTAGACCCCGTACGGTTAGCCCTGCTCACTCTCGTCGGAATAGGATCAGCTGGCGGTGTAACAGCTCTTAACATGTATCTCGAATATGATATCGATGCGATTATGAAGAGGACTAGAAACAGGCCTCTGCCGGCAAAGGCTCTAAAACCTGGTGAGGCTCTCACGGCTATAACGTTCCTTATCCTTATAGGAGTAATATCAGGATATTTAATTAATAAATATGTTGCATTCGCTGCTCTCACAGGCCTGTACTTCGACATAATAGCTTACACTGAGCTGGCAAAGAGGCGAACCGAGTGGGCCCTCCTCTTCGGAAGCGTAGCTGGAAGCATGCCAGCTTTAGGCGGGTGGGCGGCGGGTAACGGCTCTATCACGCTTATAGGCCTCCTCCTCGCGGCTATTGTATATGTCTGGCAACCACTCCATGTCGCATTTATTCACTATTATTATGAAGATGACTACCAGCGTGCAGGTATCCCGACTATACCTACAAAGCTTGGCTATAAGGCGTTCGCTAAACTAGCAATATCCTCGATAGTTCTATCTATTATATTAATATGGATTATTATAATATTACTAGGTGGAGGTTATGTGACTGGTATGCTCTCGACTCTGCTGGGGATCGGTGCACTAGTATCTGTCGCAGGATTCCTGAATAACCCATCTAGAGAGGCTGCAAGGAGGATGATTAAGTTTGCGAGCCCGCTTGTAGGGATGTTCTTCATATTACTTCCAATAGAAATGATATTAGTTAATATTATATAAATGGGTGATAGTGAATGCGCGAGTGTTTAGAAGAGTTACCCTCGTGCTTGCTGATAGCTTCTAGCGGGGGCGTATTACTACTTACGTTTATATGGAATAATATTATTTTAATTTTATCTTATATTATAGTTATCTTATCGTTAGGCTTAGTATTGTACTTCTCTAGAGGACCTACCTTGAAGTTGTCAATTTTCTTATTATCTATTATTTATATTTTATTTTCAATTTATGGGAGCTTGAATACGGCAATTATTATATTATATCTATTAATTATAATAATTATATATAAAACTAGGGATCTTCGTCCAGGTCTCTCCCTACTCCCGATGGGCGAGCTGGCTTTCTACTTATACGGTGGAAGCGAGTGGGCTAGAGTCTACTCGGGATCCGTTATCCTCCTTGCATCCCTTCTAGCATACCTTGAAAGCGCCCGCGGCCATTCATTAATGCTCAGCACCGCAGCTCCTCTAGTGCTATTCTTCCCTCCGGCGGTCGACACGGCTGCCGCGGTCTCATCGTTGGGCTTGGCTCTAGTCTTGTCCGGTATCGTAGGGAAGTCTGCTTGTCCCTTCACAATGGATTCGGGGATGGTTTTCGCCGGGGTAGTTTTATCAATAACAGGAGTGCTTCTGGGGATTATAGGTATGGCACTATGGTTCCCAGTGTGGGTCACGGGGTTCCTCTACCTAGAAGCAGGGATTCTAGTTCCGCTAAGATCTCTTGGTACTGCTTCTTCTTAGGTATTTCTACTCTTAATGACCGGACTCTGTTATTATAGTTTAACTTTTTCATGCCATCATGCTTAATCTGTGGAAGGAAGAAGGGTTTTCTCATTGAATTCACTTTTAATATTAGTTTGACCGCATTTAATATTCGTTCTTCAAGAGTCCCTCTACGTATCGCTGGTAGTAGTGTAGGCCTCTTCCCCCTCCAGTTAAGGCAGGGGGATAGATCGCCGAAGGGTCCTATTCGTATCCGTGTGCATCCGAGGCAGAACGTTGGGTTCCCGTAGGGTTTTACAATTTCTACTTTGGCTCCGTTGGGTAGCGTGTAGATCGGTCTATTATGGAGCTTTCTCCTCGTTAGCTTTGCTCCGCGTCGGACAAGTTCTCTCTCTATTAATATTAACGGATAATAATACTTTTTAAAGAATTTAGCGCCGAGGCCGACGGGGTGTAATTCTATAAGCTGGAGTGTAGCATTATTGCTCCACGCATAGTCTATAAGATCGAGTACTTCATTATCGTTTACTCCACGCAGTATTACGGCATTCAGCTTTAGGGGAAGTCCATACTCCTTAACTTTATTAATATTATTTTTAATCAAATTAAGTGCATCGACACCAGTTATGAACCTATATTTCTCTCGGCGAAGACTGTGAAGCGATACGTTGACCCTGTGTAAGCCCGCCTCCACTAGTTCTCCAATATATTTTCCTAGGAGGTAGCCGTTGGTTGTCATTGAGATCTCAGCGCTAGGGTTACCTCTTTTAAGCTCGCTAATAACACTAACAATATCATTTCTTATTAAAGGCTCGCCTCCAGTAACCTTAAACGAGCCTATCCCCAAATAGTATGCAGCCCTCGAGATAACATAGTAGTCCTCGGGTTCAAGAAGCGGGGAGAGTGATCCAGGTTTCACGGGGCCCGAGAGAGGCTCCCCTTCGATGTGGCAGAAAATACACGAGTAATTGCACTCTGCTGTGACAGCGAGCCTTAGGTTCTCCAGCGGCCGGCCATAAGCGTCAGTTACCCGGCGCAAATCGTCCACCACTTATCAGCAAGCTCCTACCTCAACCTGGACCTCGTCGACACTATTCGAACCCGGCCGCGGCCCCGGCTATAACCCGCCTTCTGTACTACGGCGGCATTGGACTCAGCGGACACCCCCGAGGCCCTCGCGCGGGCCTCCTCGGCCTCGGGCCTTGCTCCGCCGGGGGCGGCCGTTTCACCGCATCCCCAGGCCTCCTCGGCCGGTTACTGCCCCACGGTTACCCGTGAGGCCTCACGGCTTCATCGTCACGGGGTCTGGGGCCGTGTCGTTTCTGTGCCGTTGCCGTGGGTTTCACCCACGCCCCTTTCGGGGCCCGGCTCCCGCGGGGAGGGCGGAGTTTCCTCAGCTCCTCTTCGGAGCCGTCGGCCGCCAGCCGAGGCCGCGGCCAGTTATAGGCGGTCTTAATCGCTTCTCTTATATCTGAGTATTACCGAGGTCTTCCTGTTTAATCTGCCTTACTGGGTAGAGGCTAACCGGGCCTGGTAATGCACGCCTGGATTAAGATAATTAATCCCAACCCTCTAGAGGGCATCCAGCGGGTGCGATGCTACAAGCCCATGAACGGTGTTTGGTGATTCTGGCTTGTGGTGGAAGTCGGGTTTCCTACGTGTTCTCCAATTTAATATTGAGGATCCTTACGGGTTCTTTGCTGATAAAATCACGGCGGATAACCTCGTTTCTCTAGCTAAGAAAACTCATGCCAATGTGCTAATAGTGTTCGCGAGGGACGGTTGGGGGAGAGTCTTCTACAAGGGAAGCAGGCTTTACCCCAGGCACCACAACTCAAAGCTCGACGTATCCGAGCTGGTTGAAAAGGCTTCTAAGGAGGGAATCCATGTAATCGTAATGGCAGCTCACACGGCTAACAGGTACTTGTACAGGCTACATCCAAGTTGGGCACAGCGTAACACTAAGGGGGAAGTAATAGTACTCGAACACTACCCGAGGGCAGCTAGGATAGTTGATCCTCACTGGCCACAGATCTGCCCTAACAGTCCTGCACTAGACAAATACTTCGTGCCGGAGGTAGAGGAGGCTGTCCGCTTAACCGGAGCGCACGGCCTCCTCTTGGATAGCTTCCGCTACTTCCCGGACCCCGCGAGAGCATGCTACTGCAAGTTCTGTAGGATAAAGTTCCGGGAGGAGTATGGCGAAGAGCTACCAGATAAGATGGACACGGAGGATGAGGCTGCGAGGCACGCGTGGGAGTGGAGGTATAAGGTTAACGTTAGGGCAATAGAGCGTATGTATCACGCTGTAAAAAGAGCAAATCCAGACGCGTTATTCCTATATAACAGTCACCCTGCCGGCTGGGCCGGGAGAGGTAACATTGTCGTCTCCAAATCCCGCCACGTTCTTGACGGTGTATTCGCTGAGGCTAGCGAGGTAGACGTTAGAGGGCCCGGTATGCTCACGATCATAACCAAGCTCACACGAGCCCTTATAGGCGAGGATAAACCTGTATTTGTGAGCAGGAACCTGTTCTACGACCTGAGACCAGTGCATAGCCCGCCGAAACCAACTATCCGCCTAGGAGTCTATGAAATTGTAGCCGCAGGAGGTTATCCCCAAGCCACGATATTTTCCTCGCAGTTCTTCAGTGATCCAAGAGCCGTTGAGGCTTTGGAAGAGGTATACGCTGAGTTAGAAGAGCTCGAGGAATACCTAGTCGAGAGAGAACCCATCCGCTACATTGGAGTAGTATTCGACCCGGATACACATGATAAGGCGTACTGGAGCAAGCCAGAGTATTATATAGGAGAAGTTGAAGGGGTATCCTTTATCGCAATGCACAACCACTTTCCCTGGACCATTATATCAAGCCAAGACCTCTACAAGCTAGCAGACAAGGACCTCTACCCGATAATAATAGCCCCGGGAACCAAGGTAGTCTCCGATGACGTGGAAGAAGCCCTAAGACAATATGTAGCCCAAGGAGGCATACTGGTAACAACCCACGAATTCGGCTACATGAGGCCCGACTACACCTACCGGGAAGCCCTAGCATTACAGGACGTTTTAGGAATAAGGTACGAGGGAACCCTTAGATTTGGGTTCGGCTACGTACACCTCAGAACACAATACTACGATGAATACTGGAAAGGATTACCTGAAGCAATACCATTAGGGGACCATAGCGCTGCGTTTGTTAAGGAGAGAGTTGAGCCGAGGCTCGGGGAGATAACCAGAGCTCTACCAACTACAGCCCAAGCACTGGCTCTAGCAAGAATGGGGAGAAGCGCCTACGGCTACGAGTACACCCTAGGCAGGAGCACTCCTCCCCCAGACTCGCCGTTACGCCTAGCCGCGGTAGCCGTAAACAGTTACGGCTCCGGCCTCTCCCTCTACTACTCCTTCAGGCTAGGCGCACACTACTCGAGGCTCGGATTACCAGACTATAGCGAGCTACTCCTCCGGCCTCTCCTAAAACTAGCCCCGAAGCCGCCGATATTCTTGAAAGGCCCAGACACCGTTCAGGTGGAGCCATACCGCAAGAAGGATGGGAGCATCATAGTTCACCTAGTAAACCACACCTACAATCAGAGGATCCTCAGCGCTCCAACAGGCCCCAGCAAACAAGCGCCTCCAGGATTCGACCCGGCCTACAGGGTGCACCCCATTAGAAGTCTCATCCCGGTAAGAGGCCTCGAACTCTATGTGGAAAAGGATAAAATAGCGGGAAGCCGGCCCAAGGCGGTCGCCTATCCCGGAGAGATAATCCTAGACGTGGCGGAGGAAGGAGACTATTACAAGATAATAATCCCGGAACTCCGGGATCACTTGCTTATAACTATTACTCAGTCTTCCTAGCCCTCCTCATCCTAACTCCGCTCACGTGGGCGTGCAATCCGAGAGAAGCTAGAATGGCCTCTTGCAAAACCTCGCTGAAGGTTGGGTGGGGGAATACTACATCGAGAGCGGATGACAGCGTATGGCGGTTTACTAGTAGTAGAGCTGCAGGGGCGGTCTCGGAAGCGTTAGGATACGCAAGGTGGATCCCTAGTATTCTCTTACTCTCCTCATCGTACACTATCTTAGCAAACCCGTCGGAGACGCCGTGGATTCTAGGTCTAGCCAAGCCGCCAGCAGGAACTCGTACCTCAACAGCGTTTACTCCTTTCCTGCTAGCCTCTTCAAGCGTCACACCGACTGAGACGAAGTCCACTAGTCCGTAAACCACTTGAGGAATAGGTCTCTGGCCCCTTACAAACTGGTCCCCCTTTAGGCAGAGTGCTAGGCCTATCGACTCATGTATAGCCTTATGAGCGAGGAGGGGAGGACCAGCTATATCGCCTACGGCGTAGAATTTGCCTAGGGCTCTCCAGCAATCGCCAATAGTCACGAAGCCCCTGTTATTCACCGGTAAACCCGCTCGGAGAGCCTCAGTGTTTCTGGGCCTCCTGCCAATAGCTATGAGAGCGATATCACCATGAAAGATTTTATCACCGGCCAGTACTCTAACACCGCTACTCTCACTCCTCACCTGGCTAACGGGGCTCGAGAGCACTACTCTCACTCCTAGCTTGGCCAAAATACGCCTGGCTAGGAGAGAGAAGTCCCGGTCCATGCCTGGCAGAAGCCTACTCATAGCCTCTACTAGGGTTACGCGGTAGCCCAGTAATGAGAAAATAGTGGAGTATTCGACCCCAATATAGCCGCCACCGACAACTATAACACTCTGGGAGTCATCTGGCTCCCAGCCTAGTATACTCCTATTATCGTGAACTCTTATACCATCAACCCTGATCCCTGGAGGGATAAATGGCTCGCTCCCGGTAGCGAGGATAACCCCCTTCCCAGCTTCAATACGCTCGCCATTAACCTCTACTGTCCCTGAAGGGAGAACCCTGCCATATCCCTCAACTAACTTAACACCTGACCTCTCCAGAACACTCCTAATACCATCGGATAGGGTGCTTGCAACAGATAACGCGTTTTCAAAAGCCGACCTTACCTGAAGTTCGCCATAAGAGAAGCCAAGCTTCTTGGAATCAGCCAGCGTTAAAGCCGTGTGCAACAATGACTTCGTTGGCACGCAGCCATAATTGGTGCACTCTCCGCCGAACTTATCAGCTTCAATAAGAGCTACATTATAGCCGTCACGAGCTAGAATCCCAGCAACGGGATAACCTGCTGGACCGCCGCCCACGACGACCAAGTCTCGAGAAACCATTCATAACCCCACCTACGGGTCTACTAGCTCTCTAATAATGCATCTATAGGGAATTTGAACATCCGGGCTTTCCCGCCGCATAGCGTAAATCCCACGGCTTTAGGATAGTGGGCGCAGTGAATTGAGGGATTCCTGGGAAGTTAACTGAATAACCAGTGGTGTATCACGGAAACCATTGGCAATTAGTAAGTTTCACCCTCGAGCTTCAGAACCCTTTCTGAGAGCTAAAAATGTCTAAGATTCGCTCGGTGAGTTCAAGGGAGATTATCTTGTCAATGCGATATGGGGTATCGCCTATTTACTAAGACGTTTAACTACACGGTAAAACCTCTAGGAGATTTAACGTACCTATCAGCTCTCTCCTTCGGATCCTGGTTTCGTGTTAAGGTCTTCAACAGAGTACTCGTTCATGCTTATTCTTACTCGCGGCGTTGAGTAGCTTGTGGTCTAAGTAATTAGACTCACTTGAATTAAACGGTTTACCTCTGCTGATAGGAAGAGCAGATTTCTCGGGCGCAGTTGAGGCGTGCGTGTTTGGTGGGCCCGCGGGGATTTGAACCCCGGACCTCCGCCGTGTCAGGGCGGCGTCCTAACCAGGCTAGACGACGGGCCCCCATTATGCTATACCCACTTGAGTAGCCGGATTTAAATTATAGC
>Ga0256831_1002312_pt1 | contig 9991 bp, 3 predicted proteins | sample 132544metaG_FD_189087 | JGI IMG/M metagenome (GOLD analysis project Ga0256831, IMG submission 189087) | Hydrothermal vent microbial communities from Lau Basin, Pacific Ocean - 132-544 | ecosystem: Environmental > Aquatic > Marine > Hydrothermal vents | place: Pacific Ocean: Lau Basin | collected...
ACTCTCCTTCTTCAGCGGGTTCCAAGGGTGAGAAAGAGGCCGTTGGTGACGTCGATTCCAAGGGGCGGGGCGGAGGAGGGCCAGGTCACGGCCTGCAGGGCCAGGCGCGTCCCCGCCAGGGCCGGAACGCCGGGAAGGGACCAGGATCCCCGCCCTCCGGGAAGAATTCCGGCCCATAGGAAACCAGGCTTCGGATCGAGGTAGATCCTCTGGTCCGGCCCGAGGCGGAGAGGGGCGGCGCAGGGCATTCCCAGGAGGAAGAGGGCGGAGGCGTTTTGGGGAAGGTCCCGGAGGCCGAAGGCGAATCGGCCTCCCAGGACCGGGTCGGTGGATACAAGTTGGGCCCTGCCCGAGGAGAAACCGACGGGCCGGGCCATGGCCCCGATGTCCAATGTCCACGGTTCGAACCCGTGGATCCCCTCCTCGGCGGAGAAGAAGGCCTTTCCCTTCCAGGCGGAGGCGGGCCACAGGAAACTCTTCAGCCCGGAATTCTTCAGGGCCGGCACGGGGCCGGTGCCCTTGGGGGTGCCGTCGCTCTCCCAGATGGTATCCAGTGAGGGGATGACGGCGGGGAGGAGGAAAGGCGCGGGGGTCGAGAGGAACCAGACCCGTCCGGCCCCGGTCCGGACGGCCGAGACCTTGTCCTGGGCCTGGAGGGCCCGGCCCGTGTCCTTGAGAAGGAAGGTGCCCTTGGGGGTGCCGTCGCTCACCCAGGGGCCCTTGTTGGCGTCCTTGGCGTGAACGGGCCAGAAGAGGGCCTTTCCGCCGGGAAGGGAGATTCCCCAGGGCCCGCGGGCGCCGGTGATCTCCCGGATCCCCGTGAAGAGGAAGGTTCCCACTCGGACGGTGCCCTTGGCCGTTCCGTCCGTGGCGAAAAGCCCGTAGGTGGAAGGCCCTCCGGTGGTTCCGTCCGTCCCCAAAAAGAGCACCCGGTCCCCGGCCCGGAAGGGCGAGAGGAAACGGCCGCTTCCCGTGCCCTTGTAGAGGTCCAGGAGCCTGTGGGTCCCCCTGGAGGTTCCATCGGTGACCCAGGCTTCCATCCCGAAGAGGGAGTTCTTCTTCATCCCTTCGAAGAGAACCCGTCCGCCCAGTTTCACGAGGTTGGAGCACCGGACCAGGTCGGGGAGGACCCTGCGCGTGCCCTGGGGCGTGCCGTCGGTGACCCAAAGGGTGGATCCACCCGCGCCGTCCGAGGCGGAGAAGAAGACCGTCCTGCCCAGGGCGACGGCGCCGTCGAACCCTCCGGATTTTCTTCCCGGCAGGATGTCCTTGAGGATGGCCGTTCCCTTGGCGGTGCCGTCGGTCACCCAGGGCTCGGCGCCTTCCCGCGAGGTCTTTCCCTCGAAGACCAGTTTGTCCCCCAGGGGAAGAGGTTTCCAGAGAAGCAGTTGGAATTCGAAATTTGGATAATAGCAGAAGGTTCCCGCGGCCGTCCCGTCGCTTCGCCAGAACCCTCTCTTACCGGGCGCCATCCCGGTGAAGAGGAGAATCCCTTCGTGGAAGACCGGGGGAGCCGAGACGCTGAGTCCCTTGCCCGGAAGGATCTCCGCCGTGGTCCCTGCCGTTCCCATGGTGGTCCAAAGACCCCGGGCCGGGGAGAACAGGGTGGTTTGGGCGGTGAACCAGCACCGGGTGAAGCCTGGGGTGAAGAAGGAGGCCTGGGAGCCCTTGGTTCCCATTCCGGGGAAGATGTCCTTCAGGAGGCCCGTCCCGGCGGGAGTGCCGTCGCTTACGAAGAGTTCGTTTCCCGTATTCGAGCGGTAAGCCGAATACAGGAGTTTCCCCCCGAGAGGGGTAAGATTCATGGCGAAGGTATGGATCACGTTCCCCCCCTGGGCCTCGAGGGGGATGGTTCCCTTGGCGGTTCCGTCGGTCCTCCAGAGGGCGAGGGTCCCTGCCATGGAGCCCCCGGTGAAGAAGATGTAGTTGCCCGATACGGCGGCGGAATGCCATCCCCTGTTGGGGAAGATCGATTCCGGGACGACCTTGACCGTGCCTTTCACGGTGCCGTCGGTCCGCCAGAGGGCGTAGCTGGGGAAACCGGCGGCGACCTCCGAGCGCAGGAAGTAGACGGATCCCTTCCATGAGACGGGGCCCGCGTATCCAGGACCGCGGCCGGTCGGATTGGGGTTCAGGGAGGCCCATTTCCCGGTGGCCGTGTCCAGGACGTATGGGTTGGCCGCGTATGGGTCGGCGGCGAAGACGATCTTCGTCCCGGCCGGGACGGGGCCCATCCAGCCCCAGGAGGAAAGGGGCCGGCGTGTCACCAGGACGGCCTTCTTTCCGGCCGTCTTCCAGATGCCCCATCCCTGGGAGTCGCCGGCGGAGAACCAGATCCATCCTCCCAGGGCCACGGGATTGACGCAGAAGTGGGAATACCCGCTTCCGGAAAACCCGGGAAGGAGGGCGGTTCCCCCGGCGGTCCCGTCGGAGACCCAGGCGGAGGCCCCCCTTTGGGGGGTGGTTCCCTGGAAGAGGAGGAAGTTCCCCGCCGGAACGGGCTGGGCCCAGGGCTTGGAGAAGCCCCCCTTGAGGAGCCGGGGCGGCCGGGTTCCGCCGTCGTAGCGGAAGAGGCCGAACCGGTCCGGACCGGTGGAGGCGCGGGCGAAGAAGTAGAGAGACTTCCCCATCACCACGCCGGAATAGAACCCTCCCCCTTCCAGGCCGGGTAGGATGTCCGCCACAAGATGGGTCCCCCCCGCGGTTCCGTCGGAGACCTGGATCTCGTTTCCCGCCTTGGGATCGAAGGCGGAAAAATAGGCCTTGCCCTGGAAGAGGGTGAAATGGTCGGGCCCGGAACCCTTCGGCCCGGGGAAGATGTCCTTCACCATCCGGGTCGTGCCGGGGGCGTTCCCCGACACCCAGAGTTCCCTTCCGTGGATTCCGTCGTCGGCGTTGAAGAAACAGATGTTTCCGGCTGGCAGGAAACGAGGCCAGCCCTGGAGGTTTCCCGGATCGTAGGAGGTTCCCCCGGGAAAGGAGGAGAGGGTTCTGTCCGGGAGGGTGTTCAAGTCCTTGAGGAGCCTGGGCCCCTGGGCGGCCCCGGGAAGGGGAAGGAGAAGAAAGGCGAGGGAGGCAATGGGAAAGAGGTTTCTTTTCATGGTCTTGACCCTCCTTTTTTTCCGCGGCGGAATGATTCTGTTTTTCGGTTCTGTTCCGGGGGGCGCCATGGATCCCGGGGGGGATCGCCGGGCTCCATTCTAGGCCCGGATGGGTTTTTGAGGAAGGCGGGGCGGCGCCCCGCCGCCGGCCCGGACGATCCGACACCCTGGTGGATCACTGCCCCAAGGTGAGGAAGAGGCCGTTCGTGAAGTCCAGGTGGAAGGGCGGGGTCCTGGTGGGGCCCACGACTGCCTGTGCGGCGAACCTGGCGCCGATGAGCGCCGGGTCGCCGGGAAGGGTGAAGGCCAGGGATCCGGACGCGCCCAGGGGGAATCCCGCCAGCGGGCGGGCCCTCGGATCCAGGAAGAGGGCGGCCCCGCCCCCCAGTAGGAGAGGCCTGGAAAGAGGCCGGCCCAGGACCAGGATCCCAGCGGTTCCCTTGGCCATGCCGGTGACGGTGAGACGGAATTTCCCGCCCAGGACCGGGTCCTCCCCGTCCAGGCGGGCCCCGCCTCGGCTCCAGCCCACGGCCTGGGCCGTGGCGCCTGGAAACCAGGTCCAGGGCTCCATGCCCGTGGAGCCGTCGTCGGCCCCGAAGAAGACCTTGCCCCCCGAGAAGGCCAGGATGCCCGAGCAGGAGAGAATCTTTCCGGGCCCCGGGTCGGGGACGAAATACGTTCCTCCAGGAGTGCCGTCGGTGGCCAGGAGTCTGCGGGCTCCGAAGGGGTAGTAGGCGACAAAGACCCCTTTCCGTTTTCCCGTTTTCATAAAGGCCGTCGGATTGGTGGAGTCGGGCCCCGGCGCCAGGTCGCGAAGCAGCCGGGTCCCGGCGGCCGTTCCGTCGGTGACCCAGGGCTCGAAACCGTGAGAGGCGTCCTTGGCCCAGAAGAAGCCTTTCTTTTCGAGGGCGAAGCTCCGGAATGGATAGAGGAGGAAATCCCTCGTCCCCACCCTCGCCGTGCCGCTCTTGGTGCCGTCGGTCCGGAAGAGACCGTAATACCCTGAGGCCACGGTTCTTCCGTCGGTGCCGAAGAAGTAAGCGTTTTTTCCCAGGACGAAGGGGGCGCGGAACCGGCCCGACTGGGATCCCGGCGCCAGGTCCAGCAATTCATGGGTGCCCAATGTCGTCCCGTCGGAGATCCAGGGTTCGATCCCGTGGGCGGAATCTTTCATTCCTTCGAAAAGGACCTTGTTTCCCAGGGCGACGAGACCGCGGCAGGCCCCCAGGTCTTTCGCCACGATGCGCGTTCCCGCGGGAGTCAGGTCCGTGACCCAGAGGGAGACCTTCCCGGAATCGCCGCTGTAGAAGAAGACCCGACCTCCCGCTTCCGCCCAGCCGTAATAATTCTGGATCTGGACGCCGGGGTGGGTGTCCTTGAGCAGCATCGTCCCCTTGGCCGTTCCGTCCGTGACCCAGGGTTCCCATCCGTGGGCGGCGTCGTCTCCCCAGAGGAAGGCCTTTCCTCCCAGGACCAAGGGGCTCTCTTTCCAGCTCCGGAGGGTGGTGGAGATGCGGGTCGTTCCGGCGAAGGTGCCGTCGCTCGCCCAGACCCCTGCCTTGTTGCCGTCGGATAGTATAAATAAGAGTTTCTCTCTCAACGTGAACATGCCGCCGGGAAAGGGCGAGGCGAAGCCGGGGTAGTATTCATGGAAGATCTTGGTGCCGGCCGGGGTTCCGTCGGAGACCCAGAGTTCCCTTCCATGGGCCGTGTTGGTTGCGGAGAAGAAACAACGGCCGTAGAAATCGGCCATGGAATCGGGATCCGAACCCTTTCCGTAGAAGCCCGGGTAGATGTCCTCCAGGAGGTAGGTTCCTGTGGCGGTCCCGTCGCTCACCCAGACCTCCCTGCCCGACTTCGGGGACCAGGCGGAAAAGGCGATCCTGCCGGAACCGATGGGTGTGAGGTTCTCCGGCTTGGAGGACCCGGCGCCGGGGGCGATGTCCTTGACCCGGAGGGTGCCCTTGTCCGTTCCGTCGGTGACCCAGAGTTCCTTGCCTCCCGCGCTGTCGAAACCTTGGAAGAAGATCCGGTTTCCCGAGACCGTCGGATGGAGCCATGAAGAAGTGCCGGACAGGCCTTTTCCCGTCACCCGGACCGTTCCGGAAGGAGTTCCGTCGGTCCTCCAGAGAGACCAGGGCCCGTAGGGTCTATCCTGGACGGTGAAATAGACCCTGTTCCCCATCCGGACGGGGTCGGCGAAGTACCGGCCCGGTTTCTGGAGGATCCGCTTGAGAAGGGAGGCTTTCCCCGTGGCCGTATCCAGGACCCAGGGGTTCCGGGCCCTATACTTGTCCCGGGGGCCCAGGAAGAGGATCTTCTTTCCGAGGACCTGCGGGGACCAGGGCGCGTAGTCCTCTCCCAGGTTCAGGATTTTTTGGGCCTTGCTTCCGTCGGTCTTCCAGACGGCCCAGTCCCGAGCCTCCTGGTGGGAGAAGTAGACCCGGCCTCCCAGGGCGACGGGTTGGATGAAGCGGTGGGGCGAGGTGGAGCTTCCCTGGAGGACCACTTTCGTTCCTCTCTCGGTTCCGTCGGTGATCCAGAGGCTCGCCGGGCGCCCGGGCGAGGAGCACCCGAAGAGAACTCTTCCTCCAAGGGCGATGGGTTCGCTCCAGGGCGTCGAAAATCCGTCTTTTACGAGAGAAGGGGGGGCATTGGATCCATCGTAGCGGAACAATGCGTAGTTTCGCCCGGGGGAACTCGCGAAGAACCAGAGTCGGTTTCCGGCCACCAGGGGGCGCTGGAAACCGCCGCTCTCCTTTCCGGGGAGAGAGTCTTGGAAGAGATAGGTCGTCGCCGGGGTTCCCTTGGTGCGCCAGATTTCGGTGCCGTGCTCCCGGTCCCTTCCATCGAAATAGACGTAACCCTTGAACCAGGTCAGGACCCCTGGTCCTTCCAGGTTTCTCCCCGGGACCATGTCCACGGCCATCCGGGTCGTTCCGGGGAATCCCATGCTGGACCAGATCTCCCGGCCGTGGATCCCGTCGTCGGCGGTGAAGAAGAAGGTGCTTCCCGCGGCCAGGAAGGGCTTGGAGGTGCTGTAGGAGGAGGAAGACAAGGACCCCTGGGGCTTGGAGGAACGGGCTTCCAGCCGGGCGGGCTCGATGTCCTTCAGGAGCCGGGGAGGCTGGAGGGCCTGGGCGAAGAGGGCCGAGGCGGAGAGGGCCGCGCTGGCGAAGGTTCCGGAAATACTGATCTTGGATTTCATGGTTTCGACTCTCCTTTCTTGCTAGTTCCCCAGGGTGAGAAAGACGCCGTTGGTGAGATCCAGGCCCAGGGGCGGAACCCCCGTGGGAAAGACCATGCCCTGCGCGCCCAGGCGGACTCCAGCCAGGGCTGGGTCGTTGGGCACGGTCCAGCGGATGGAGCCCCCCGGGACGGGCCCGGCCCAGAAGAGCCCCCCCGCCGGGTCGAGGTAGAGGTTTTCGCCCTGAGCGAGGGGGAGGGGGTTCTTCCCGGGAAGGCCGAGCATGAGAAGGGGAAGCGCGCCGGCGGGCACTCCCCTGAAGGCCAGGGGGAAGATTCCACCCAGGACCGGATCTCCGGATTCGAGTTCGGCCGTCCCCGAGGGCCGGCCCACCCTCCGGGCGGTGGCGCCCACCTCCACAAGCCAGGGTTCCGGTCCGTGGAGGAGGTCGTCCATGGTGACAAGGAGCTTTCCCTTGAACAGCGCGGGGGGCCAGAGAAGGGATTTCAGGCCGGACGTGAGGAGGGCCGGCACTTTCCTCGTTCCCTTCGCCGTTCCGTCGGTCTCCCAGACCTGGCCGGTAGGAAATGGCGGGACGTAAAGACCGGCCGGGACGAACCAGGCCCGGCCGGCTCCGGCGGGCACGGCCCGAACCTTCGTCCAGGCGCCGTAGGACCTACCGAAATCCTTGAGGAGGAAGGTGCCCTTGGCCGTTCCGTCGGTAATCCAGGGACCCCTGTTTCCCTTTTTCAGGGTGACGGGCCAGAAGAGGGCCTTGCCGCCCGAGAGGGCGATCCCCCAGGGGCTCTCCCCGCCCTCGATCTCCCGGATTCCCGTGAAAAGGGTGTTGCTCACCCGGTGGGTGCCCTGGGGGGTCCCGTTTGTGGAATAGAGGTAATAAAAATAGGATCCTCCGCTGAAGCCGTCCGTCCCGAGGAAGAAGACCTTGCCGCCCACACGGAAGGGGTGGAGGAAGCGGCCGTCACCTGTTCCTTTGTAGAGGTCCAGGAGCTGCCTGGTGCCCGAGGGCGTTCCATCTGTGATCCAGGCCTCGATGCCGGAAAGGCTTTGGTTCTTCCTTCCCTCGAAGAGGACATGGCCGCCGAGTTTCACCAGGTTCGCGCACCAGTTGAGATCGGAAAGAAGGGGCCTTGTGCCCTGGGAGGTGCCGTCGGTGACCCAGAGGGTCTTGCCCATCCGCCCGTCGTTGGCCTGAAAGACGGCCACACGGCCCAGGCGGACGGCCCCTTCGAATCTCCCGGAATAAGGTCCGGGCACCAGGTCCTTTAGAAGGGTGGTCCCTTTCGCGGTTCCGTCGGTCACCCAGGGTTCCTTGCCTTCAAGGGTGGTTTGTCCCTCGAAGAGAATCCGGTCGCCCAGGGAAAGAGGCTTTTCGAACTTGAAATAGAAATCAGGTGACTTGAAAAAGGGGAAGGTCCCGGAGGCGGTCCCGTCGCTTCGCCAGAGTTCCCATTTACCGTTGGTGAAAGAGGAGAAGAAGACCAGGTCCTGGTGGTAGAAGAGGAACTTGGGCGGGTTGATTCTGGTGGAGAGGATCTTCCTGGTGGCGGCGGCCGTTCCCTCGGTGACCCACAGCTCTTGTTTCTGGTCGGTGTTCCTGGTGTCGTCCGCCATGAACCAGCACTTGGAAAGCCCCGGCGTGAAGAGTTTGGCCCCCGAACCGAAGGTGTCGTAACCCGGGTAGATGTCCTTGAGGAGCTTTGTCCCGGCGGGGGTTCCGTCGCTCGCGAAGAGTTCCCGTCCCACCTTTGGGTCATTCGAAGAGTAGAGGAGCCTGGTTCCCACTACGGTGAGATAGCCGGGCGCCGTGCCGTAAAGTCCTCCCGGTGGCTTTTCCAGGGGGATGGTTCCCTTGGGGGTTCCGTCGGTCCGCCAGAGGATGGACCCGCCGCCTCGGAAGAAGATGTAGTTGGCCCCCGCCACGAAATGGGATCCCCCGCACTTGGGCACGACCTTCACGGTCCCTTTCGGAGTGCCGTCGGTGCGCCAGAGGGAGTAGGTCGGGTAGGGCTGGATCGTGGAATCGGCGCCGACGAAGTAGATGTATCCCTTCCAGAGGACGGGGAAGTCGAAGCCGTGGGCCCAGTTGTTGGAGATCTTCTTGAGGAGAGAGACTTTGCCGGTTTTGGTGTCCAGGACGTAGGGGTTGAAGGAGGGGTCGGCCCCGGCGAAGACGATCTTGGACCCCAGGGGGTGAGCCGGGAGCCATCCCTGCATGGGGAAATGGAAGCGGCCGACCAGGGAGGCGGTCTTTCCGTCGGTCTTCCAGATCCCCCATCCCTGGGAGTCCTTGGCCGAGAACCAGACCAGGTTCCCCGACGCCACGGGGGATTGGAAGAGACTGGAGAATTTCGAGGGAGTGGATCCAAGCAGGGAAACCGTTCCTCCGGCTGTGCCGTCGGTGACCCAGACCGCCCCCTGGTTCTTCCCGGTCGTTCCGAGGAAGGCGATGTATTTCCCCGCCGGAACGGGGAAATACCAGGGATAGGTGAACCCGGATTTCACGAGCACAGGGGTCTTGGCTCCTCCGCCGTACCGGTAGAGTCCATAAACGACGGGATTCGTGTTGGTTTTGGCGAAGAAATAGAGAGAGGTTCCTAAGATTACGGGATAGTAGAAACCACCATCACCCTTTCCCGGGACCAGGTCGGCCAGGAGCTTGGTGCCCGAAGGAGTCCCGTCGGAGATCCAGGGCTCCCAACCCGCCCCGGGCGTCCGGGCGCCGAAGAGGACCTTTCCCTGGAAGAGGCAAAAGGGGCCGGGCTTGGAACCGGCCGGGCCGGGGACGATGTCCTTGAGGAGCCTGACGCTTCCGGGGGCGGTTCCCGAGACCCAAAGCTCGGAGCCGTGGGAACCGTCGTCGGCCTGGAAGAAGACCCGGGTTCCCGTGGAGAGGAATCTTTCGGGCGAGACCCCGGGTGTGGGATCGTAGACGTATCCCTTTGGTTGGGAGGAATGGAGCTTGTAGGCGTTGGTGTTCAGGTCTCCCAGGAGTTTCAATCTCTGGGCTGGAGGCGGGGAGGAGAGGGCGAAAAGCCCTAGAAGACCGAAGAAATACTTTTTCATCCTTGACCCTCCTTTTTCAAAAGAAGCCGAAGAAACCGCGATTTCCCTCCCTCCTACCGGAAAGGGGGCTCCAGGGAGCAAGGGGCGCGCCTTTTCCGGAAGAGACCTTCATTCTACCTCTCCGAAAAGGAGAGAGAAAAGGGGGGCCCCCGGAAAGATGCCTGGATCCTCACTGGCCCAGGGTGAGGAAGAGGCCGTTCGTGAAGTCCAGGTTGAAGGGGGGGCCCGGTGGGACCCGCAATCGCCTGGGCGGCGAGCCTGGCGCCGATGAGGGCCGGGTCGCCGGGAAGGGTGAAGGTCAGGGATCCGGACGCGCCCAGGGGGGAACCCCACGAGCGGCCGGGAAGGCGTGGAAAGGCACCTACGGTCGGCATTCAGCCGGGAACGGCGCGGCCAGGGGAGGGTGCGGGGCTGACGCCCAGCTCCCGTCCTGGGGCGGACCGGGCCGGTTTGGGGCCTTTGCCTTGCGCACCACTTGAAAAGGGCACAGATTGACAGACGCGACAAAAGTCTTGTCAAGCTCGTGACTCGGTGGGTGCGTCGAAACTGGCCCCCCGACGTCACGAGTCCGGATCTCCGATCCGGCCTCGTTCCGGCGGGGGCTTCACAACATTTC
>Ga0256831_1002313_pt1 | contig 9990 bp, 5 predicted proteins | sample 132544metaG_FD_189087 | JGI IMG/M metagenome (GOLD analysis project Ga0256831, IMG submission 189087) | Hydrothermal vent microbial communities from Lau Basin, Pacific Ocean - 132-544 | ecosystem: Environmental > Aquatic > Marine > Hydrothermal vents | place: Pacific Ocean: Lau Basin | collected...
ATTGGTTCATTATGCCAACAATAACAACAGTATAATTAGAAATTCGGACTATTTAGTTGATAAAATAGGTAAATCATACCAATATTTAAGCAGTCTATTTGTAGAATATGAAAATCGCACACTGGAGAAATTTATTATTGCACATAAAATAGAACGAACCAAGGTATTGCTATTGCAAAACGAGATGAGTTTGAGTGAGATAGCCTATCAAATGGGATATTCCAGTGTTCAATATCTCAGCAATCAATTTAAAAAAACCACCGGAATTACCGTTTCAGAATTTAAGAAGCAGAAAAATACGCTCCACATTGCATTGGAAGATATTTAAAAAACTCTTAAAAACTTTAACAAAAAAGTTAATAACTCTTCAAATTTTCTTAGTTCACAAGGCTTAGGGCATTTAGTTTTTCATTAAACTTGCATAATCGAAAAACGCTTTCGACTGTACATTATTACTATCTGATTGACAATAAGATACACGAATTGATGAGGAAGATTAAGAATGCATTAGTTTCCGTATTTCACAAGGAAGGACTTGAAGAAATATTACAAAATCTGGTGAAAAACGAGGTAGCTCTATATTCCACCGGAGGCACTTATGATTACATTAGTAAATTAGGCATTAAGGCACATAAGGTAGAAGACTTAACAAGCTATCCAAGCATATTAGGAGGGCGTGTAAAGACCTTACATCCAAAGGTATTTGGTGGCATATTAGCCCGTCGTGAGCTTAATGAAGACCTCCAGCAGCTGGATAGTTACGAAATTCCTCAATTCGACTTAGTAATTGTCGATTTGTACCCCTTTGAAGAGACGCTTGCCATTACCAAGGATGAGACAAGCATTATTGACAAAATAGATATTGGAGGAATCTCACTCATCCGTGCTGCTGCTAAGAATTATAAAGACGTCCTTGTTCTTTCCTCTAAAGATAACTATCCCGATTTTCTAGCACTGTTAAAGGAGAAAAAAGGAGAGACCGATATTTCTGATCGTAAATATTATGCTGCCAAAGCATTCGCCATAAGTTCCAATTATGACACTGCTATTTTCAATTATTTCAATGAAGGAAAAGCCATCCCTGCCTTACGTATCAGCGAAGACAACTCCAAAGCACTACGCTACGGAGAAAATCCTCATCAGAAAGCTTTCTTCTTTGGGAAAATAGAAGATATAATAGAACAACTTAACGGAAAAGAGATTTCCTATAATAATATATTGGATATTGATGCCGCTATCCGTTTGATTCACGATTTTGAAGAATGCACTTTTGCCATTTTAAAACACAATAATGCCTGTGGCATAGCAAGTAGGGAAACCGTATTTGAAGCATGGAAAGCAGCCCTTGAAGGCGACCCTGTCTCTTCATTTGGTGGCGTTCTTATTTGCAACAATAGCATTGATTTGGACACTGCCAAAGAAATAGACAAGTTATTTTACGAAGTGCTGATTGCGCCTGAATTTGCTCCCGAAGCCTTAACATTATTGAGCAAAAAATCACAGCGCATTTTATTACGTCTTAAGGCTACTGATTTTTCCAAGGAGATTGTGCGCACTGCATTAAATGGATTTTTAGCACAAGACACTGATACCAAAGTAGAGTCAGCTGCAGATATGAAAGTGGTAACAAAAGTGGCCCCAAAAGATACGGAATACGAAGATTTAATTTTCGCCAATAAGGTAGTAAAACATTCCAAAAGCAACGCCATGGTAATAGTGCGAAACAAGCAACTTATTGCCAGTGGTATAGGCGAGACATCACGGGTAGATGCATTCAAACAAGCTATAGAGAAAGCGGGAAACTTCAGAAAAACCATTGCGGGTTCCGTTCTTGCCAGTGATGCCTTTTTCCCATTTTCAGATAATGTAAAACTAGCACACTCTTTTGGAATAAATACCGTTATTCAACCCGGCGGTTCACGTAGAGATCAGGATTCGATAGATTATTGTAACGAACATGGAATGGCCATGTGCTTTACCGGAATTCGTCATTTTAAACATTAAACATTTTTATTAATAGCTATGGGATTATTTTCATTTTTAAACAAAGACATTGCCATTGATTTGGGCACAGCTAATACCATCATTATCCACAACGACAAGGTGGTAGTTGACGAACCATCAATAGTAGCCATTGATCGCAAAAGCGAAAAAATTATTGCTGTTGGTAAAAAGGCTTTGATGATGCATGGTAAAACACATCAAAATATAATAACAATACGTCCATTACGAGATGGAGTTATTGCCAACTTCCAAGCAGCAGAATTTATGATTCGAGAGATGATAAAACTTATCAATCCAAAGAAATCAATATTTCCATCGAGTTTAAAAATGGTTGTTTGTATTCCTTCCGGCATCACCGAAGTAGAAGAGCGCGCAGTAAGGGATTCGGCAGAACAGGCCGGGGCCAAAGATGTACGACTTATCCATGAGCCCATGGCAGCAGCCATCGGAATAGGTATTGACGTATTGGAACCCACAGGAAATATGATTATTGATATTGGAGGAGGAACCTCTGAGATTGCGGTGATAGCACTTGGCGGCATTGTAAACAATACTTCCATCCGTATTGCCGGCGATGACTTCACAGAAGATATAGTAGAATATATGCGTAAGCATCATAATATCAATATTGGAGAGCGCACTGCCGAAAGAATTAAGATTGAAGTTGGGGCTGCCACCACAGACTTGGAAAGCCCACCTGAAGATTATGCCGTACACGGACGCGATATGCTTACCGGTATTCCCAAAGAGATATTAGTCAACTACATAGAGATAGCCGGAGCCTTAGATAAATCCATTGCTAAAATTGAGTCGGCAGTACTTAATGCGTTGGAGAATACACCACCGGAACTTTCTGCTGATATTTTCCGTACAGGAATATACCTTGCCGGTGGAGGGTCACTACTTCGAGGCTTGGACAAACGTATTCACTTACGAACAAAGCTACCTGTACATGTAGCCGAAGATCCATTGCGTGCTGTGGCTAGAGGAACTGGTATTGCCTTGAAAAACTTTGATAAATTTACTTTCCTTATTAAATAGGAATACTTAATACGCTTAAACCAATAGCAAGAATGAGAAATCTGATTCTTTTCTTTATTAAAAACTCATTTTTCTTCCTTTTCTTGCTATTGGAAGCGTTGGCTTTTTTTCTTATTGTATCTAATAATTCATATCAGCGATCTTCATTTATTAGCGCTTCCAATGGTTTCACTTCCAACATTCTCTCCTTTGCTTCCAATACAAGTGACTATTTCAACTTAAAGGAAGAAAACCTTAAATTATCTCGTGAGAATGCTTTTTTAAGATCCCAACTTAAAGAATCAAATCTTTGGCGTAATGATAGCATTAAAGTAGTGGTTGATAGCAATAAAGAACAAATGTATAGCTATCAAGAAGCTACTGTCATTAACAATAGTTTTCAAAATCGCAATAACTATATTATCTTAAACAAAGGAAGTATCAATGGGGTAAAAACCGATATGGGAGTTATATCATCCCATGGTGTTGTAGGAATTGTTAATAGCGTTTCAACCCATTTCTGTAGTGTAATATCCATACTTCATAAAAAATCTGCCATTGATGCAAAAATTACTTCCAATGGATATACTGGCACAACCTATTGGCCGGGGGGAGATTATTCTTTTTGCAAACTTAAAAATATACCTTCTCATGCTAAATTAGCTATTGGAGATACCATTGTTACCAGTGGGAATTCAAGTATCTTCCCACCCCAAATCCCCATCGGTTATATCAGTAAATATAAATTAAATAAAGGAAGAAACTTTTACGATATTAGCTTTCAATTTAGCACCGATTATAATAAACTTGATCATGTTTATATAATTAATAACCTATTAAGCACAGAACTAAATAAAATTAAGGAGGATAATAATGAAAACTAAAATTATTCTTATTAACGTAATTCGTTTTATCCTTCTTATACTTGCCCAAGTATTCATTTTCAACAAAATTAATCTTGGAGGCTGGCTCAACCCAATGATTTATCCTTTATTTATTTTATTATTACCTTTTGAAACCCCAAAGAATCTTCTTTTAATACTTGCTTTTATCTTGGGATTGAGTGTAGATTTATTTACCGGTAGCATAGGTTTAAATGCAGGAGCAACTGTCTTTATGGCTTTTCTACGTCCTTTATCATTGCGTACAATAAGAACACGAAGAGACTATAAAGCCGGAATTATGCCCGGCATTAACGACCTTGGTTACTCATGGTTTATAAGCTATACGCTGGTCTTGCTCTTTGCCCACCAATTATTCTACTTTACTTTTGAAACTTTTAGTTTCTCCGAAATTGGCTTTACATTAATTCGTATTGTTATCAATACTCTTTTTAGTAGTCTTATTATCCTATTTATTGATATTCTATTTAAAAGCCAGACAAAAAAACAACGGTAAAAAAGACTATTTAATCTATCTATTTCTTAAGTAATACGGTGGTAATTCTTTCACCGCCTCCGGAGAGGGATAAATAATATACTCCGGCTTCAAAAGCACTAACATCCACTTGTATCGTTTGTGATCCCTTACCTAATCCAAGAGAATTAGAATAAATTATTTGCCCAAGAGAATTTCTAATTTCCAATAAAGCTAAATTGGTATTAGGACTAAGAATATCAATATAAGCGGCGGTAAGAGAAGGATTAGGATAAATATTAACTATTTCTAACTTCTTGGCAGTACGTTGTACATATACCCAATCATACACTCTATCAATTCCATCCAAGTCTACATTTCTCAATCGGTAATAGCCTGATTCCAAGGGTTTTTTATCCAGTATTTCATATTTTTGTAATGTATTACTATTCCCTTTTGATTGTAAACGCCCCACAGAAGTAATCTCTTTGGTGTCAGGATTAAGACGCTGAACCTCAAAATAATCAACATTACTTTCTGAAGCTGTTTGCCATTCAATAGCATTAAAATCAGTACGGGCATAAGCCTTAAACATCAGCAATTCTATGGGCAGACTACCATCATAAGTATTTCCGGCAGCACCGCCACCGCCACCACTAAAATGACGAACAATAAATTCGGAATAATTGGCAGAACCTAATGTACCACTCGCCCAACGGTCGGTGGAAGCAGATGCTGCATGGGAATATATCCATGCACCATCTGCATCATAAGCTGTTGCCTTGGGCACATCTACCTGTCCATCGGCAGGATTGGGATTATATCCACTTGAATTTAAATCATTTATTTTAAGGAAAGATAAATCAGTTACGCTAGCCACGGTAGAACGATCCGCATTTGACAAAGCAGTATTCAACTCATTAAAATCAGCTGAAGTATAATAAAAACGAACCTTCACATCGCTAGCCGGCTGCGTTGTTGGAGTTAGTTTCCAATAACGATTAAAAACATACCAACCATTAAAAGAAGAAGTATAAGGAGCTACAGAAGGACTAATTTCGCTGGCACCGGAAGCACCGGCAACAGTAACAGTAGTGGCACCAAGCTCATTAGAGTTCTTTTTTACAGAGAGCAGTATATTATCATCAGAATAGTCCGTTGCAGTACCATTATCATCATAATAGTGTGTCCAACTATTACTATCATCACATTCGTAATCCGATACACGCGAAGTGCCATCAGTAGAGGCTACAGCATGAGCTGCCCCAGCGGGAATGCCATGATAATCAGTTTTTGCAGGAGCACTAATCTCCGAATTCCCTTCAACAGTAACAACTAAATTACTGCCTATATTATTGGCCGAGAAGGTAGTAGTCACAACAACATAGTCCGTTGCTGCAGAAAGTGCCTGAGAAGCAATCTTTGAAGAGTCAGTAGAATTATAATCATCATTGGAAGCAATTAAATTGGTAGAGGGATTGGCAGGATCAAAATTTGGACTATAGAGATATAGGTATCCATCAAAACTTGAACTTACTTGCCAATCACCAATAATATCATAATTACCACCATTAGCCACTGTAAAAGTGTATTCATCATAGAAATACAAACTACCACCACCACCATCTCTTATATAATAGGGTGAACATTTACTTAATTTTCCATTGGTCTTTGTAGCTCCATCAAATAACATTACATTATCAATATTGCAATCATTTCCATAGGCGCTGGTTCCAAGAAAACCAATATTAGTAAGCCCTGACAGAGAAGATAAATCAACATAATAACGCATCCAACCAACAGTGGTAGAATAACGGTATATGGCATTTGACAGGTACCAAGAACCACCAATTTTATAAGCAACTTGAACTTTATCGGTATCACTACTAAAGCCATCGTCATGATACATCCAAAAAGAGAACATCGGTTTGTTAAGAGAACTAAGGTCTAAATCAGGACTATAAATTAATGTTTGATCCCCTTCATCAGCGGTATAACTATTGAATGACAACACCTTATTTCCATCCTCTGCTGAACCTGAAGGATGCTGCATGCCTGTATTAATATTCCACTGTCCGGAAGTACCTGTAACATTGCCTTGTGACCAACAATTAGTACCTTCGAAACTCTCATTATAAGGAAATACCGATATTGTACCTCCACAGCTCGTAGTAAAATTCAACTCATTACCATAAGCTGTACCATTAGCATTAGTAGCATAAGCCCGCACATAATAAGTTGTCGAGTTCGACAATGAAGTTAGAGAACTCGAATAAGTTCCAGTACCGGTACCGGAAGCGATATCATCAGTGTAACTATCGGCAATAGTAGGGCTTGCAGAAGTACTCCAGCAAACACCTTTATGAGTAAGTACCGCGCCATTGGTAGAAGTAACATCACCCCCACTTGTGGCTGACGACGCAGTAATAGAACTTACCGCTGCAGTAGTTACAGAAGGAGCACCAAGGGTAGTAGCGCTACCAACAAGTGCCGGAATAAGATAACAATTATCAGTTGTATTATATTCATAAACAGCATAATAATAAGCAGTTCCACCATTTAGATTATTAACATTAGCTGAAGTAGCTGTTCCGTTATAAACCACATAATTTCCTGTGCCAATTTCATCACCTGAGCCGAACGCCATATTAGCAGAATAAGCTGTTCCATTGGAAGGATTAGCATCCACAGCGGTGCCTTCATGAGCCAGCACAATAACTTTATCACCATTTCCTCTGGTCCAAGAAACTGTCATTGAGTTAACATCCAAATTAGACGTTGCAAAATTAGATGCTTGTGTAGCCGGAGCAGTACACGTCGAATTATTTAATGGCGACGACCATATTCCTCTACCTGATGAGCCTGCATAAAGCAAGGAATTAGCAGGAGTAGCATTATCGTAATAAATTGCTAAATCATTAATAACAACGTTGGGTAAACTTACCATATATGAAGTCCAATTATTACTGCCATCTTTCAGATAAACGCCCACATCAGTTCCCACATATAGTTCTACATTAGCGGTATTCAATTTATTTTGAATAACACACATAATAGGAATATTGGGTAAGCCGGTGGAAATATTTGTCCAATTACTACCACCGTCAGTCGATTGATAAATTCGATCTCCGTCGTAGCCACCAAAAGTAACCCACAGGGTATTAGCATCATCATCTTTCACTGAGATATACGTAATTGCATTGGTAGAAACAGGCAAAGAGCCGGTTATATCAGACCAATTACTACCACCATCGGTAGTTTTCCATAATGTATTTGGATCGGCGGTGTATATTACACTAGAATTAGAAGAAGCCACTGCCAAGGTTCGCAAATTTCCATTCCCTCTGGAATCAGTAGTATTCATAGACGATATTACCGACCAATTTGTTCCTTGATCTGTTGATTTATACACATTATTATAAGCAGCATAAAGGGTGTTACTATTATTGGGATCGATAACAAAAGGAGTGAGCCATGCCCCTGTACCACTTTTACCGCTGGGGCTAATATCTGTTTCAGATCCACTCCATTGGGCAGTAGTACGATTTAAAGAACCATAGGAATATGAACCATATTGATTATTCACATCATTTTTATCAATATGGCAATCTAAACCGTCGCCCCCTTGCACGGTATACCAAGTACCGCTAATTTTGGCTTTTGTACCATTATCTTGTAATCCGGCCAATAAATCTCCTGCAACGGTTTGGGCAACGGAAATCCGATACATCTGGCTAATTACCATATCACCTGTTATCATTGTCCAATTGCTACCCCCATCAGTGGTATTATATATTCCACCATCATTAACCTCAAAAAGGGCAGCATCAGAGGCTCTAAAATTCAACATGTGGTGATCGGAATGAGCAACAGGAGCAGAATTTTTATTATATGTAGTACTTGACGTCCAGCAATTTACAGCGTTCCAATTAAGCCCTCCATCGGTTGATTTGTGCGTATTAACGCCCGCCACATAAACTTCATTAATATCATTGGGAGAAACAGCAATAGCAAGATCGTAGCCCCCTTGTCCACTGGTACCGCCACTACCATCGGTATAATATCCCATGAGATTGTGGTTGGTAGCAGTACCATCATAAACTAAAGAATAACTAGCCCCACTATCGGTAGATTTATAAATTCCCTTTAAACCTCCGGCACGAGTAACCACTACAGCATATACATAGCTGCTATTGGCAGCAGAAACTGCCAAGTCACAACGATAATCGTCCGTGGCAAAAGTGGCAGCAGTAGTCCAGCTGGCACCACTATTGGTAGATACTAAAGCATATACATTATTCCAATAATCTTTGGTAGAAGCATAAATTACCGTTGGGTCTCCGGGTTTAAATTCCATATCGACGACCGTATATGAATTATAAATAGATGTCCAGCTGGTACCACCATCGGTAGATTTAAGAATTCCATCAGAACCAGCCACATAAATAGTAGACAGATTATTAGGGTCGATAAGTATTCTCGAAAGCATTTTACCTTGAGAAATAGTATAAGAGAGACCGGTTGCGGCCCACGAACTACCACCATCAGTAGATTTCAATACCCCGATACTATTATTATCATGCACCTGTCCACCGCCCAATGACCACATAGAACCCCCATCACGGTCACCGGTAGCAATATATATGGTAGAGGAAGTAGCATAATCAGAAGGAATACCAATATCGCTAACACCTAATACGGCGTTATTATCAGTTAGGACTGTCCAATTAGTGCCCCCATTGGTAGTCTTCCATAAACCACCCGAGGGAGAGCCTGCCCAAAAAGTGTTATTATCAGAAGGATGAAAAGCAACACAGTTTAAACGACCAGTTCCAAAATAACCACCCGATGAGCTACTGGGGCCCAAGGAAGTCCAAGAGGAAGAAGTTAGTGGTCCAGCCTTAATTCCTTTATTGGAAGAGTGAGAATTATTTCTTTTCCATATATCATATTGCTCTTGTGCCGATGTAGTTGGAAAAGCTCCCGTAGTTGGATTAACACGTTTCTCCATATAATAAAACCAGCGGTTAAAAACTTTCCAATAGGGAGCCTTTTGTTTTTGCCCGTTCTTATCAAAATAATATCCATTTTTTACATGGTAAGGAGCCCAGTAGGTATTAAATGCATTTTGATAATCATATAAAGTATAAGTATCTGATTTTTTGTTTTTAGGTAAATACTTTAAAAAATCTTGAGCATAAATACCTCTGGCAAGAAATAGTGTAAATACTATTAGTAATAGTGATTTTGTTTTCATAGTAAGTAGTTTAAATATTGAGCCGCGTTAAAAGTAGCAGGAGACTTTGTAAGCCTAATTTATCCATTAGGTAGCATCTAAATCCTCTATTTTTTGTTTTACTTTATCTGAATTTTCTTCTATAACTATAGCTATACAAAAAAATTAAGATTCGTAATACCTCAAAGATAATTTGATTTTATGAGCGTTTTCTGATAATTAAAACACTATAAAACAATTTTTAGAATTGTTGTTAACCCTAGTTTTGATACGATTTTAGCAATACAAAAATAATAAAAATTATGATTCTAGTCCTATTTTTTTTCAATTCTATTTAATCCTGCCTTAGCTTTTTGCGTTATACTATTCTGATA
>Ga0256831_1002314_pt1 | contig 9989 bp, 8 predicted proteins | sample 132544metaG_FD_189087 | JGI IMG/M metagenome (GOLD analysis project Ga0256831, IMG submission 189087) | Hydrothermal vent microbial communities from Lau Basin, Pacific Ocean - 132-544 | ecosystem: Environmental > Aquatic > Marine > Hydrothermal vents | place: Pacific Ocean: Lau Basin | collected...
ATAGTAGATATCGGCACCTTTGATACTCTCGTTCATCGCTTGGACTACCGTCAGACCGCCAAGACCGGAGTCAAAGACACCTATTTTTAATGTCCCACTCCCCATTACCCGATCCTCACTTGATAAAAGTGGCCACTTTTATCAAGCGCCTTCGTTCATGATGGAGAGGAATTCTTCGTTGCTCTTGGTTTTGAGCATTTTAGAGAAGAGGAATTTGAGCCCTTCAACCTCTTCCATATTTTGCATTGCGTTACGCAGTGCCCAGACTTTTTGAAGGGTTTCGGGATCCGTCAGAAGCTCCTCTTTACGTGTGCCGGATTTGGTCACATCGATCGCAGGATAGATACGGCGCTCTGAGACATGGCGGCTGAGTACTATTTCTGCGTTTCCTGTCCCTTTGAACTCCTCGAAGATCACCTCATCCATGCGTGAACCTGTATCGATCAGAGCCGTTGCTATGATCGTCAAAGAGCCACCGTTTTCGATATTTCTTGCTGCACCAAAAAAGCGCTTTGGCTTGTGCAGGGCATTGGCATCGACACCACCGGAAAGTACCTTCCCTGAGCTTGGGGTGACCGTATTGTAGGCACGTGCAAGACGGGTGATGGAGTCAAGCAGGATGATCACATCTTTGCCCATCTCCACGCGTCTTTTTGCGCGCTCTATCACCATCTCGGCTGTACGGACATGGTTTTGGGCAGGCAGGTCAAATGTAGAAGCGTAGACCTCCCCTTTGACCGATCGCTGCATGTCAGTCACCTCTTCTGGTCTCTCGTCGACCAGTAGTACCATTAGGGAAGCATCGGGATTGTTGTGCGAAATTCCGTGGGCGATCTCTTTGAGCAGCTCAGTCTTTCCGGTACGCGGTGGTGCCACAACCAAAGCTCTCTGTCCTTTCCCCATAGGGGTAAAGAGGTCGATCACGCGTCCTGTCATTTTCATCGGATTGTATTCTAATTTGAGTTTTTCGTTCGGGTAGAGCGGCGTGAGGTTGTCAAAGAGCGGGCGCTGTTTGGACTTCTCTGGGGCAAGATAGTTGATCGCTTCGATCTTGAGCAGCGCATAGTACTTCTCCTGATCCTTGGGAGGACGCACCTGTCCGGTGACGATATCCCCGTTACGCAGTGCAAAACGCTTGATCTGCGTGGAGCTTACATAGGTATCGTTGCTGGAGTTTGCGAAATTGCCGTCGATCGAACGCAAAAAGCCGTAACCGTCAGGCATGATCTCCAAAATACCGGTATAGAGGATAAATCCCCCCTGGGAGACCTGTGACTTGAGGATCTCGAAGATCAGGTCGCGTCTTTGAAACTCGTTGGGGTTCTCTACGCCCACCTCTTTGGCGATCGTCACAAGCTCTTCAAGCGGTTTTTGCTGAAGGTCTTCGATCTTGTAGCCTTGTACCGGAACGTGGGTTCGATTTTTTTTATTGGCATTGTTGCCATTGGAAGATTTTTTGTTGTCGCTCATAATTCCTCTTAGTCTGGGTATGAAATTTGGTAATGTAGATATACGGTAGTAGCCATCAACTATCGTGTAGTAATGGCATTATAATCCTTTTTGCCTGAAATGTCAAACGTAGATTAATTTGCGGATGGCACCATGCATACCACTCCACCCACAATAATGGGTGTCCAAACTGGCCTACTTGCAGCTCTTCTGATATTGGTACCCGCAGATATTTCTACTGCGTTGGAAAAACCGTCATGGTCATAATCCTGTGAGACATCTCTGGCATTGAGCGGATTCATCTTATTTGCTCTTTCCAAAACATCACTAATGCCGTCATTGTCATCATCGGTGTCCACTATATCTGGAATTCCATCCCTGTCTGTATCTTTACTTTGGGCATAGGTTGCAGCGTCATTATTGCCCTCCGTGCTATAAGTGTACGTAGAACCTGTATTATTCTGTGCCGTATTGGAACCCAGATTTACTCTTACAATACCGGACTGACCGTATGCTCCTGCTTGGCACACCTCTTTTTTTGGACTGCTCGCTGTATCCTTTGTAGATATTGTGAGTTTAATTTTTTGACCATTACCAAAAGTGAAGTTCACATACTTCCCGACACTGCCTGACACTTTGACCTTAATAGTGTTTCTATCTATCCTGCTAAATTCAGGTCTATTGGCAGTATAATTGTAACTAGCACCCCCGAGTGTATCGTTCGTATTATTTGGTACAATATAAATGGCATACGTTTTACCTGAAATAACACTAAGGTTTGCGACACTTTGATCTTTTATTCTGTAAAAACGGTCTACTTCTGAGGATAATGAACGGGTAGAGAAACACCATTTCAACTTCTTTCTGCTGTTGTTGTAGCTATAGCTGAGTTCGCTGCAATAAACACTCCCCCATTCGAGTCTATTTCTAGGAAACAGTGCAAATTGATATTCGCTGAATCGTTGATTTGGATCATTGGATTTATCCATGACTATCAAATCCTCATGGATATTTCCGGAGGTATCCTTCAGTACGAAGCTGTCTACTATAATGTTTTTGTTAAATTTGGAGTCGTTAAATTGTGCACTGATTGGATACCCTGTAACCCCACTATAGGGTAAAGGGTCTGGATTTTCTCCATAAAATACTGGCGGGATATCACCAACATTGGCTGCGGGCCACAAAATGATATCAGGCGCTTTTTGTTTGAGGGTAAGCTTGGCATTTTGGTAGGCTGTCGCTTCTATTTTCTTGGCTGTGTCTGCACAGGCACCACGATAATATGATCCCACACCTGAAAAACTCGGACCTTGGCATAGTTGATTGAGTGTGCTATTGCCCATATCATAGGTATAGGTAGTGCCGTTAATCCCTATACCTATCGCATCATACACAGGGTTAAGGAAACCAAATCGGTGGTATATGGCGGATAGTAGGTTGTCTACGGAGCCTTTTTCTGTAGCAGTGCCATAAGAAATATTTTCTCCCACATATCTACTTGTATAACCTGCATAAATTGCTCTTGGTGCAGGCGATATGCCTGTAAAGCCGGCATAAGACGAGCTTTCTGAGTGACCATATTTACGATTGTTGTGCATGTAATTACTGTGGTTTTGCGCAGCTCTAACGAGATGGCTATCGCTGGAAAATGCAGAGAGTCCACTTTTTTGTCTCAGGGAATTGAGATAATTTAAACCCGCACCTGCTTCCAGCGCAGACCAAAATACACATAATATCAGAATTATATTTTTCATTATACACCTACCCTTAAAATTTGCAGGAAGCACAGACGAACCAATACATAATGGGTATGCGGCTTATGCTTCCAGGTGAGTAATCTTTGAAAAAGTAGTGTAAAAGCATGATATGAAGATTGCAGCTTAGCACTTATGGCAGCCCGACCAACTACTTGAGTCTCGTGGCTTTCCGTCCCTACCTCGCGATAGGTTTGGCTTTTTCAGTAAGTTACTTCTATTCGCAGTATAGCAAAAAAATGTCAAAAATTGTCAAAAATATCTATTAAATATAGAGGAGTACTTCATCCATAGAGGGATTTTACCCTTATTTGGATAAAATAGCCCAATTTATGCCAAAGGGTAAACAGTGAAAGAGGTAGCGTGTACACATTGTCATCTGAGATTTTCCGAAGATGTGATGATCACCGAAACCCATGGAGAGCATACACTCTACTTTTGCTGTAACGGGTGTCAGGGCGTCTACCATCTCCTCAACGAAGAGGGTCTGGGCAGTTTCTATGACAAACTGGGCGATACCACCCTGCAACCCGCAGCACAAAAGCACGATGATCTGGAGCGTTTCGATCTGGAGGGCTTCAAAAACAAGTATATCAAAGTCCACGAGGACGGGCTCTACGAGATCCATCTGATCATCGAGGGGATACACTGCAGTGCCTGTGTCTGGCTCAATGAGAAGGTGCTCCACAAAACACCCGGTATCCTTGAAGCCTCCATCAACTATACCAACAACAAAGCCAAGGTGCTCTTCGACCCCGAAGAGATCAAACTCTCCAAGATCATCGAAACCATCCGTTCTATCGGCTACAACGCCTACCCTTACGATCCTGCACTGCAGGAGGAGCGGGCTGTCAGCACAAGAAAAAGCTACTATATGCGCATCCTCGTCGCTGTCTTTGGGATGATGAATATCATGTGGCTTGCCATCGCACACTATGCCGGCTATTTCAGCGGTATTGAACAGCGTTTCAAAGATATCCTCAATGTTGCTGAGTTCATCCTCGCTACACCGGTACTCTTCTACTCCGGATGGATCTTCTTTCGCGGTGCCTACTACGGCTGGAAAAACCGCATCGTCAATATGGACACTCTCGTCGCTGCCGGCGCACTCTCTGCCTATCTCTACTCCATCTATGCGATGGTCACCAAGACCGGAGAAGTCTATTTCGATTCGGTAGTAATGATCATCACCTTTGTACTGGTAGGCAAATATCTCGAGGTCCTGAGCAAAAAATCAGCTGTCGATACCCTCGATGGCATCATGGGAACCACCCCTACCGAAGTGACGCTCATCAAAGAGAACAGCAAAGCACTTGTGAGTGTGGAGAATGTCACGCAAGGTGATCTCATCGAGCTCAAACCGGGCGAAAAGGTGGTCATCGACGGCAGAGTGGTCAGCGGGGAGGCATCGTTTGATGAGAGTTCGCTCACCGGGGAGAGTGAGCCGATACTCAAACAGAGGGGCGATGAGATACGCAGCGGCTCGATCTGCCTTGACTCTGTGATCCGCTATGAGGCGACCAAAGATGCCTCCAGCTCTCTGCTTAGCTCCATCGTCTCTCTGCTTGAAGAATCCATCACCAAAAAGCCCCGCATCGAACAGCTTGCCAACACGGTTTCGGGCTACTTCTCCATAACCATTCTCCTGATCGCCCTGCTTGCCTTTGCAGGATGGTATATCACTTCAGGTAATTTTGAACATGCGCTCATTATCGCTATCTCTGTGATCGTGATCGCCTGCCCCTGTGCACTGGGTCTGGCAACACCGATGGCAACACTGGTGGGTATCTCACTGGCTGCCAAACGGGGAATCCTCTTTAAAGAAGCGACCTACCTTGAGACGATGGCAAAGAGTGACCTGCTTGCACTCGACAAGACCGGCACCATCACTGAGGGCAAACCTTCTGTGATCCATGCCCAGATCGAAGCAGACTTTGATCCTTCCCTGCTCTATGCCCTCACTGAGAGTTCCAATCACCCCGTCTCTCAAGGGATCAAGCGCCATCTCGAGAGCCGTTATGAACACCTTACAGCTCCTACTCTGACAGAGATCAAAAGTGTTGAAGCCAAGGGGGTTGAAGCATATTGTGAAACGACACATCTAATAGGGGGGAATGCGGCACTGATGCGTTCACATGGCATTGAGATAGACCATGAAGGTGAACATACCCTCTTCTATTTTGCCGTAAACGAAGAGGTCAAAGCCTATTTTGAACTGAGTGATAGGCTCCGTGAAGGTGCCAAAGAAGCGATCGAAGCGATCCAAAAGATGGATATCCGTGTGGTGATGCTTACCGGCGATCATGAGGCAAGTGCGAAAAGAATCGCGCAAGAGGTCGGCATCGGGGAGATATATGCCAGACTGCTTCCACAGGAGAAAGCAGCACTGATAGACCGTTTTCACCAAGAGGGGCACATCGTCGTCATGGCGGGAGACGGCATCAACGACGCAATTGCACTGGCACGCAGTGATATCGCTATTGCCATGGGCAACGGTGCGGATGTAGCCATCAACGTCAGCGATGTTGTGCTGCTTGACGAACGTCCCAAGAGCCTGCAGGAGGCATACCGGATCTCACGTCGTACCTTCCGCGCTGTCAAAGAAAACCTTGCCTTCTCGCTCCTCTACAACGTCATCGCCGTACCGCTTGCAGTTGCCGGCTATGTCACACCGCTCATCGCTGCACTTTCGATGAGTCTGAGCTCATTGGTAGTAGTCGGGAATTCTTTACGGATCAAAACACTTAAATTTACCACTTTTACAAAGAAGGAAAAATAATGTCAGAAAATATCATTATACTCATGATAGGGATCTCAACATTTCTAGGAGCCTTGGGTCTTGCCGCACTTTTATGGGGTGTGAAAACCGGTCAATTCGATGATCAGTCAAAATTTATCGATGCAGCACGTTTTGACAACGAAGAGGAGCTGCGCGATGCAGTAATGATGGAAAAGAAACAAAAAGAGAGAAAAGAAAAAAGAAAGAAAAAAGAAGAATATATGCCGCCAGATTGATCTCTGAAGTGATAATCCCCGATTAACAACTTTTGCGATACAATTTCTTTCAAATTATCTCAACTAAAACAGGTCTCGAATGATAAAAAAATGTCTCTTCCCTGCTGCAGGGTATGGTACCCGCTTCCTGCCAGCCACCAAAGCAACCCCAAAAGAAATGCTCCCCATCCTCACCAAGCCATTGATACAATATGGTGTAGAAGAAGCGATCGAAGCAGGCATACATACAATGGCGATCGTCACAGGACGAGGGAAACGTGCCATAGAAGACCATTTTGATATCTCGTATGAGCTGGAGCACCAGCTAAAGGAGAAAGGCAAAGAGAAACTCCTTGCCGAGGTACGCTCCGTGATCAACAATTGCTCTTTTACCTATACCAGACAGGTTGAGATGAAAGGGCTGGGACACGCGATCCTTACAGGGGAGACATTGATCGGGGATGAACCCTTTGCCGTCATTCTTGCCGATGATCTCTGCACCAATGATGACAAAGAAAATGTGCTCTCACAGATGATTAAAATCTATGATAAATACAAATGTTCTATTGTGGCAATCGAAGAGGTGCATCCAAAGGATACAGACAAATACGGTATCGTGGACGGAGAACTGCTTGAAGAGGGTGTATATCGCATCAATGATATGGTTGAAAAACCGGCACCCCATGAGGCACCATCGACACTGGCAATCATCGGGCGCTATATCCTCACTCCAGATATCTTCAAGATCCTCAAAGAGACAAAACCCGGTAAAGGCGGAGAGATACAGATCACTGATGCACTCATGCAGCAGGCAAGAAAAGGCAACGTCATCGCATACAAATTCTCAGGCAGACGTTTTGACTGCGGCTCTGTCGACGGCTTTGTCAAAGCAACAAACTACTTCTATTCCATACAAAAGGATCTCTAAATGAAAGGTATCATTCTCGCTGGCGGCAGCGGCACAAGACTCTATCCCATTACCAAAGGAATCAGCAAACAGCTTGCACCCATCTACGACAAACCTATGATCTACTACCCTTTGTCCATTCTTATGCTAAGCGGAATTACCGAGGTACTGATCATCTCTACACCGACTGATCTTCGGCGCTTTAGAGATCTTCTGGGTGACGGCAGTGATATCGGAATGCAATTTTCGTATATCGAACAGCCCTCACCTGACGGCTTGGCGCAAGCTTTTTTGCTGGGTGAGTCGTTCATCGGTGATGATGATGTCTGTTTGATACTCGGAGACAATATCTTTTATGGGCACGGCATGACAGAGCTGCTCAAAAAGTCGGTCAAGCATGCCAAGGAAGAGAATGCAGCGACAGTCTTTGGCTACTATGTCAAAGATCCTGAACGTTACGGTGTTGCCGAGTTTGACAAAGAGGGCAATGTCATCTCTATAGAGGAAAAACCCAAAAATCCCAAAAGCAACTATGCTGTTGTCGGGCTCTATTTTTACCCCAATGATGTGGTCAAAAAAGCAAAACTTGTCAAGCCCTCAGAGCGTGGAGAGCTTGAAATCACCACACTCAACCAGCTCTATCTGCAAGAGAGCAGACTCAAGGTAGAGCTGATGGGCAGAGGCTTTGCATGGCTCGACACAGGCACACACGAAAGCCTACTTGAAGCGTCAAACTTCATCCAAACCATTGAAAACCGTCAGGGTCTCAAAGTCGCATGTATTGAAGAGATAGCCTATGAGATGGGCTATATCGACAGAGAGAAGCTGTTACAACTTGCCCAGCCACTCAAAAAAAACCAATACGGACAATATCTGATCGCAAGAGCGGATGAAGATCTACCCCCAAGATAAAGGAAAAACCATGTCAAAGAAAAATATTTTGGTCACAGGCTGCGCAGGGTTTATCGGTTCAAATTTTGTACCCTATTTTTTGGATAAATATAAAGACTACTTTGTAGTTAATCTTGATCTGCTTACCTATGCAGGAGATTTGGAAAACCTCAAAGAGGTTGAGGAGAATCAAAACTACAAATTCATCAAGGGTGATATCTGCAACCGGGAACTGGTCGAATATATATTTGACGAATATGACATAGAAGGCGTGATACACTTCGCCGCAGAAAGCCATGTGGACAACTCAATCAAAAACCCTGGTATATTTGTAGAAACCAATGTCAATGGTACCTTTACACTGCTCGATGTTGCCTACAAAAAATGGATGGAAAAACCTTTCACCTGCAAACAAGGGTATGAAGGGTGCAGATTTCATCATATCTCCACAGATGAAGTATACGGTACGCTTGGAGAGACAGATCTTTTTACCGAAGAGACCCCTTATGCGCCCAACTCGCCCTACTCTGCCTCCAAAGCTTCAAGTGATATGATCGTCCGATCGTACCAAGAGACCTATGGGCTCAACACTGTCATCACTAACTGCTCCAACAACTACGGTCCCAAGCAGCATGATGAGAAGCTCATCCCTACCATCATCAGAAAATCGCTTGCCGGCGAAGCCATCCCCATCTATGGCGATGGGAAAAATATCCGTGACTGGCTCTATGTATTGGACCATTGCAAAGGGATAGACCTGGTGTTTCACGACGGCAAAGAGGGAAATGTCTACAACTAGGCGGACGCAATGAGCGAACCAATCTCCAGATCGTAGATGCGATCACTTCCATTTTGGATCAGAAAGTACCTGCACAAGAGCGTATAGGCAAACAAAGCTACAAAGAGCTTATCACTTTTGTCGAGGATCGTGCCGGGCACGACCGCCGCTATGCCATCGATGCAAGCAAACTTGAAAATGAACTCGGATGGAAAGCGGACGAGAACTTTGATACCGGTATTGTCAAAACGATTGATTGGTACCTTGCCAGGTATGATGTCGTTTAGTTTTTATTTGCTTTAATGCTTGTTCTCTTTCTTATGTAGCTGGACAAGCAAGCCAAAAAAGAAAAAAACATAGGCAAAGAACGTTTTGTCGGATGCAAAAACCGGCTCTATCATAAATATCGCAAACAATGCAGTTGCAATAAGAAATATCAATTGCTTTAGAAACAAGGATACGTGATTGGAAAATAACAAAGAAAGGACGATATAGGCAAAAAAGATTGTAGTCGCCATAAATGTAATGAATGGAATGACGCCATAATCCTTACCAATATCAAGCCAAGTATTATGCGCCAAATAGATTTTGGGTGTTAAATAAATACTATGTCCTCCTCCAAAAGGGTAATCTAAAATTATTTTAACAGTGTGACCCCACCATGAGAAGCGCTTATCATGCAGTCCTGCAGATAAGAGCTTTCTCATAGCAAGAGTATCATGTAAAAAATAATATGCGATAGCACCCAAAATACCCAACGCTATGATAGCGAGAAGAACTCCTTTCGTGTTTCTATATTTTATAAATTTGGAAAAATATATTAATGCACTCACAACAAAGGAAAAAGCAAACAAAACCAATACAGTACGCCTTCCCATTTCATTGGCTAAATATAGAGCAAATATAGCAAGTAAAACAAAAATCCCTATTTCCCAATAGGTAAATTTTGCACTTTTGACCCTCTTTAGACCGAAGAGCAACATTGGAAGCAGTAATGCCATAATAGATAAATAATACGCTATTATTGTTGATATAAGATAGCCGCCATTGACATGAAGACGTTCATATTCATTTGGGAAACATACTTTCAAGCCATACACTTTCAAAACTGGTTGAACTTCATGCGGGAGAGGCAATACTATGTTGTCCACGAAAAAAAATATTTCTTCTCTTTGATAATCTTCAATATATGGAATAGCATAACTATATACTAACA
>Ga0256831_1002315_pt1 | contig 9988 bp, 6 predicted proteins | sample 132544metaG_FD_189087 | JGI IMG/M metagenome (GOLD analysis project Ga0256831, IMG submission 189087) | Hydrothermal vent microbial communities from Lau Basin, Pacific Ocean - 132-544 | ecosystem: Environmental > Aquatic > Marine > Hydrothermal vents | place: Pacific Ocean: Lau Basin | collected...
GCCCGATACCGCGCGTGCGATTAGAGGGGGGGAAGAAATTGATATTCCCATTAATGAAGTGGGATTAGAAGAAACCTTACGGGTACGTCCTGGTGAAAAAATTCCTGTCGATGGCAATGTTATTGAGGGGCAATCTTTTGTCGATGAATCAATGCTAACAGGTGAGCCTATGCCTGTTGATAAGCACAAAGGTACACCTGTCTTTGGCGGCACATTAAATACTAAGGGCAGTTTTTTAATGACTGCAACAGGCATTGGACGCGAGACTGCATTAGCGCACATTATTGATTTAGTGCGTAAAGCACAATCCAGCAAACCTGCCATAGGACGCTTAGTTGATAAAATTGCCGCATGGTTTGTCCCCGCTGTTTTAATCGTCGCCGCTCTTGCTTTTACACTTTGGACTCTCTTCGGCCCTGAGCCTCAGTTAGCTTATGCAATTGTTGTCGCAATGACCGTCATGGTCATCGCCTGCCCTTGTGCTCTTGGCTTAGCGACCCCTATTTCGATTATGGTTGGTGTAGGGCGTGCGGCAGAAAATGGTATTTTGATTCGTAATGGCGAAGTATTACAACAAGCCAGTCATTTGACCACTGTAGTGCTAGATAAAACAGGGACATTAACCGAAGGAAACCCACAACTTACCCATATTTTCCCCGCAAATAATACATCAGAAGAAGTAGTACTCTCTCTAGCTGCTAGCCTAGAAATGAACTCCGAACATCCATTAGGCATCGCTATTATCAATAAAGCCAAAGCCGATCATATTGACTATCAAGCCGCTACAGAATTTAGCAGTATCGAAGGTCGCGGCATCCAAGGGCAAGTCAATCAGCAAACCCTTTGGCTAGGCAATGCAGAATTAATGCATGATCAAAATATAGCGCTGGATACGATAAGTAAGCAAGCTGAAACATTAGCAGAGCAAGGTGCAACGCCTATTTATCTTGCCAAAGAAGGCAAACTACTCGCACTACTCGGTATTTCAGACCCTATTCGCAGTGACTCAAAACAAGCCATTCAACGCCTTCACGCACTAGGACTAAAAACGGTTTTACTCACAGGTGATCATGCAAAAACAGCACAATTTGTTGCCACACAATTAGGTATAGATGAAGTCATCGCTGACGTTATGCCCGCCGATAAAATTGAAAAAATTCGTTCATTACAAGCACAGAATGAAATTGTCGCGATGGTAGGTGATGGCATCAACGATGCACCCGCCCTCACCCAAGCAGATATAGGAATTGCCATCGGCACAGGCACGGATGTTGCTTTAGAAGCAGCTGATATTGCCCTAATGAGTGCATCCATTGATGGTGTATCAAAAATCATTGCCTTATCCAAAGCCACCATGAAAAATATTAAGCAAAATTTATGGGGTGCATTTATTTATAATCTCATTGGCATACCGATTGCCGCAGGTGTTTTATTTCCTTTTTTTGGAATTTTATTGAGTCCTATTATTGCAGCGACAGCAATGAGTATGAGCTCAGTTACAGTGGTTAGTAATGCGCTTAGGCTGGGGAAGATTAAGATATAAGCAACACCTTTGCAGACAGACAATTCATTTGCTAAAGAATACCCTAAAATATCCCCCTGATTTTCACCTACAAAATACAATACTAATTCATTATGAGCCGTATAATCCTATTTTTGATCTTTATTATTAGTGTTGTCGCCATTGTCTTTTTACTACGTTACCTTTGGAATAAGTTTTCAGGGGCAGTTACTCATGTCATTGAAAAAAGTTCAGACATGGCAATGGAGCAACAAGAGAAGTGGAAGCTACGTGAGAAACGTAAAAAGCTTCCCAACGAAATTCAAAAGCTTATCGTGAAATATGAAGAGCTGTTAGAGTCAAACGATGAGTTATCAGAACATTGGCAAGGCGCGATGGAGCCTGTTTATAAAGCACTAGGTGATATTGTGCATATATTGACCTCAGCCCCTAAAAAAGTAAATAAAGTGCGTACACTCCTTAGCGTTAGCCTGCCTGCTTTGGAAAAGTTTATTGCTACCCTTAACACTAATCAGACGTTTATGGATGAAGCTGAAGCTAAAAAGGCACAGCAAAATATTGATGTCATTCACAAAGACTTACAACAGCATGAGCTCACATTACAAAAATCACGACGCTTTGATTTTGATGTACTGATGGATGTTATTAAAATTCGCTTGAAACGCGATTAATAATTTTATCTCCCTGCGCGGTATCCTTCACTAGAAAAAATAGGATTCCAGTAGTACGGCAAATGCTGATACTGCTGTTTGCTAATCAAACTGATGACTTTCATCATCAATGGCATTTCCCACAACGTTTCTACCATAAAATAACTTCCACACTCCCATCCTATGCAATTAAAAAAAATACTTATCCAAAACAATCAACAATTACAACAAGATTTCACGAATGGCATTGCAATCAAGCAATTGCTACATAAACGCAGTGATCTCATTGACTCCATCCTCATCGACCTATGGCAACAAAATAAGTTGGCTGATACTCATATTGCTTCATTAGTCGCGGTAGGCGGTTATGGTCGTCGTGAAATGCATCCTTCATCTGATATTGATTTATTAATCTTGCTCAATGCTGAACCTGATACACAAGAGCAGGCATTATTGTCTGATTTTATTACGACTCTTTGGGATCTGGGTTTGGAGATTGGACAGAGTGTCCGCACTTTAGATGAGTGTATTGAGGAGGCAGAGAAAGATTTAACCATAATTACTAATCTAATGGAGTCACGTTTACTCACGGGGAATGCATCATTATTTCAACAATTACAAGCGTTAGTGCAACATGATGATCTGTGGTCGAGTAGAAATTTCTTTGCCGCTAAATTGGACGAACAGAAAAAGCGTTATCAGCATTATGGTGATTCTTCTTATCGCGTGGAACCTAATTTAAAAGAAGGACCTGGCGGGATGCGGGATATTCAAATGATTGACTGGATTATTCAGCGTGAATATGGCACTAGCTCGCTGTTACTTTTGGTTAAAGAGGATATTGTCAGCCAAGAGGAATTAGAAACCTTGGTCGAAGGGCGTAATTATTTATGGCAGGTGCGCTTTGGTTTGCATCAGTTAGCAGGGCGTAAGGAAGATCGCTTATTATTTAATTATCAACGCCCACTGGCAAAGCAGTTTGGTTATGAAGGACGTGCGGAGGATAATGCTTGTATCGAAGGCTTTATGCAACAATATTACCGCACCATTACCTCGCTGGAACGTATTGCCGAGGTTATTTTAGGGATTTTGCGTGAGCGTATTGTCAATCAATTAACACTTGAAGCGAAGCAAATTAATGCCTTGTATCTCAATCAAAATGGCTACTTAGGACTAGGGGATGAGGATTTATTTGCACGGCATCCGCATGCCTTATTAGAAGTGTTTCATATGTTGCAAATTACACCGCATATGGTAGGCATGTCAGCTAATACTATTCGTGCAATTCGCGCTAACCTGCATTTAATTGACCAAAAATTTCGTGATAAAAAAACGCATAAGCAATTGTTTATCAAAATAATGTCAGAATCGCAGGGTATCACCTTTGTTCTTCACCGCATGAATCGTTACGGTGTTCTCGCGGCTTATATACCTGCTTTTTCGAATATTGTTGGGCGTATGCAATATGATTTATTCCATGCCTATACGGTGGATGAACATACGCTTAAAGTTATTCGCAATGTGCGCCGTTTGAGTACCCCAGAAGGCGCTAAAGAATCACCACTTTGTAGCCAGATTTTCCACTCACTCCTTAAACCACAGGTACTCTACCTCGCCGCGCTGTTTCATGATATTGCTAAAGGCCGTGGTGGCTCACATTCAGAAAAAGGCGCACAGGATGCACTGGATTTTTGCCTAGCGCATGGGATGAATGTCTATGCGGCGCATACGGTTAGCTGGCTAGTTAAACAGCATTTATTAATGAGCAGTATCGCGCAACGCAAAGACATCAATGATGCCGATGTGATTATGCAGTTTGCAGAAACAGTTACCTTGACGACACGACTTGATTATCTTTACCTGCTCACTATTTGTGATATTCGTGCCACTAACCCCAGCTTATTGACAAGCTGGAAACATACCTTATTAAGCGATTTATATCGCAATACACGTCTTCATTTGATCAATAAAGACTCTACTACCATCAATACAGCAGAGATCATTGAAGATAAAAAACAGGCTATCCAGCAACAAGCAGACAAGTTTAATATCAGCAAAATGGTACAGCAAGCATTTTGGAAACGCCTTAATGCAGATTATATTTTACACACACCGATCTATATACTACGTTGGCATATCAGCCTGCTTGCTAATAATCCACAAGAAAGCATTGTCGCTATCAAACAACATAAAAATAATAGCAGCACCCTGTTATTCATTTATGCAAAAAATCGTAATGACTTTTTTGTGCGCATTACATCCGCCATTGAAAAACTACAGCTAGATATTGTTTCCGCCAGAATTTATTTTAGTAAAGATGACCAGTACTCCCTAACAACCTTATATTTACTCAGCGCAGAGGGAAAGCCCATTAGTAATAAAGATGATATTGACTTTATACAGACAGCAGTGAAAAAAGGTCTTACAAATAAACTTAATATAGACCGACAATACTATCGCATGCCACGCCAACTTAAATATTTTAATACTCCTACACGCGTTAGTTTTAACCAAGATAAAGCGCGACAACAGACCGTAATAACACTAAAAACAGCCGATTCCCCAGGATTATTAACGCATATTAGTCAAGTCTTGTATGAGCATAGAATACACCTGCACAGCGCACGTATTGCCACATTAGGCGAAGAAGTCGAGGATATTTTTCATATTACACAAGCAGATGGCTCGCTTTTGGATGATATTGAATTGCAGGAGGAATTAGAGAAGGAATTGCAGTTACGCTTGGAGTATTAGATCAAACTAGGAGCGTCATCATCTTGATAGAAAAGCAACAAAATACACTTTCATAGTTTATTACCATAGTAAAAACCGCAATCATTAAATTCAATGCTATATTTGTAGTTTAATGAGCTTTAAAAAGAAAGAGAAACTTAGGCTCTGTTGACATTTGATTATTCATTAATCTTTTTTGGATTTTTCTCGCATATCATTATCTAACGATTTATGGCTACCAGTTTAAGGCGGGATAGTTAATGTTTCTGCCTATTCACCCGCACCCTGAGCGGAGTCGAAGGGTGCAATTATTTATGTGAAAAACTATAGGAAGTTTCAAGTAATGAATCTACCCATCTTGCGCGCTATACCCCTATCGGTGTTCTTATAGATCCTGCCGCAAACCTGCAAAATAATTAATCGTATAATTCAAATACGGAATCACACAAGGGCTATGATCCGCAGGCGATGCGGCACATTTTACCAGCTCCACATCAGCTCCCAAAGCTGTCATTGTATTCCATGCACTAATCGCACTTTCAATGGGAACTGTTTTATCATCTTCTCCATGAAACAGTTTTAATGGGATTGATGGCTTCCAATCATGCACATTATCCTGTTTATCCTTATCAAAATAGCGATCTAAAAAAGTTCTTTCAAAATAAATCTCAGCATCGTCAGGAAGAAGAAAATGTTCTAATACTTCCTGTAACGCATTATCCAAAAAGCTCGGTAGATAATTAATTCGACCTAATAATGTCTTCAATGCTTTATGCAAATCATAAGGACCTGCGCCCAATACAGACCCTGTTACGGTAAAGCCTGCGCTCCCTCTATTCTTCTCTAATGCCTCAAGCGCCGCCATCGTAACATAGCCACCTTCAGAATATCCTGTTAAAAATATTTGCTTATTTGTGGCTATATTTTCTTTATCAAGCCATGCATTACCCGCTTTCAACATATCAATAACAATATCCGCAGAGGGCTGTTTTTGCAGATAGGGATGCGTTTCTCCTTTTGATGAGCCATAGCCAATATAATCAGGAGAAAAAACGATATAACCTAAAGAGGCAAATAAAATTTCAGGATGTCTGGTATTAACGTTTAACTGGAAACTAGGGGCTTCTTTGTCAATAAATGTAGTGCCATGCTGAAAACTTAAAATGGGGCTGGGTGTATTCTTTGTAGGAATCGCCAATAAACCTGAAACTTTTACTAATTTATTGTCCGAATCGCGACTCAGATACTCCAATTTATAAGTAGTTACATTATATTGAAGCGTTAAATTAAGACCCTTTATAGAACTAAGCGTCGTTTGAATAGTTGCCCGCTGATTCGTTGTCTTTTTACTAATTGACTTAAAATCACCCTGCTCTGGAATTGGCTTACTTGGATTTAATGAGGTTTTACCTGAACCGCCACAAGATATCAGGGCGATAGATAAGAGAAAAAGACACCAGACTGAAATTCGAGTTCGCATAGAACTATCCCGCTTTTATATTGTTTTATAATTCAACACCTTCGCTAAATTAAAAATACAAGCGGATAAGTGCAATGCACCCATTCACCATAAGTACTTGAATTATGGAGGATGTGCTATCGCTTATCCATCCTATATTTTTAACTTAGTGATGATTATTTTAGCTTAACAAAGATTAATTCGCTACATCAAGCTTTACAACCTAATTGTAAGCTTCTAATACCTCAATAATATCCACGGGATGCTTAATTTTAATATCCGCACCCCATGAATCAACCTTATCCTCATTGGCAATATAACCAAATAATGCTAATAATGTCGTCATGTTAGCATCACGCCCTGCTTCTATATCACGTTGCGCATCACCCACATAAAGACTATTCTCTGCCTTACATCCGCACTGTGCTAATGCATATAGCATTGGTTCAGGATCAGGCTTGTTTTTTGTCAGCGTATCACCACAAACAATACTGCAAGCACGCGAATGCAGACCCATTTGTTCCAGCAAAGGCAAAGTGAAACGCTTTGGTTTATTGGTCACAATCCCCCAGCAAACACCTGAATTTTCTAGATAATTTAAAACTTTTTCCATTCCTGTAAATAATCTCGTATCCACGCAGAGGTTTTGTGCGTATAAATCCAAGAAGCGAGTGCGAATACGCTCATTATTATCAAGGGACAAGTTGTTGCCAAAGCCCAATTCAAGCAAAGCAGGCGAACCGTGGGAAACCACGCTACGACCTAGTTGATACGGTAGCGGAAAACGACCCTCCTCCTGTAAGAGCGTATTCAATGCATTCACCATATCGGGTGCTGTATCAATTAAAGTACCATCTAGATCAAAAAGAATACACTTTACCGATGATATTGAACTTACACTCATTTTATATATCCTTACAGCTGATAATCATAATTCAATCATTTTACACCACAAATAATAATCAAGAGGACACTTTGCAGTGAAACAACTTATTTCTAATAGATTTTCAAGCGCACGTTTTTTAACACCATTACTTGTTGCTTTTATCGCAGTATTACTGCTTAGCACTTCTGCATCTGCTTTCACTGACCTCAAAGGCAAGAAAATAGAAATTGAAAAGCAATTAGGCGATAAAAAATGGTCAATTGTTGAAATATGGGCATCAGACTGCCACGCTTGCCGCCAGCATATGCCATCGATGGTTAAGTTTGATGGAAAATTAAAAAATGCACGTATTGTAGGGATTACACTCGACGGGCAAGAAGGCATTACTGACGCTAATACCTTTGTTAAAGAGTTTGGTATTAAATTTAAAAATATCGTATCAAACCCTATTGAAGTAAATGCTTGGATGCAGAAAACTGTAGGTGAAGGCTTAATTGGTACGCCAACCTTTATACTTTTTAATCCAGAAGGAAAGCTAGTAGCAGCTCAGCCTGGACCTGTTTCTACTAATTCATTAGAGACCTTTATTAAAGAAAATTCTGACAAAGAAAAATCTGTCGATGAGAAGCATGCTTCATAGTCAAAAAATGATCCTGTCAGACTGAAAAGCTAACGTTTCCACTCCTTGGAAATAAAATAATAGAGTAATAAGGAATGACTAAAGGAACTTAAAAATAGACCATTGGTCTATATGGGCATGACGCTTCTAGGGATAGATCGTCGAAATAATATAAAAATAATACCACTCCCCCTTTCTTTGATGATGGAAAGGGGGAATATTTTTTCTATTGATATAAACGTGTTGTCACTAAGGGGCTATCCTTTAAGCCTGACACAACCTTTGCACCTGCTAAAACAGCAAGATCTACCAAAGGCTCCAAAATCACAACCGTCATATAAGCCGCTGCAAATGTCGCCACTGCGGTTAAGTTCTCACTACCAACACCCTGACCATAGAGCGCCCAGAAAACAACCCACATAACAATCCCGCCTTGATAGGCTAAAGACAGCTTTAACACTTGCAAATAAGCTAAATCTTTATAAGCAATACTCTCAGGAATAAGGCGCTTCGCCAACGCTGCCATAGTAAATAAAGGCACTAATAAAGTTGTGACGTTAACTGTGTAATTAGGCAGATCAAAGGGTGCAAAAAATAGCCCTTGAATCAATAATCCCAACGCTAAAGCAATACCCGTAGGCACTAGACCAAACACTAAAAACAAGGTAGAGCCTAAAATCAAATGAACCTCCGACACACCCACAGGCTGATGCGGAAACACCTCAAAAAATACCAACACAAGCAAACTTGCGATAACACTGCGCAATGCCAGTGACACCCAACCTTTTTCTTGGGATGAACCCCAGACCTGTTTTGCTAAGTATCCAAAAGACGCTAACGCCGTGCCATAGCTTAAAATCATTTTGGCTTCTTGTACTACACCTACTTCAATATGCATAAAATAACTCCTGTAATGATTACGCCACCCGCGTAATTGGAATTAAAAAACTCAGGTCGGTCTCCAGACTTTTGGTGTAAATAAAAACAAAACTGTAAAGATACTAGTATAACGTCTCTACCGATTGATCGTCCTCTTTACCAATTCACTGTTGCGGGGGCAGTAACAGATTTACACTGTTTTCCCGTTACACCTGAATAAGAGGCATGCATTATAACCAAAATAATGTAGTAGTATGTATTGTCTTTTTTCTATTGTGGATTCCTGTTTCTACTTACAATCCCGCATAGCCTCTTCCAACTCAGGAAACTGAAAAACAAACCCTGCCTCTAACATTTTCTTAGGAAGAACACATTGCCCCGCTAATAATAATTCCTCCGCACCCTCCCCTAGCATCAGCTTTATAACCATCGCGGGCATCGGAATAAAAGCAGGGCGTTTTAAAGCTTTGCCAAGTAATTTTGTAAATTCAACATTACGCACAGGATTAGGAGCGGTGCCATTAATAGCGCCTGTTAGTGTTTTATTATCACTAATAAAGAGCATCATATTAAGTAAATCGGTGATATGTATCCACGACATCCATTGCTGCCCATTGCCTATTCTTCCGCCTAAGCCAAATTTAAAAGGCGGTATCATTTTTGCTAACGCACCGCCTTGTCCCAAGACTATTCCTGTGCGTAAATAACAAGTGCGGATGCCTAATGCTTCTAACGGTTTAGCTTTATATTCCCATTCAACACAAAGTTGACTAGCAAAACTAGTATCACCTTGCGCCGTTTCATCGAGTCGTGTGTCGCCATGTTGCATTCCGTAGTAGCCAATAGCAGAGCCACTAATCACTAGTTCTGGTTTATCTTTACAGCGCTTTACATAGTCAACCAATGCTTGAGTGGTGTTTAAACGGCTATCGAGCAACTGTTGCTTGATTATTTCACTCCAACGTTTATCCATAATCCCCTGCCCTGCAAGGTTTATAATAATATCAACTGGCTGATTAAAATCCTCAAAACTAGCGATAAAGGCTAAATTTTCTGTTAAATCGCCTAATTGATTCACAAATTTTGTTGCTGTTTTTTGTGGATTACGGCTTAAAACTGTTACTTTTTGATTATTTTTTAATAGTATTTTACAAAGTTGTGAACCAATAAAACCTGATCCACCTGTGATTAAATAGTGTTTTTTATTTTGCATATTGATAACTTCTGTAGAGTAAATAGC
>Ga0256831_1002316_pt1 | contig 9986 bp, 8 predicted proteins | sample 132544metaG_FD_189087 | JGI IMG/M metagenome (GOLD analysis project Ga0256831, IMG submission 189087) | Hydrothermal vent microbial communities from Lau Basin, Pacific Ocean - 132-544 | ecosystem: Environmental > Aquatic > Marine > Hydrothermal vents | place: Pacific Ocean: Lau Basin | collected...
GGCATAGCGCTTAGTTTTTATGCAAATAAATTTGGTATCAAGCCTACTATCTTTATGCCAAAAAGCTATTCAATTGAGAGACAAAAACTTTTAAGGGCATATGGGGCAAATCTGATTTTAACTGATGGAAGTATAAATGATGCAATAAATGAAGCAAAACAGTATATTAAAAAAACAAAAGCCTATTTTACCAATCAGTTTAATAATCCGCTAAATGCCCTCTCACACGAATACACAACTGCACTTGAAATAATAAATCAGGCAAAGCCGGATGTTTTTGTAGCAAGCGTTGGAAGTGGGGGCACAATAATGGGAGTAGCAAAAGTTTTAAAACCACTAGGAGTTAAAATAGTAGCAGTTGAGCCAAAAAACTCTCCTGTAATTTACAATAAACTATATAATAAAAACCTTCCGATAAAACCTCATAAAATCCAGGGAATAGGAGCTGGATTTATACCAGAAAATATTGATTTGAATTTAATTGATGAAGTTGTTTTAGTAGATGAAGATGAATCAATTGAATTTATGAAGCAACTTTCTAAAAAAGGGATTAGCGGAGGTATTAGTACTGCTGCAAATATAATTGCCGCAAGAAATTATAATAATGCCCTAACAATTGCACCTGATGGAATTGAGAGATATTTAAGTATTTTATAAAATTATCTTTTTAGAAAAAGAAGTGTCAGAGAGGATTTGTTAAAAATTTAAATGGCTCCGGCGGTAGGACTCGAACCTACGACCCGACGGTTAACAGCCGTCTGCTCTACCGACTGAGCTACGCCGGAATGTGTTTGAAATTATAACAAAAAGAAAAAAAATTTCAAGAGTTATGTTCTATATTCTGCATTAATTTTAATATATTCATAACTCAAATCACATCCATAAGCAGTATATGCCCCATCTGCTATACCTAAATCAACATAGATTTTAAACTCTTTTCTTTTCATTACTTCATGAGCTTTTCTCTCAGTCTCTTCATCAAAAATAATTTTACCTCTATCATATACTACAACATTTTCAAAAGCAATTCTAAGTTTATTTTCATCACACTCTACCCCGCTAGCTCCTATTGTTGCTGCAATTCTTCCCCAATTTGGGTCTTCTCCAAAAAGAGCTGTTTTTACAAGAAGAGAATTAGTTAAATTTTTACCAACAATTTTAGCTTCTTTCTTATTTTTTGCCCCAGTTACTACAAACGCTACTACTTTTGTAGCACCTTCTCCATCTCTTACAATATCAAGAGCGAGTTTTTGCATCACTTGTTTTAAAGCTTCCCTAAAAGCTTCTTTTTCATAATCACCATCTCTTGTAGTCATTAAAAATACACTATCATTTGTGGAAGTATCTCCATCAACACTTATAGCATTAAAAGTAACTTCATTAATTTCACTTAATATCTCTTTCATTTCATTAGCAGGTACATTTGCATCAGTAGTAATAAAACAAAGCATTGTAGCCATAGCTGGATTTATCATCCCAGCACCTTTTGCAACTCCCCCTATCTTAAATTTTCCAAAATTGCCTTCTACTTCAAATGAAATTTCTTTAGGAAACTTATCAGTAGTCATTATAGCTTTAGCAAATTTATGAGAATCTCTTTCATTAAAATCAAATTTTTCAATACCTTTTTTTATTTTTTCTTTATCAAGCCTTACTCCAATTACACCTGTTGAGCTCATAATTGCACCAGAAGTTTTAATTTTTGTATTTAAAAAAGACAAAATATCTTCAATATCTTTTATTCCCTCTTCTCCTGTCATAGCATTTGCATTTTTTGAATTTGCCAAAATAAAATTTGTTTTTTTAATCTCTTTTCTTAAAACATACTTAATTGGAGCTGCTTGAAATTTATTTGTAGTAAATAAATATACAACATCCATTTCTTTTTCACTTCTTATAAACCCAAGGTCTAATCCATCTTTTTTTAATCCCGCATTAACCCCACTTGCATAAATTCCATCAACTACACAAACTCCTCCATCAACTGGTGTAATTCTAAACATTTTTTTCCCTTAAATAAAATCTATCTCTTTTGGTTTCTTAGAGCTTCTTATAATTTTTCTTGCTACCATCATATCTTTATTTGTACCTATTACAAGCAATACATCTCCTGGTTTAATTGTAACATCACCTTTTGGCACAGGAATAAACTTACCATTTTCTTCTTTTATACCTACAACCGTTACATTGAGTAAATCTCTTAAATGTGCTTCTTTAAGTTTTTTATATGATATCCATGATTTTTTAGAAACTGTTATCTCTTCTAAATCAAGAGGTGTATCTACTGAATATACAAACTCTTCTAAAATATTTTTAACATCTGGATCAACCGTAATTGCTGTCATTCTCTTTGCAATAAGCTTATTAGGAGAGAGAACTTCATTTGCTCCAAGTCTTTTTAATTTTTCAATCTCTTCATCAGTTTTTGCAACTGATAAGATATAATAAGGATGCCTGCCTAAATCTTTTTCATAAAGCCTAACAGAGCTAATAACTGCTATATTATCAGGAGTTGATTGTGAGAGTGTAATAACACTTTTTGCACTGCTTAAGTGAGCTTTTCTCATTGCAAGCAGAGTATGTGGGTCTCCCTTTACAAAAAAAGGATATTTATATTTTTTTGCAATCTCTTCCATATTTTCCAAATTATCAACTACTACAAACGGAATATGAGCACGTCTTAGCTCTTTTGTCAAATCAATTGTATAATCATTATGATAGCAAACTACAACATGATTTTTAAGTCTTGCAATTTTATAAAGCATTCTATTCTCCTTAAACAGTGCAATCAAACGCCCCTTATTTATTACATCTACAAGTACCCCAACAGCATAAGAAAAAATAACAAATCCCCCAATAATCAATGCAATAGTAAAAAGACGTCCTATTTGAGATATTGGAGCAATTTCACCAAATCCAACGGTTGTAAAAGTAATACCCGTTTGATAAAGTGCATCCATTAATGAAAAATTATCAATCCAAATATATCCTAAAGTACCTATTAACGTAATTAAAACAGTTAAAATAATTGGAGTTCTAAAAGGTTTAAGCTCTGCCCATATCTCAGGAGATAAATCAACTTCAGGTTTTGAAGATATTTCCCAATGCAGAAGCTTTGCTAATTTTTTACAAAATGAAGATTTTTTCATTTATCGCCCCAAGAGGGGAGCTTTACACAGATTTCTTTAAGCTTTTAAGACAGCTTGTACAAATTTTAATTCTTTTTCTTACACCATCAATTTCAACTCTTACATGTTGAATATTTGGCTCAAATTTATGTCTTGTTTTTCTGTTTGAGTGGCTTACTCTATTTCCAAATTGAGGACCTTTACCACAAATTTCACATTTTCTTGCCATCTATTATCCTTTTTAGGTTTTTGAGTTTGAAATTATATCAAATTTTTAATTTTTAACTTTTTTATTTTTTCCTTTTTAAAAGGAAATTGGTTTTAATGCAACTCTTCATTAAGTTTTACTTCTCTTCTACTTCTAAATGCTATCATCTTGCCTTTTGTAGTATCAAATCTATAATGAATACCATTTAACCCTGCAAGCTCAATTCCTTTAAAATACTCTTTATACTCAGCCTTCCACTCTGGATTTACTTCTTTAATTTTTACAAATTCATCTTCACTAATCCATATTTTAGTACCTTCTAATACTGCAATTCCAGCATCTACTATACATCCATCACCAAGTGGAATTCCAGTTACAGAGTTTGCTCCAAGAAGTGTATTTCTTCCAATTGTAATTGGATTTCCATTTGTTCCACTAAGCACTCCTAAAATTGAAGCACCACCACCTACATCTGCCCCTTCTTTAACTACAGCAGATGAGCTAATTCTACCTTCTACCATTACAGGACCTTCAGTTCCTGCATTAAAGTTAATATAACTCGCTCCTGGCATTACCGTAGTTCCAGGTGCAAGTTGCGCTCCCATTCTAACTTTTGCTGTATCAAGAATTCTAATATTATCATCTGGAATAATGTGTGATAGAAATCTTGGGAATTTATCCACATATTCAACCTCAGGATATGCATCTTTTAATTTTAATTCAATCTCATTAGCTCTAAGGTAATCTAGCTCAATTGGAACATTTCCAACCCATGCCGAGTTGTGTAAAATTCCAAAAGCTCCGTTTAGATTAATGCTTCTTAATTTTACTTTTCTAGAAGAGAGTGCATAAAGTTTAAGATACACTGCTTCTACACTTTTTGGAGCATCATCTTCAAATAAAAAGCATATTCTATAGTTATCATAAAACTCTTCCTCAAAAATTTCATCTAAAACTTTTAAAACTTGAATATTTTTATGTTTATCACCTACTGCCTCAGCTACAAGCTCTTCCCCAAAATATTTAAGTGCGCTTTTTACAAATTCTGGTGTTACAGGCGCTACAAATTCACTTTTGCTAAAATCAACATCAACTCCATTATCAATTAAACTTCTTATAAATACTGCCGCACTGCCTAAATTTTCATTCCAATTAATCACTGGATATGTTGCTTGAAGCACCTTATCATGATTAAGTTGTCCTAAATCTACTCTTGCTATCCCAAATGCAAGAGGTTTTCTATAACCTTTAATATTTTCAACTAATTTTTCAAACATATCTCTCCTTTCATTTCGCATTTAAGTGCAAGCTCAATTAATTTTTCTGCAAGCTCTTTTGCTTTATCTACTACATAGATATTTTTATGACTATAAAACTCATGTTGAATTTCATCATCTGTAAGAAGTATTATATTTAAATCTGGATTTATTTCAAGGAGATTTTGCGTAATCATCTCCGTATGCTCTTCATTTAGTGTAGTAATAATTACCGCTGAAGCCTCTTTTACGTTAAGACTCTCTAAAATTCTTCTATTAGCCGCATTTCCAAAAATTACATTATCTCCATTTTTAAGCCCTTGTTTTACTAGCTCAATTTGTTTATCAATTGCGACATAAGGTATTCCCATTTTAGTTAGTTTCCTAGCAACTCTTTGTCCTATTTTATCATACCCAATTAAAATAATATGCCCGCTAACCTCAGCTCCTTTAATCTCATACTCTTCAAAATCTTGAACATTTTTATCAAACAAATCAGCAATCTTATAAATATTTTTAATAATAAATGGAGTTAAAATCATTGAAATTACTACCACTACTACTAACTTTTGAAGTAAAACATTATCAACTAAATTATACTTTCCAAGCAAAGCAAAAATTACAAAAGAAAATTCCCCAATTTGTGAGAGGATAAAAGCAGTTTTTATTGCAACTCTTCTATGCTTTACAAACATAAACAATAATAAATAAATAAGTAATGCTTTAATTAACATAAAAGCAATTGTCATTAAAAGAATTGAAAAAATATTGTGAATTACAAACTTTAAATCTACCATTAATCCAACTGAGAGGAAAAATATACCCAAAAGTATATCCCTAAAAGGAACCAAGTCAGCTTCAATTTGATATTTATATTTTGTCTCACTCAAAATCATACCTGCTAAAAATGCTCCAAGAGAATAGCTAAGACCAAAGAAATGAGCAATTTCTGCTGCAGTTAGCACTACTAAAAGAACTGTTGCTATAAAAATTTCATCAGACTTTGTCTTTGTTGCTTGAGATATAACAAATGGAGCTATATACTTACCATAAACCCATATAAATATAGCCAACGCAAAAAATCCGCTTATAGTTTTTAAAATAAGCTGAGTTAAATTAGCATCTTTATTTACTAAAATAGAAATTGCTATTAAAATTGGAATTACTGCTATATCTTGAAATAATAAAATTCCAAGAGCAATTCTCCCATAAGGTTTAGAAATTTCTCTATTTTCATTAAGTAGCTTCAAAACAATTGCTGTTGAGCTTAATGCAATTGCAGAGCCAATTATTAAAGCAACTCTAATATCAATTCCATAAAACCACCAAAAAAACAACCCAAACACGCCACTAACAATTGCCATTTCTGCAAAACCAAAAACAAACACCTCTTTTTTCATGGATTTGAGCTTCTCAGGTGAGAACTCAAGCCCTATCATAAACATTAAAAACACAATACCCATCTCAGCTACGATTTCTATCGTATGATGGTCTAAATGAAAAAGGTTAGAAATTATAATCCCTGTAAAGATATATCCAATAATAGGAGGAATTTTTAATCTCGCAAAAGGAATATTAAATAAAAGAGCAATAAATAAAATAGCAATAACAATTAATACAGGATTAGCCATTGATAACCTTAATCAAAACTTTTCTCTCTCTTGGTCCATCAAATTCTACTAAAAATATACCTTGCCACTCTCCTAAAACTACCTCGGCATTGTTTACAATTAAAGTTAAATTGCTTCTAAGAAATGCCGCTTTTAAATGAGCTCTTGCATTATTGTGTGTATAATTTTTAAAAGGCACAATATCTTTTAACATTGATAACAAATCTCTTTTTAAACTTGAATCACTCTTTTCAAAAATAATTACACTTGCAGTTGAATGAGGGCAGAATATTGTAACAATTCCATTTCTTACTCCGCTTTTAATAACTGCTTCTTTAATCTCTTTTGTAATATCTATTATTTCTGATTTATAGCTACTTTTTATCTTTATCTCTTGCATTATTCTCCTTTTGTAAAAATTCTTTTAATAATTTGTATTCTCTTTTATCAAAGTATCTAGTTTTTCCAGTTGGTAGGGCATTAAGGCTTACCCACCCATAAGAGAGTCTTTTTAAATCCATTACATCTCTTCCAAAATGAGCAAAAAAGCGTCTTAACTCTCTATTTTTTCCTTCTTTTATAGCAACTTTTAGGGTTGAATATTTAGGAGAATTTTTTATTATTTGATAGTTAATAAAAGGCTCAAGTTTAATCTTTTTAATATCACTCTTTTCATGAGCTCCTTCTTCTCCTACCTCAATCCCCTCCATCATAGCCGCTTCCATCTCAGGAGTAATATCTCCTTTAATCTTTAACTTATAAACCCTTGGCAAATCAGAATTCATAAGAGCATGCGCAACTTTTGGAGAATCAGTTAAAATAAGTAACCCCTCAGAATTAAAATCAAGTCTTCCAACAGGAATAAAATGTTTAAACTTTTTAGGCAAACTATCATAAATAGTTTTTCTTCCTCTATCATCTTTTTTAGTAACAAGCTCTCCTCTTGGTTTGTTATAAACTATACAAGTATATTTTGTGCTTCTTTTAACTGGCTTACCATTAATAGCGACTTTATCACCATCTTCTACCTCAAAACCAGGCTCAGTTATAACTCTTCCATTAACTTTAACTTTTCCATCAAAAATCAATTTATCCGCTTCTCTTCTTGAATAAGTTGTATGATGGCTTATAAATTTATTAAGTCTCATTTTTCTCCTTTATTTAATTCCAGCTTCTACTAAATGATGGATATGAAGTACTCCTACAATTTCATTTTTATCATTTACTACTGGCAATAATTGAATTTTATTATCTTCCATAAATTTAAGTGCATCGCTTGCTAACATATCTTCTTTTATAGTTTTAGGATTATGCGTTGCAAAATCTATTGCTTTTTTTTCCAAATCAAAATCTTCACTCATCATAGCACGTCTAAGGTCCCCATCACTTAAAATTGCTTTTACCTTATTACCATCTGCAAATAACACATGTCCTAATTTTCCTTCGCTCATTTTTATAATTGCCTCTTTTAAAGAGTCATTTTCACTTGCTATTGGAAATTCTCTTTTCATTAAATCTTTAACTTTTATAAATAGTCTTTTTCCTAGACTACCCCCTGGGTGAAATGATGCAAACTCTTCTTTTGTAAAGTTTCTTTTTTTCATAAGACATACTGCTAATGCATCTCCCATTGCAAGAGTCAAAGTAGTTGAGCTTGTAGGCGCTACATTAAGTGGGCATGCTTCTTTTGAAACTTTTATATTCAAAACTACATCTGCATATCTTGCAAGAGTTGAAGTTTTATCTCCTGTCATTGCAATTAATGGCACTTCAAATCTCTTTATGTGAGGTAAGATTTTTATTAGCTCTTCACTCTCTCCTGAATAGCTAATTGCAATTACACTATCATCTTTTCCTATCATTCCAAGGTCACCATGAAGTGCCTCTGTTGGATGAATAAAAAAACTAGGTGTTCCAGTACTTGCAAGAGTTGCTGCTATTTTACTTCCAATTAAACCTGATTTTCCAACTCCTGTAACTATCACTTTTCCTTTTGTATTAAAAGCTATCTCTACTGCTTTTTCTATCCCGCTTACATCAGCCCTTAGTAATTCATTTGCTTCAATTTCTAAAACCTCTTTTGCTATCTTTCTAAAATCCACCACCCGCCTTTTTTATGAAATTATATCTAAAATTATAGTGTTACAAAAACACACACACTTTATAACAAAAATATTTAAAAATGTAACAAATTGTAAAAAATCATCTATAATTCTACTAAAAAAGGATAGCAAATGAGTTTTATTGAAGAGTATAAAAAACACACCCAAGAGAGAGCTAAACTTGGAATTCCTCCACTTCCACTTACTGCAAAACAAGCAGCAGAGCTTGTAGAGCTACTTAAAATGGTTCCAATTCCAGAAGAAGAATATTTAATGGATTTATTCCTAAATCACATAAATCCAGGTGTTGATGAAGCAGCTTATGTAAAAGCAGCATTTTTAAATGATATCGTTCAAGGAAAAGCATCTAGCCCTGCTATTTCTAAAAAAAGAGCTATCCAAATTTTAGGAACTATGCTTGGTGGATACAACGTTGGTCCATTAATTGATGCGCTAAAACTTGAAGATGAAGAATTAGCAAAAGAGGCTGCAAATCAACTTAAAAATATTTTACTTGTATATGATGCATTCCATGATGTAGAAGAGCTCGCAAAATCTGGAAACAAATATGCACAAGAAGTGCTTGAATCTTGGGCAAATGCTGAATGGTTTACTTCTAAAAAGCCACTGCCTGAGAGTATTAAAGCAGTAGTATTCAAAGTTCCAGGTGAGACAAACACAGATGATTTAAGCCCAGCTAGTGAAGCATTTACAAGAAGTGATATTCCACTTCATGCATTAAGTATGCTAAAAGCTAAAATGCCAGATGCAATTGATAAAATTAATGAGCTTAAAAAAAGAGGTCTTCCGGTTGCATTTGTTGGTGATGTAGTAGGAACTGGAAGTAGTAGAAAATCAGCTGCAAACTCACTTATATGGCATATTGGTGAAGATATCCCTTATGTTCCAAACAAAAGAAGAGGTGGTATTGTAATTGGTAATGTTATTGCTCCAATTTTCTTTAATACTCTTGAAGATGCAGGAGCTCTTCCAATTCAAGGCGTTGATGTAACACAGCTTGAAACTGGTGATGAGATTGAAATTAGACCATATGAAGGAAAAATTCTAAAAAATGGTGAAGTAATTAGTGAATTTAAACTAAAACCAAACACTATCCCAGATGAAGTTAGAGCTGGTGGTAGGGTTCCATTAATTATTGGTAAAAACTTAACTAAAAAAGCAAGAGAGTCTCTTGGAATGGAGCCAGAAACTGATATATTCATAAGACCTGAACAACCAGAAGAGAAAAAAGGTGTAGGATACACTCAAGCTCAAAAAATTATAGGAAAAGCTTGTGGAATGGAAGGTGTTAGACCTGGAATGTATGTTGAGCCAACTTGTGCAACAGTTGGAAGCCAAGATACAACAGGTGCAATGACAAGAGATGAAATTAAAGAGCTTGCAGCTCTTGGATTTAATGCAGATTTGGTAATGCAAAGTTTCTGTCATACAGCTGCATATCCAAAACCAGCAGATATCGAGCTTCATCACACACTTCCAGATTTTATTACAAGTAGAGGTGGTGTAGCACTTAGACCAGGTGATGGTGTAATTCACTCTTGGCTTAATAGAATGATTTTACCAGATACATTTGGAACTGGTGGAGATTCTCATACAAGATTTCCTATTGGTATAAGTTTCCCAGCAGGTAGTGGACTTGTAGCATTTGCAGCAGTAACAGG
>Ga0256831_1002317_pt1 | contig 9984 bp, 10 predicted proteins | sample 132544metaG_FD_189087 | JGI IMG/M metagenome (GOLD analysis project Ga0256831, IMG submission 189087) | Hydrothermal vent microbial communities from Lau Basin, Pacific Ocean - 132-544 | ecosystem: Environmental > Aquatic > Marine > Hydrothermal vents | place: Pacific Ocean: Lau Basin | collected...
GGCTTCATACTCGGGAGAGTGGCACTTCCAAAGGCTCTCTTCATAAAAAAGTTTCACAAGCAGTGTAAGCAGTAAGAGGACAAAGAGTACAAACTCATAGTAGGTAAAGTAGATAACCGCTACTCCAAACATACTTAAAATGACAGAAAGATACATAGGGTGGCGCACATAGGCATAGACACCCGTAGTGACAAGTTCACAGTTCTCTTTGATGTCGGGACGTATGTTAAAGTTGCCGCTTTGATGCTCTTTTATGGCGAAAAGTCCTATGACTATGCCGAGTGCTGCGATGCTCATGCCAATGTATGGATGCAAGGTCGGCTCACTCAAAGGAAGCAGCATCAAAAAGATGAAAAAAAACTGTAACCCTACTAATACTCTACCTACCATCTGCTACTCACTTTTTTGATGGTATTATACTCCAAATAACAACAAAAGTGAGTGAAGTAAGCACGGTTACGAAAATAATGGCATAACCTGTTGGCAGATCAAAGTAATAGGAGCCGACAAGTGCAAGTAAAACACCTAAAGAGCCAAAGAGTGTTGCAAAGACAAACGGCGGCATCTTCTTTTGCATAAGACCTGCATAAGAGGGAGCGATAAGCAGAGAAAAGACCACTAAAACACCTGCTGACTGTACCGATGATGTAACAGTCACGGCAAGCATCGTAAAAAAGGTAAACTCCCTGAGCGCTGCGTTTAAGCGAGGATATATAACAAACATAACAAACGTAACACCTCCGTAAATGGCTAAACTTTTATACAGTTCATCACTTGAAGTGAACAAAATATCTGCCGCGCTTAGTTTGGAAAAGAGCTCCGTTCCCTCTGAGCTTTGCGCTAAAATAAGCATAATGGACGAGATACCCAGCGCGTAGAGAAGCCCTATGAAGGCTTCTATTTTTTGCACCTTCTTTGTTGCCCATGTAATGACAAGTGCTGCAAGAAAAGCAAACAAAAAGGTCATAGCACTCTGGTAGTGTGCATCCATAAACGCAACGCTTATCGCCATCCCGATGGCAGCGATCTGCCCGATGGCAAGGTCGGTGAAAATAACACCCCGTTTGATGATTTCAAGCCCAAAAACGGTGTGAATAAAGACCAATGCGATGGCAAGCACAAATGCCGGCCAGAGAAGTTCTACTATTTGCATATTCTGTTTGCTATTTTGTTATAGAACTCTTGGAGTGTTTGTGAGCCCTCAGCACCCAAATCATGAGGAATAATGGCAACACGCGCGTCAGTTTTGTCTGCTATGAATTTTGCAGTTTTTCTCTCATGATAAACATCTTGCAAAATTGTTTTCACGCCATTCTCACGCATGATTTGAATGAGTGCTAAAGTATGTCTTGAACTTGGAGCGATGCCCGGAAGCGGCTCAATATTTCCATAACTTTTGATGTTATAGCGTTTTAAGAAGTAGTTGAAAAGTTCATGGTACTGCACCACCTTTTTTGTTTGACACATCTGCATATTTGCATCATATTTTGTGAGATATGCTTGCCACTCTTTTGTAAAATCTGCCAAATTCTTTTGGTATTGTGCTTCATGTTCAGGGTCAATCTGTGCAAGTTTTTTTGCTATTGCCTCTGCCATTATGAGCACATTGTGAGGGTCAGTTGAGTAGTGAGGATTTCCCTGTGCATGGACATCTCCAAAGGCACGGGAGACTGATGTCGGCACATCTATCATAGGTACAAAGTGTGACATATCTAAAAAGCCTTTTGCTCCGTTTCTTATTTTTGCATTGTTTGCATTTCTCAAAAGTGGCGGCAGCCAGCCAAGTTCTAGCCCTCCTCCGTTGATGATAAGCAGATCGGCACGGCGAAGTTTAGAAAGCAAAGATGGTTTTGGCACAATGAAGTGCGGGTCATATTTTGGACTTCCAAGCACAACAACTTTCACATTGTCACCACCTATTTTTTTCGCTACTGCTCCAAGTGTAGAGTACGTTGTATCGACATTGAGTTGTGCAAACACAAGTGTTGTGAGTAAAACTGTGAGTAAAATTATCTTTTTCATATTTTCTTCCTAATAATCATGTGCGCCGTGTGCGCCTGCTGCAATGTTTAAACTTAACATCACTGTGTTTATATCTTTTCTCTCGCCTGCTATCACTTTTGTTCTGTCATAACTGTAACTCAAACGCAGTCGTGACATTGGAAATGGTTTGTACTCCAACATTGCTGTATATTTATCTAAGTTATTAGTATTTACCCCATTATATGCTGATAAATCAACATCATTTTTTGTAATGGCGTCATAACGCACACCACCCGAGTAGTTATTGTTATATTGATAAACAAGTTCAGTGTAAAGCCCTGCCTGTTTGTTTGTATGTGTTTTCACACTTCCATCAACTACTTTGTTGCGTTGCAGATATTCACTCTGCCAAATGAGTGAGCTATAAGCACCAAGCTGCTCACGCAGTGTCAAATCAACACCGTAAACATCCGTTGCGTTTGTCGTTGTGTTCTTGCCATGTGCCAAACTCACACCAGCTAAAATAGAGAGCTCATCTCCTACGTCCACACTTGATTTCATATATCCTACATAGAGGTTATTTCGCTCTACATCGCCAAAACTTCTGTCGTTGCTCCCCTGCATCGCCTCAACACCTGCCATAATGTAGGTATCTGTCGGAGCAACCCACTGCAGCTGTACTCCTGCATCGCTAATACTGTCTGGCCCAAAGAGTGCCTTGTAGATTATTGGCTGGTCATCAAAGTGCCAAGCATGTTGGTGTTTGGCGTTCATACGTCCAAAATCACTTTTGAATTTTCCTGCTTTTATTCGTAGAGCATACGGAAGTGATGTCGTCTGAACATAGGCTTCACCGATCTCAAATGCATTTGGATGTAGATGAAACATCGCAAAAACATCAAAATAAGGGTCAACAGATGAGTGCATAGCCACCTCTGCATAGTTTAGGTTAAAGCCTCTGTTTTTATTAAAAGGAAGCTCTGCATCACCGGCATCTATGAAGCCGGGAATAGCCATATTTTCATACGCAGTGTTGTTCACATCACGTGCCACTGCCGACATATTTAAGATGAGTGCGATGTCAGGCAGGTAAGCATTTTGTGAAAAAGATGCACTTGTGTTAAGTGTACCTTGACTCTTTTGTGAAAGCATATCGAGCTGCGTTTGCAACTTTTGTATTGCCGCTTTTTGTTTTTGTAGTTCCACTTGTGTTGCATTCTCATCTACAGTTGCATAGAGAGAGGCACAGGCAAGTAGAGACAGGTATAAACTTTTTTTCATTATTGTCTCCAAATTATTCTAATATTTTTTTATTGTTGTGAAAATTAGGAGAAGTGGGGAGGAGCTCTTGCGTTTAGGGGATTAAAACACTTTTTAGTTGTAAGATTTTCAAGTTGTGTGACAATAGCTTCATGAAAAATATCGAGCTTGCTGACATAGACCACATCCACAGGAGTATCGGCATTTGCCATGCTCGACTGGATGGTACATATCTGACAATCACTATGCTGCTTAAGGTCATTATGGTGGTGCATACCACTCAGCAGTGTTGCCATAAGAAAGATAATACTGAGATATTTTCTTACAAAGCTAGATTTCATATGCTAATTTTACCATAAATACAATAAGTTCAAATTATCAATATGGTAAAATCCGCCATACAATTTACAAGGCTAACAAATAATGCGATTGCTCTTCCTGCTACTCATTTTTTCCATAACACTCTTTGCAAAGAGTCTTTACACCTTCACTAACGTCAGTATCAACTACCTTGACTGGACGAACGATACAGAGAACAAAACACTCGATGGAGATTTTGCCTATGTCGGTTTTGAGGGCGGTGCAGGTTGGGACTGGGGAGAGCTTTACGGCTTTGCCTATGTTGAGAACCCTACAAAAAAGTACGACTCTCAAGGGAGTGACAATCTGCGTTCAAGCTCGTATGTTGATTTTGACCTCAATGTCAAAGAGGGTTTTCGAGTGCATATTCAAGACTACTATCTACAGGGAAAGCCTTACTATGTCAACGACTTTGTCATCGCTGCTGCGTACAAATATGTCAGTGACTTTGGGCTTTGGATACGTCCTGCTCTTGGTGTGCACTACACAAACGACACCTACTATGACGGCTTTAACGGCTACATGGCAGAGTGGCTTCTAAACTACGACTTTAAGGCCTTTGGAGAGAATCTATCTCTCTTTCAATGGAATGAAATAGAGTTTGGCAGACAAAGGAACTTCTATCTTACAGCAGATGGCAGCCGTATCGGTGATGGAGCGTCATGGGGTCTTAATGGTGCACTCTCTTTATGGTGGAACAGCTCCACTGCGTTTGGCACAGGTATTCAGTACCGCTACGCACAACACAAACTCGGAAACTACGCCTACCAGTCTGCTGTCATCTATACGCTAAAGTATAACTTTTAATACACAACCACTCTGTTGCGCCCACTCTCTTTTGCCCTGTAAAGCGCTTCATCTGCATGTTTGAGCACTCCCTCAAATGCAACATTATCTTGCGCTTGTGCAACACCGACGCTGATGGTAAAGTGAGGCAACTCTTCATGCCTGTTTTCTTCTATCATTAAACGCAGCTTCTCCGCTACATCTTTGGCCTTTACTACATCAGCATCATTTAAAAGTATGACAAACTCCTCACCACCCCAGCGTGCGACAATATCAGAGCTGCGAAGAGCACTACGCAAGAGTTCAGCTAAATGCTTGAGCACAAGATCTCCAACATCGTGTCCATACGTGTCATTTATCTTTTTAAAAAGGTCAATGTCGACAAACAACAAAGAAAAAGGGCGTTGTCCGCGTTCGTGCGTTTGGGAGAGTGCCTTATAGGCTATTTCAAAACCACGTCTATTGAGCAGATTTGTAAGGGGATCATAGTTGGACTTTGTCTGTAACATCTCCTTTATATCATGCTCCTTTTTCAAAAACAAAAAGAGCAGCAATGCCCAAAAGAAGTTCAAACCAAGCATAAGTGCCAAGTTGATTTCTCTATGTCTGTGAAGCTGTTTGAAAAAACGGCTCTCTTTAAAAGAGACGATATACCCCACCTTCTCATGGGCGACATTACGCAGTACATGAAAGATAGCTATGTAGTTTTTATTCTCATACGCAAAAGGGAGAAGAAAATCTTCCTCACTGCTAAACATTTTGACTGTTTTTTTAGAAAGTATCTTCTCAACACTTCTTAACTTTGCTTTTTGGGCATCCTCATCTGTTTTATAAAGCGTATCAAGAGCCTTTTTATCCCAAAGATATTTAGCACTTAAAGCAGATGGCAGATAGTACTTATGATTTTCGCTCCATACTTTTGTGTTGACCAGTCTTTTTTCTATAAGCAGTCCGTGAAAACTGTTCTCTTCCCGTGAAAGGATCTGTGCGATTGCTCTGATAGAAAAAGATATCTCTACTGTTCCTACGAATTTTTCTGCATAAAAAAGCGGATAGACATTACGAAAACCGTTAAATATACGCCCCTCTTCAAAACCTCTGACGACTTTTTTTGTTTTGTTGACAAGGTCGATGGAGTAACGCACTCCTTTAAGGGAGTCACCATATTTCTTTGGTTTGTGAAAACGTAAAAAACTGATGTTGCCGGGGAGATGAAAATGCAGTTGGCGGATACCCGCATCTTTTAACAGCTCATACGTCGGCTGCAATAAATCGTAAAGCTGCTTACGCAAAGCATCTCTGTTTTTCACAGCATCTGCCTCACTCATCACTCTCAATACTTGCGCTTGATTTATTTTAATGGAAAAAATAGTGTCTGATTGTCTGTTAAGTCCATTAATGACCGTATGCAGGAGTGAAACATTATCTTTAAGTGTCTGCTCTTCAAATATCGCAATCTGCTGCTTTTGCATATAGTTTTGATACAACAAGCCCACACTTGTCATAACAACAAACAAAACAATGCTCCAGACAACTTCTTTACGATATTTTTTCATGATGCTCATAGCTTATTATACACACAAATAAATAGTAAAGAGTTGAACTCTATAATAAACCTATGGTCTTAACTCTTTTATAGGCTCTTTGCCATCCATTGGAATTGTCACTATTTTTTGAGCATTTAGCTTCATCTTATTTAAGTCCACCATTCTTATCTGAGAGTTATTAAATGTACGAAAATAAAACTTTTTCGCCTTCAAATCACTTGCACTTGTCCATGTAGTAAAGTCTGCTATGATATTTCCATGTTTATCTCGATGAGCTTCTCTTGCAGAGCCTTTTGGAATGTCAAAATTGTTAAGAATATGAAACGCCTGAAGCACTGTATCTTGTCCGTTTTTCGTTGGAACTCTTGAGTATGCAAAAGCGACAGCTCTTACAAAACGTGAAGGAGGTGTAAAATCACCCGGAAGTCCTACAAGCCCTGCTCCAAGACCAAATGGCTTGAGCTCAACCCCTCCTACTTTTCTCGTTACAGGCTGTACAGCACCAAGATTTGGATAGTTACGAAGGTTCGTCATGTGCCAGTCAAATGAAGGAGAGTTCGTGATAACACCAAGTGGGTTCTCAAAAACATTCAATTTTCCTTTTAAGTATTCAATGACAATACTTTTTCCACTTGCATCCGTAACAATAAAATGTACAGGTGGTACAAACCCCCAAGCTTTAAATACTACTGAAGGCACTACGATCTTATGTATCTCTTTTTTCACTTGTGCCACTGTTGCAAAATTTTCAAGTAGATACGAACCTAACTCCCATGGCGCTATCGTATGTTTAGCATCACTTGTTTTATATGCCATATATTGTGCTGTTGTAGGATGGTAAAAAAGACCTATGGACAAACCTTTTTCATTGAATCCATCAAAAATCCAAGGAACACCTGCACCGTTTGCACCTACAGAAGCATACTTAGATGTCCATCGCTTTCCATTTTGTCCATCTGGCGTAGTTCCTTGGCGTTTGTATCCACGCGGAACAACTAAAACGTTCGACTTCATATCCACTTCAAACTCCAAAGTACGTGCATGAACAACACTCCCGTCTTTGGCTGTTAAAGTAATTCCCGTACAGGCATCACTCGTACTTGTAAACAGCATCGCTGCTAAAGCAAAACTTGTTATATATCTTTTAAACATTTTTTTTCCTTTTATAAATCACACAAACTACTTTTATACTCTACAGATCCCCAAAAGGATTTTTAATGATAAAGTTCGCTTGTAGCATAATAGTATCTTCAGAGCTTATATAATCAGGTGTCACCACCGACTTTTGATACTCTGCCATTAACTGAACGGGCATTGGACCTATTTTTACCATTTTCCCTACTCCAAATGCCAGAGGCAGAGTCAGTTTGTTACCGCTTGCAGCATTCCAGTTTACTGTAATATGCGGACTTGCACGCAGTTGCCATGCATGAGGAAGGTTGTAGATGATAAAGTACTGCATATCGGTATGGTTTGCCATTTTAACAGCATCCTTTCCATCATCCGCTACACCCCACCAGTGCTGTATGTGAGTTCCGACCGTCCACTTTTCATTCGCATAGAGTGCCAATGCCGTCGGCCCTGCCTGATACTGATGCGAAGCGATTGTCTTGTGCTGTGATGTTGGAAAAATAAAAGTCGCCCCAATACCATAAGACCATCCTTTCATTTTCACTACACCCACACCCATAGGCAAAATCAAGTCACCCAGCTTTGCTTCTCTATCTGTTCCAAACGCAGTAGCTTCCATAGGGTTGTCAACATGAATACCATAACCCGTTGGGGCATCGATGTAAGTAAATACAGGTCGAGCAAACGCAGTCATACCGTTTTTCAAAGGTATAGGCAATACAGGTTGAAAGAGTGTCGTATTGATATGGTCTTTACCTGATACATCAGTACCAAGTACATTCGTATCTGCTTGAACTGTTGTATAGTTGTTTTGAAATGACAAATTCCAAATCTGAGCAAGAGGATTTGACATCTCTTTAGAGAGTTCCTCCATTGTTTTTTCTTTTGCGTTTAAAGTTGCATAAGTCACTGCAAGGAGTAAAATACCAGCTGTTAATAATCTCTTCATTTTGAAAGTAATCCCTTAAAATAATATGGCACACAGTATAACATAAACAATTATATATTACTGATATAAATCAAATCTTAACACAAAAATAGATAAGTTTATATTTTAAGGAGTTTTGGAATTTATTGAATGGTGTTAAATTGCTCGGTGGTGGACAGCTAGGGATTCGAACCCTAGATAGGTTGCCCTATACCCGCGTTCCAGGCGAGCGCCTTCGACCACTCGGCCAGCTGTCCATTGTTTGAAGAGTGGTATTTTAGCCAAGCTAATATTTAATAGTGCTAAAACTGCCTAAATTTGTGTCATAAACCACATACGCAGAGTATGGAACATCGATGCAAAAGGCATCTTCAAGACAAAGCCCTTGCACAAGTGCCATCAAAACACGAATAACACCTGCATGCGTCACGATGAGAACATTCTCAGCATTTTGCGCAGGCAAGAACTCAAAAAAGAACATTTTTATTCGCTCTATGTACTCTTCGTAAGGCTCTCCACCCAGTGCATTGATCCACTGTTCGAAGCTTTCATACTCTATCTCGTTTTGTGCGATTATTTCATCGAAACTGAGTCCTTCATGTTTTCCCCACGATTTTTCTCGTAGTTTTTGGGTGTAAACGGCATCTTTTACCTGTCTAAACGCCGCGAGGGTATCTTTTGTACGTTTTAAATCAGAACAATAGACATGGTCAAACTCTTTATCATAAAAGTATCTGCCAAGCTGCTGTGACTGCGTTTGACCCCTACTTGAGAGTCCTATATCGATGTGACCATTGTACTTTTTATGGTACTTTTCATCTACTTCGGTGTGACGAACAAGGGTTATTTTCATATCAAACCTACAATGATGCAGTTTAAGAGAATAAGTTCTACCACTTCTATACTAAAACCATAAATGTCTCCCGTAAAACCGCCATAACGCTTCATAAAGAATGATTTTATAACAAACAGAGTCACAAACGCAGCGATAAAAAGCAGCCACGCATCAAAGAGATAAACAACAAACAAAGAGTACCCAAACGCAGTGAGTAGCTGCGTTTGAGTGAGTTCTTCTTTTGCCAACGTACTCATTCCGTTTGGAGAGACATAGGGGTATTTGAAAATCGCAAAAACAATAATCAAACGTGAAAGTAGCATTACGACGGGTAAAAGATAAAAAGCATCCAAAGCCATTAGAGAAGAAGCTTTTAAAATGAGAAACACAGCACCAAAAGTCATTCCCATTCCACCATTGTGAGGATCTTTCATCACTTCAAGTGCGCGCTCTTTTGGTACAAAAAGTCCATCGACTGTATCACTCAAACCATCAAGATGCAGTGCCCCTGTGAGTAGTACCCACAAAGAAAAGATGATAACAGCCAAGTGAAAATGTGGGAAATAGGGAGAAAGTAGTGTATAGAAGCCAAACAGCAGCAGACCTAACAAAAAACCGACAAGAGGATAGAACATCACTGCATAGCCGTTAATCCCCTTATAAAAATCATGCACCTTAAAAAACGGCACAATGCTGAGCATTGAAACCGCTAATGCAAACCCGTCAAATATCTTTTTCATTTTATTTGTGTGGCAATACCCGCTACAACATGGTACACTGCATCACACTCTCCAGCCACAAACTGTGCAAGACGACCGTTAATATCAACAAACTCACGTGCAAGTCTATTCTCAGGAATAACACCACAACTCACATCGTTAATAACAAAGACAACATCTTGCCTTAGCTGCATCACCAAAGAGAGTTCTGCGAGCATATCGTCGTACGATTTTTCATGGTAGAGCATATTGTTTATCCACATACTCAAGCACTCCACCAAAACAGCACCCTCTTGGAGTTCTATTTTTTCCTTCAGATTGAGAGCCTCTTCAACTGTAATGAATCTATTTTCTCTCATCTTTTTATGTTCGTCTATCTTTTGTTGCATCTCATTATCAATGAACTCTGTTGTTGCAAGATAGACAGGTTTGTGT